>Ga0209013_10002744_pt1 | contig 15864 bp, 13 predicted proteins | sample Cruoilmetagenom2_FD_187291 | JGI IMG/M metagenome (GOLD analysis project Ga0209013, IMG submission 187291) | Oil polluted marine microbial communities from Coal Oil Point, Santa Barbara, California, USA - Sample 2 (SPAdes) (version 2) | ecosystem: Environmental > Aquatic > Marine > Oil seeps ... | reverse complement strand
TGTGCTGGGAAAAACCATCGATCTGTATTCCGTCGATGTCATCCTGGTTCTGATTCTGGCCGGATCATTGATGCTGTCCGCCATATCCGTTGGCATACCCGCCATACAGACCCCTAAAAAGGACCTTTTGACACCGGGCGCAGGCTCCTTGCTGGAAAAACGTGTCATCGTCTTTCTTTTCTGCGCCTTTTTGATGCTTGTCAGCCACGGTGCCTATTACGGTTTTTTTTCGATCCACCTGGCAAATATGGGATACGGCAGCACCTTCATCGGTATCACCTGGGCGCTGGCATCAACGGCTGAGATCCTGGTAATGATCAAATCGGATAAAATTTTCAGCCGCTTTTCCCTGGAAAACGTCCTCTTTTTTTCTTTTCTGGTGGCTGCCGTCAGATGGATGATTTTGTTTTTTGCACACTCGGCGACGCTTATCCTGCTGTCACAGATTTTGCATGCCGTCACCTACGGAACTTTCCATATGGCCAGTATTCTCTATATCGACCGGCTGGCACCCGAAAAAGCGAAAACCCTGGGACAGGCAGTCAACAATGCCTTAACCTACGGACTCGGATTGATGGTGGGCTTTTTCGTCAATGGCTATGTTTACGAGGTTACCGGCTCTTTCACCCTGTTTCTAATGAGCAGCTTGATCGCTATGGCCGCCGGACTGTTGTTTAAAAGCTATCAGATAGCGGTCCGAAAGCGCCATTGAAGTTGGCCATATTTTTAGAAGCTGCAACATGCCCTTTCAGGTTATTGGTCCCGCCGAATCAACTGCAAGTCACAATTGTTTTTTTATCACTTCTGAAAGTATTTCTACCGCACGATCAATGGTTTTCTCATCTGTCATGGTGTAGTTAAGGCGCATTGTTTCAATGCCCTCATCCCGGGATGTAAAAAAATATTTTCCCGGCACAAAAGCGACGTTGCGCTTTACCGCTTTCCAGTAGATTTCATCCATATCGAAACCTTCAGGGGCCTCGACCCAGAGAAACATACCGCCCTCCGGTCGCGACCATTTAAGGCCCTCCGGGAAATAGTTGTCCAGGGCGCTGAGCATGGCTTCCTGTTTGGGACGGTACAACTCGATAATTTTCGGCAAATGCTTTTCCGGAATTCCCCCGGCCAGGGAGACCATCCCGGGCTGGGAGACCACCTTTAATATTTCTCGAATGACGTTAACACCCATCCTGCCGGTTCGATCCGCGAGTAAATGATTAAAATCCATTTAGATACCTCCTGTGACTGTGGTCAAAGAGGTCGGCACGAAGGCCGACCCTTTGGCGTTCCATTTTGGCTTTAAACTAACAAGACCGGTCGGTATTTTTTAAACTTTAAAAAGATGAATTCAAAAAAAATGGAACTTATCAGATATATTGTATCGATTTATACAATATATATAGCTATATCAGTTTTCAGACCAAACACGAAACACAAAATACCAAACACTAACCTCTTTTCAGCTGATTGATATAAAACCTCAATTGTTGAACCGTTTGAGCCATGATGTTTCTGTCCCTGCTGGAAATATACAATGCCGCTGCGCCGTTTAATGAAATTATAATAAAATTGGCTACTTCTTTTAAGTCCAGATTCTCTTGCAGCATGCCCTTTTTATAGACAATCAATAAAAATTGCCATTTTAAGCTGGCTGTAATATATAAAAAAAAGAGAATACTTTTCGCTCATTAAATGTGTTTGAAAGGAGAAACTCACGTGAAAGGAACGCCAGTCATACCGCCGGTACATCTGACCGCTACATACAAATTTGAAAATTCGGATGAGCTCATCGAAGTGGCACAAACCCACAGCGGGTATATCTACTCCAGGTGGGACAATCCTTCGGTGGTAAGCGTCGAAAATGCACTGGCGCAAATAGAGGGTTATGACAAAGCCCTTGGCTTTGGTTCGGGTATGGCGGCTATTACCACCGCAATGATGGCCCATATTAAAGCCGGCAGCAGGGTTATCACCACCCGGGAAATTTACGGCGCCACCTTTGAATTCTTGAATGATATTTTACCGCAATTAAATATTGAGACCGTTTTTGTAAACTGCTGGAAAAACTCGCAACTGCTGGAAGAAATAGACAAAGGGGTTTCCGTCCTTTACCTGGAAACGCCCACCAACCCGCTATTGAGGGTGGCCGATATAAAGCCGCTGGCCCGGGCCGCCCATCAAAAAGGCGCCGTTGTGATGCTCGATTCAACATTTGCCTCGCCGGTTAACCAGCACCCGGTTGATTTAGGTGTGGATGTCGCCATCCATAGCGCAACCAAATATATCGGCGGACACCATGATATTACGGCCGGCTTTGTTTGTTGCAATCAGCCGCATTTCGACCGAATCTGGACCTATCGCAAAATCCTGGGTGGCATCATGGATCCCATGACCGCCTTTCTGGCCTTACGGGGGATTCAAACGTTGGAGTTGCGGGTACATTGTCAGAATGAAAGTGCCATGAAAATTGCAACCTATCTGGAGCAGCACGAAAAAATAAAAACCGTCTACTATCCGGGTTTGCCCTCCCACCCTGATCATGAAATTGCCCGCAAACAGATGACGGGTTTTGGCGGCATGCTCAGCTTTGAAGTCAACGGCGATTTTGACAGAACCAAGCTGTTTATGGACAGACTGAAAATAATTAAGCTTGCAACCAGCCTGGGCGGGGTAACCAGTCTGGCCAATCAGCCCATCACCAATACCCATGTGGCATTAAGTCCGGAAAACCGTGCCAAAGCCGGCATTAACGAAAGCCTGGTCCGGCTTTCCGTGGGTATTGAAAAGGTGGATGGGTTGATGGATGATCTAAAACAGGCGCTGGAGGGAGTATAGTTGATTCAGTAGATTAGGTTGATTGAGTTGAGAGGTTTTCCGGTTTTTTGTTGCAGGCTACTCGATGCAAAGCGCATAGCGCATGGTGCATAGCGTATAAATCGGCAATTCGGAAATTTCAGAAAAATCTGACGCTTTGCCCTATGCGCCATGCGCTTACAATCCGAAATCCTAAATCCCAAATCTAAAATCTCTTATACCTAATCTTCCTTTGAAGGAAACAAAAGATACCTCAGCCAGTGCAGGAATGAATTTTCTCGCAGAAGTTCTCTATCCACTTGATCGAACCCCTGAAATAGCTTGTCCGGATCAGAGAAGAACTGCGCCCGGGTGGTAAATGCTTCCCCGACGTCGAGCTGTTTTACGATCTTGGCCGGATTGCCGGCCGCTACACAGTTGGCAGGGATGCTGTCCACCACCACCGCCCCGGCCCCGATGATGCTGTTTTCACCGATGGTAACGCCCTTGCAGACAATGGCGCTGTCGCCAATCCAGACATTGTTTTCGATCTTAACGGGAGCGGTTTTACCCATAGTTATGCGGTTGTATATATCGTGCCAATCGGAATCGGTAATGTAAACGTTGCTGGCAATCATACAATTATCACCGACAACGATTTCATAGGCGGCACCGATCCTCACGCCGGGACAAATTAAACAATAGTTGCCGATTCGAATGCTCCCTTGGCCCTTTTGATCCGACCAGATAGCCAATCGCACCTTTTTATCAGATGCGGCCACCACGTTCACGCAATCACCCAGTTCAATAGGGGCACCAAATAATTCTACATGCCAGGGACGAATAAAGATGAAGCCTTTTCCAAGGTGTTCAAGCTGAGGGATCAGGAAGTGGTTGACATAAAACTCCTGGAATTTCAGGAAGGCTTTTTTGATGTAGTATGGACGGTGATCTCTGCGCAAAAAAAATACCTGATTGAGCGTGACTGCTCAATATCTGTTGTCCGTGGTGCGTGGTCCGTTGTTTGAAAATATTGTTTCGGCTCGCACGGGCTATTGCCAAGGCGGACAGGCCGAAGATTGAAAAACTCCCCGACCCCTCATTTAAAATTGAAGTTCCTCCAAAACTCATGGCTGAACAATTGGCCGGCAGGCGTTAGATTATAAATGGCATCGGCAGCCATGAGGGCCACGGCATTGGTCCAGGTAATTTTATCTTCGGGCCAGATAATGATGTCGGGGCAGGTAAAGCCGCACCAGTAAGATCCGTCCGGGTATCTTCTGTCGACGATCCAGCTGAACACGATTCTGGCCAATTCAAGGTTGCCCATCGCTGCCAGCGCAATCGTCAGTTCGGATGACTCTGCAATCGTCACCCAGGGCTCGTCAAAAACACAGCGAACGCCCCGTTCCTCGATGATGAATTTTTTCCAGTATTTATCGATACGCTTTTGGGCGTCCGCTCCTGTCAGCACTCCGGCAAGAACCGGATAAAACCAGTACATGGAATAGCGGAATTTGGTTACGTTAAACAGATGGGGTTTCGTTCGAATGGCGTCTCTTAGCTTATTCAGGGCTGATCTCCAGGCAGGTACCGGACGACCCAGTATTTTGGCGGTGGCCAGGGCACATTTCAAGCTCATATAGATGGAACTGGATCCGGTTAAAAGCGCCATCGGATCCACCTGGCCTTCAGGGCTGATCGCCCAGTGTATCTCACCTTCGGGCGTCTGAAGACGCAACGCAAAATCAATGGCGGCCGATACCGTTTTCCACATGTGTTCTAAAAAACCAAGATCAGCCGTAATGAGATAATGGTGGAAGACCCCTACCGCAATGTATGAGGACATGTTGGCATCCCGGGTCCTGTCTTCGGTCACTCCCTGCATATAGGCTGAAAACCAGCTGCCGTCTTCATTCTGGTTGTGCACCATCCACTCAAAGGCCCGCCGGGCCTCGGTCAGATAGCCGCCGATGCTGAGTCCCATGGCGGCTTCAACGTGATCCCAGGGATCGGTTTTTTGGCCCTCACACCACGGAATCTCGCCGCTTGACAATTGGGTAGCGAGGATCACGTTACAAATGTCATCAATATTTATCGAAAAATCAGGTACCGATCTGCTAATCGAGGTCTCAGATTTCATCCAACTCCACCTTTCGTTATTTGTAAACCGATATAAATATAAGGAATTCGAATTATTGGCAAGTACTATTTTCAAACTTGACTTTAGCAATTTCATTGTTTAGGTTAACGGGTATGCTCAATTCTTTTCTCAGGTTTTAATTATTCAATTCAACCCGTACGCTCGGTCTAACCGGAATTGAGCGTGATCTCTTCTTGCGATTGACCAATGTACTTTTTGATTCTCTTTTTCTTGATTTAAACATCAAGCGTTTCTTGAACCCATCGTTTCATTTTTTCTTCGGAGGAATCGATGAAAAAAGGCTTTCTGAAAATTCCGGCATAAAGGTCAAAGCCACTATAGGGATGCTTAGGCCTTAGGATCAAATAGGTCCGTAATCGACAAAAGGGGGCAGAGGAAGGAATATCCACTGCCGGAACTGGAACTTAAATTGCGCTGCTGTGACGCGCAAAAAGAAAGGAGGCAAAAAATGTCTGATAGTATTTACAAGGTTATTGAACTGGTGGGAAGCAGCCCAAACTCCTGGGAAGAAGCTGCCAAAAATGCCGTTGAGAGGGCCGGTCAAACTCTTAGAGATTTAAGAGTCGCAGAGGTTTCCAAGCTGGACATGAAAGTTGAAAACGGCAAGGTGGCGGCCTTTCGTACCCGGGTAAATCTTTCCTTTAAATACGGTGGTGGCGAATAAACTGCCGAAGGTGTTTGTTTAAAATGGTGTTCGGTGTTTTGCATGTTATGCATACACCCAACACCATTTTTTTCTAAGGCCTCATTTTCCGATAGCCTGTCTTTAAATCCCTACCCTGTAAGTTTTCGCCATAATTAAAGACTTAATTGCATATGCTAAAAAAAATTTCAGTTCTTTGCAGCGTCATCAACCGGTTTAAGAAATTTTAACTGAAATATGACGAACAACATTCAATACATCTGGCTGATAATTTATCTGTTCGCCCTGGTATCTTTGTTTACCTACGGCATGAACTGCTATTTGCTCATGATATTTTATCGCCTCAAACGCCCCCAGGCCCTGAAGCAGCAGGCCGAAATTAAGAAAAACTTTTATCGGAATTATTCCGTTAAAAACTGGCCCAAAGTCACCATCCAGCTGCCGATTTTCAATGAGCGCTATGTGGTTGAACGATTGATCCAATCAGTCTGCCGGTTTGATTATCCCAAAGAACTGCTTGAAATCCAGATCTTGGACGACTCTACCGATGACACCGTTGATATCGCCAAAGCTGCGGCTAAACAAATGAAAGACCAGGGTTTTGATATTCAATATATCCACCGTGATAATCGCACCGGATTCAAAGCGGGTGCCCTGAAAGAAGGCCTCAAAACGGCCAAGGGCGAACTTGTGGGAATTTTTGATGCCGATTTTATCCCCACCCCGAATTTTTTAAAAGAGACGGTTCCCTATTTCACAGACCCTGAAATTGGAATGCTCCAAACCCGCTGGGGACATATCAACAGCAATTATTCCTTGCTCACCAGGGCCCAATCGATGGGAATCGACGGGCATTTCGGCGTGGAACAGGCATCCCGTTCCTGGAACGGCTTTTTTATGAATTTTAACGGTACTGCAGGCGTGTGGCGCAAAACAACCATCGAAGATGCCGGCGGCTGGCAGGCCGACACTCTCACAGAGGATCTGGACCTGAGTTACAGGGCCCAGCTTAAAGGCTGGAAACTAAAATTTGTAACCGATGTGGTCTGCCCGGCGGAGGTGCCGGTAACCATTAATGCCTTTAAATCCCAGCAGCATCGCTGGGCAAAGGGCTCCATCCAGACCGCCAAAAAAAATCTTGGCAAACTTTTTAGATCCGATATTTCGTTGCTGGTTAAAATCCAGGCCTTTTTGCATCTGACCCATTACATGGTTCATCCGATGATGCTTCTGGTGGTGCTGACCTCCATACCGATGCTGTACTCTCAATGGTTTTTTGACACCCTTGCGTTTCCGATCATGATATTTACCCTGCTGTGTCTGGCCACCTGCGGGCCGTCAACCATGTACCTGTTTTCTCAAAGAGTTCTTTACCGCGACTGGAAAAGCCGGATCAAGTTTCTGCCGTTTCTCATGTGCCTCGGGACCGGAATTGCGGTAAACAACACAAAAGCCGTCCTTGAAGCATTTTTTAATATCAAAAGCGATTTTGTTCGCACTCCCAAATACGGCATCAAGAAACAGGAAGACAGCTGGCATGAAAAACATTATTCGATACCTTTAAATGCCATATCAATTCTCGAATTTTTCCTGGGAGTATATTCGTTGGCCGGGCTTCTGATGTTTCTCTTCTTCAGCAAATACCTTGTCAGCCCCTTCCTGCTTATTTACACTTCAGGCTTTTTCTACGTCTTTTTTCTTTCGGTCAAACATGGATATGGAAAAACCCAGTCATAAAAAGACAAACAGCTTGAATTCCCGGGCGGTTTTTGCCGCTATTGTTGGATTGGGGGTTTTATCTGCTGCGGTCTATCTTGCAAATTTTAAGACGTTTGATCTTGTTCCGGGTTTTTCCGGGCTGGCGGGCATTCAGCGTTATGTCATCATGTTCCTGTTGCTAAGCGCCCTTTATTTGGGTGGTGTCTTTCTGATATTAAAAATGATTCCCAAAGAGGCAACATCCTGGTGCCTGATCGGCATAATTATACTTTTCGCGATTATTTTCAGGCTCAGTCTGATCCCGTCGGACCCGACGGTGCTCTCTAAAGACATGTATCGCTACATCTGGGACGGACGCGTACAGCAAAACGGCATGAATCCCTACCGCTATGCACCGGACGCCGATGAACTGGAAAACTTGCGGGATGATCAGATTTTCCCGAACATCAACCGCAAAGACTATCTGACCCTCTACCCGGCCGGAGCCCAGTTATTCTTTCGGATTTTTTATACCCTGGTGGGCGACAATGTCACCGGCTTCAAGGGTATCATGGTGTTTTTCGATATACTGACCATACTGGTGCTGGTCGCCTTACTCCAGACATACGGATTCGCATTATCGCGGATCATCGTCTATGCCTGGAATCCACTGGTCATATTTGAAATTGCCTATAGCGGGCATTTAGAGGGCCTCACTGTTTTTTTAATGGCCGCTGCGCTGTATTTATACGCCATCCAAAAAAAAATACCGGGAGTTATCATGCTGACCCTCGCGGCGGCGGTTAAAATGTATCCGGCAATCCTGCTCGCGGCCCTCTTGAATCACGGTAACAGAATTAAAGGAATGTTCGCATTTTTCATCACTTTAGTCTTGCTTTATCTGCCTTTTATTGGCGCCGGCAGTAAAATATCGGGATTTTTACCTGTTTATCTAAAAAATCCGCACGAAAGTTTTAATTTAGGCTTAAAATATCTTTTGATGCGTCTGATTCCGGGGCTCGATTACTACCTACTGTCGCTGCTGCTTATCATCGCACTGGCGATCGCCGGGCTGATCGTTTTTTTTAAAAACAAAAAAGGGATTGAAGTTATACGGTATGCCTATATTTTAGTTGGATGGTTGATGATCCTGATGCCGGCCTCGCTTCACCCCTGGTATGTTATTTTGATAATTCCTTTTCTGACAGTTTATCCCAGCCCGGCCTGGCTGATTTTTTCATGCACTGTGACCCTGTCCTACTTGAAGTATGTGTCACCCCAGGGAATTATGCCCACCTGGATTCTGCTGGTCGAATACCTGCCCCTGTTTGCACTTCTGGCGGCCGGATATATATTAAGAAAATATACCAGCCGGGGTAAAATTGCCGGTATGAATTTCAGCCGAAAAAATGAAGAAATAGCGGGGGTGCAATAATGAATAGAAATATCATCAATTTTGCGGTTTTCATATTTTTTATCATCGGTCTTTATCAGCCTGTATCTGCGGCTGGTTTTGATCATTCAATATTTGATCAGGTTCTCAAGACCTATGTCAACGATCAGGGACTGGTGGACTATAACGGCATCGCCGGGGATCAGTCTTTCAACTCCTATATGGATTCACTCAAGTCAGCCGAATTGGATTCCATGACCCGCGACGGACAGCTGGCTTTCTGGATAAATGCCTATAATGCCGTCACCATTGATAAAGTTATCAAGTGGCAGCCCAAAAAAAGTGTGCGCGCAACACTGATACCGGGCGTCTGGACCTCAACCAAATTTTTTACCAGCCGGGAGCACACAGTGGCCGGCAAGCGTTTGAGCCAGGACGATATCGAGCACGAAATTTTACGCAAGCAGTTTAAAGATCCCAGAATCCATTTTGCCATCATTTGTGCATCTTCCAGTTGTCCGCCGCTGCCCCGTTTTGCCTATTCGGCAGAAAATGTGCAAACAAAGCTGGAAGAAGAAACTCGCGAATATATCAATTCGGACCGCGGGGCGCGAATCGATTTGGCAAAAAATACGCTCTATCTATCAAAACTGTTTGACTGGTTTTCCGGTGATTTTGAGTCAAAAGCGGGATCGGTTCTGGATTTCTTGAAGCTATACCTTAATGAGAAAACTCTGGCATTTTTAGAGGAAAAGCCCAAAATTAAATTTATACATTATGACTGGTCGCTAAATGCCCAGGAACTGCTGAAATAATCAGGCAAGGAGAATTTCACCACGGAACGACACGGACCCGCCCGCCTCGCCTGAGTCCGCCTCAGGCGGACGATGGCGGGCAGGAAAACACGGAAACAACAAATATAAAATATGTTGCTAAGCTGTTTAGCATCCGTGTAATTCCGTGAAAATCCGTGGTGAAAGTAGAGAAAACAGAGGACAGATCTTCAATTGCGGATTTTAATTAAAGGCGCAAGGCATAAGGCACATGGCTTAAGTAAGCAGGCTGAAAATAATTTTACCACGGAACGACACGGAAAAACACGGAAACGGCAAATATAGAATATGTTGATAATTTATTCAGCTTCCGTGTAATTCCGTGAAAATCCGTGGTGAAAAATTCAACGGACAATTAACAACAAACAACGGACTCCACCCACGTGGCTATGAAAATATCCGTCGTCATACCGGCCCTCAATGAAGAGCAGGCTATTGGTAAAGTGGTCAGTGCCGTGCCTGCTGATCGGGTTCATGAGGTTATCGTTGTTGACAACGGGTCCACTGATGATACGGCCGGACAGGCATCTTTAGCCGGAGCGCGGGTCATTCAGGAACCCCGACCCGGCTACGGATCCGCCTGCCTGGCCGGAGCAAAAGCCGCTGCAAGGGCAGATGTCATCGTATTTTTGGACGGCGATCGCAGCGATGATCCTGGACAGCTGGAAGCTGTGGCCGGCCCCGTGCGGGACAACCATGCGGATCTGGTCATCGGCAGTCGTATTAAAGGCGTCCTGGAAAAAGGCGCCATGCCGCTGCACGGCCGTCTGGGTAACCGCTTGATCGTGTTTTTACTGCAGCGGCTTTACGGGGTCGATATAACCGATATCGGATCTTTTCGCGCCATTAAAGCACAAACGTTATTTGATCTGGGCATGGAACAAATGACGTATGGCTGGCCGGTAGAAATGGTGGTCAAAGCCGCCCGCAAGGGTTTGCGAATTCAAAGTGTACCGACAAACTACCGCAAGCGCATTGGTAAATCCAAAGTAACGGGAACAATTCGCGGCACCATCCTGGCTACATACTATATGTTCCTGGTGCCGATGAAATATCTTTTTAAGGCTTAACCCGATGCTCGATATAACATGGCTCAAGGCGTAGGGAATAATTTGTTTTTTACGGTTTATCCGGGTTGGGAGTAGAAATATGGTTTCCCTTGGAATTGGTTTAACAAGCAATTGCAACCTACACTGTGCCCATTGCTATCGTGATCAGGATCGTATTTACGATCTGACGCTGGCCGATGTTAAGAAAGTATGCGAGAATCTTGAAATCAGCTCCATCGGGTTTGGTACCGGTGAAAACGGTCTAAACCCGCAATATTTTCAAATTTTAGATTACCTGCACAGCCGCAATGTTAAAATGACCCTGGCCTCCAACGGCTACACCCTGTCGATTACCCCCGATGAAGAGCTCATGTATTTTGGGGATGTGGAATTTTCAGTCGATTTTCCGGATCAAGCCCGCCAGGATAAGTTCCGCGGCGAGGGAAATTGGCAAACGGTCATGGAAGGAATCGAACGCTGCCGGGGGCTGGGAATCCGGGTGTCGATTCTGGCGGTGTTGATGAATCTCAATTATACCGATCTGGGAAGTATTGCCCGGCTGGCCGCCTCATTCGGTTCCAATTTCCGTGTCAACGCCTATCAGCCCATGTACACCGAGGAATTCCTGCCAAGTTTTGAGCAGTACTGGGACGCTTACAATATCCTCTTTGATCAGAGTGAAATCATCTCCGTGACCGAGCCGCTGTTAAATACCTTCTTGGGGGTTAACGGCCTGAAGGGCACTCCCTGTGGCGGCCGGAGCATGCGGGTGACTCCCGACAGAAAGCTTAAAGCCTGTGTTTACTGGCCCGAATCGGATCTTACCATTGACGACCTGGTGGAGAAAAAAGAGGCTATATTTGAATCCCCCCTGTTTCAACAAACCCATCAAACCCCGGAGTTTTGTTTGAGCTGTGAGCATGTTCAAAATTGCGGGGGAGGATGCGCTGCCCGACGTAAACTGCGCGGCCGTTTTGAAGATCCCGATGAATACTGCCCGATTTATCAGGGAAGGAAAATTCAGTTGAAAGGGCAGTTCTCATCCGCCGGCAAGCCTTTGCGAACCGGAAGCATTTGCACCACTATCGTCAGGGGGGCGTAGTTTAGTTAGCATGATTACAAAAAGAGCATAGTAAAAGCCAAAAATGTAATTAGAAGCAAAACATAAAAATTTCGGAATGCGGAATGCGGAATGCGGAATTTTAAGGATAAGGTCATTTTTGTATAATTATGTCAAGAGTAGAACAAAATTTGAGACTTCCGAAAGTTCTCTATATTGAGACGACGAACCGGTGTAACCTCAGATGCAAAGGATGTATTTTATATCGGGGAAACTGGGAGCCGGATCGGGATATTTCGCTGCAAGAATTAATAAGAATCACCGATCAGCTACCCGGTTTGGAAAAGGTCTACCTGCACGGTATCGGAGAGCCGCTCTTAAATAAAGAGCTTCCCGAAATTATTCGGCACCTTAAAAGACGCCAAGTGTATATACTGTTTAATTCCAATGGCATACTTCTCAACAGCCAGCGACAGCAAGACTTCATCAACGCCGGACTGGACGAACTGCGAATCTCACTGGATGCCGCGTCTTCTCAAGGATACAAAAATATTCGCAACAGCGACGCCTTTGAGCAAATTGTTGGAAATCTGAAATCTTTTCTATTACTTCAAAAGCAGCTGCAGGTTGCCTCCCCAAAACTGTCCCTGTGGTTTTTAGGGACCCAGGATAACATTTCCGAGCTTCCGGGTTTTATAGAGCTCGCCGCCGAGATCGGAATTGAGGAAGCATATCTCCAGCGCCTGGTTTATTTCCAGGATGACGAGGGATACGGCGTTGCCCGGGCCACAAAAACCCTCCAGGATTCAGCAAACGGGTCTTGGGAATTAATTCAGGAAAGCCAGGAAATGGCAGCGAAATTGGGCATCCAGTTTGATGCCTCCGGCCGATCAGGACCGATTGAGAGTCTGCAGGGGGAAGTAAAAGCCAAATTGCCATGGAGCAAGTGCTACCGACCTTCAACACTTATGTATATAACCGCCAACGGCAATGTGCTGCCTTGCTGCATTTCCCCGTTCGCCACCGTTGATTATTCTTCGATTATACTGGGCAACGTATTTGAAAACTCGCTGGCAGAAATTTGGTCGGGTTCTAAATATGAAAATTTCAGGAAACAGCATCAAACTGAAAGACCGCCAAAAAGCTGCCGGGGATGCGGGATCCAATGGAGCCTGTGATGGATAAAAAACATCAAAAATTGCTTTTGGTGGTCGTTGCCAAAGCCCCGGTGCCGGGAGAGGTTAAAACGCGTCTCTGCCCGGAGTTTACGACCCAGGAGGCAACCAATCTGTATCGCTGTTTTATTCAAGATAGGATAAAGGAAATTGGCAACCTCACGGGCATGGATCTGGCGATCTCATATACACCGGAGGATTCAAAGGCGTATTTTGCCAGGTTCCTGTCAAACGGATTCCATCTGTTTGCCCAGCGCGGTAAAGACCTGGGGGAACGCCTGAGCAATATCTTTGTGGACAAGTTGGCGGGGGGATATGATGCCGTCTCGATCATCGACAGCGACACGCCCGATTTACCGCGATCCATCGTGCAGCAATCCTTCCAACTGCTGATAGCAGACAGGGCCGACGCCGTATTCGGACCGTGTTACGATGGTGGCTATTATCTAGTAGGCATGCGCCAACCGCATCCGGAACTATTTCAAAAAATCCCCTGGAGCACAGAAAACGTATTACCGCAAACGCTTGAAAAGGCGCATAGTCTGGGCCTTCAGACTAAACTGCTCCCCCAATGGAACGATCTGGATACCTTCCAGGATTTGCTCGAATATTATCAAAAATATCAGAAAAAACCCTTTGAAGTCGATTGGGCCGGTATGCAAACTTTCAAGTTTCTTTCAAACCTGAAAAGAATTACCCAAAATATTCTCGTGACTCGAAGCAAATGCAGTGTGCCGGACAAACATTGTCGGCACAGGCCGGAATAAGCCCCTGATCGACTCGATGGTGACAGAGATTGCACTTGTTGGCAATGCTTTGGTCGTCATCAAATGAGATGGCATCGTAGGGGCAGGCGTCAATACAGGCCCGGCATCCGGTGCACAAATTGTAATCCATGACGACAATGCCGTCATCCCGCTTGTTGATCGCCTCCTCCGGGCAGACATCCGCACAGGGGGGATCATCGCAGTGACGGCACAGGTTCACCTGAAAAACAAATTCCGGTTTGTCATCTATCAGCCGGGGGCCATCCTCCGCAACCGATATTAGTTTGACGCCGTCGGCAGCTCGATTTTCCTGCTTGCAGGCCACTTCACAGGTTTTGCAACCCCAGCATAAGTCATGGTCGATGTTTATTTCAAATTTGGACATAATATCTTCCTATATCTCATTTTTGATCATCGAGTAAAAAACCTGAAATTCGGAATAATAAGGAATGGATTCTTTTTTTATTTTTTTAATACGACAGGATTCACAGGATAACCGGGATTCTTTCCGCGAAGCGGATGTTGTATTTCCGGTTTCTTCCGGCAACCGGAAATAAAAAAATCCTAACAATCCTGTAAATCCTGTCTAATTTTATTTTTAAAATAGAATCCATTCCATTATTTGTTCTGCGTCACTATTCAATCTCGGGCTCATTTCCTCTCTTCCGGATAAATTTTACACAACAGCGTTCTGACACTGGTCGCTCCCATGGCCGGGTCACAGGTCTCGTAAGCATTGTCGGTTAAGATATTGACATTGGATTCATCCCAGCCATGGCCGGGATCCTTTTTTTCGGGAAACCACCAGGCATGCTGGGCCCCGACCACCTTGGGATGGATACCGGCGTAAATCCTGGCGCGTTGCCTTATTTTTCCCCGGACAGATTCTATAATGACCCACTGGCCTTCTTTGATTCCCTCCTTCGCAGCAGCATCGGGATGAATCTCCACCACCGGATCACGGTGAAGTTCCCGCAGCCAGGGCACCTGGCGGTTCTCCGTGTGAAAGAATCCCGGAGAGCGCGCACCGGTGATCAGGATATAGGGATACTGCTTATGCAGATCGGGTGTGCTCACGGGACTTTCCGGTGGTTCCCGGTATTGGGGCAAAGGATCATAGCCCCAGTTTTCGAGCAAGGTTGAATAAAGCTCAAACTTCTTCGTCGGAGTCGAAAACCCTCTTTCCTTATACTTCTGATAGGTGACCTCCCCGCGGACGAATTCCATCTTCTTAAAATCATGCCAGGTGATGCCCATGGGTTCCAGAATATAGTCCAGGCCCCCTTCAAAATTATCCCACCAATGCGCTCCCTGCCCGACCCGGTGTGCAAGATCGTTGAGCATTTCATGGTCGGATCGGCATTCGCCGACCTGGATAACTTTTCGGCGGGGCAGCAGATAGCCGTGGCGTTTCCAGAAGTCACCAATGTAGTCCATCTCAAGCCAGGTGGCGGCAGGCAGCACGATATCGGCAAGCTCGGCGGTGGGTGTTAAAAAAAAGTCGGCCACGGCCATAAACTCCACTTTTTCAAGAGCGCGGTAAACCTCCCTGGCATTGGCCCGCGTCATCAACGGGTTGGAGCTGATAAAAAATAGCATCTTGACCGCATAGGGCTTTTCATCAATTATCGCATCCCAGACGCATTTGGGATTGATAATCGCAAAATTGCCCGCCAGGCGAAAGCGCTCGCCCCCCAGACGCTTCTCCGCCTGTTCATGGGGCAGCAGGCGGTGGGCACCAAACTGTCCCACATTTCGGATTTTGGGGGCGTTAAACAAAACCTGGCCGCCGGCCGCATCGATGTTGCCGGTAATGCCCATCAACGCCATCAGGGCACGATTGTTGTCGGCGCAGGTGGTCTGCTGTTCGATGGCCACCCCCCACTGAATAGCCGCCGGTTTGGTGGTGGCATACAGGCGGGCGGCCTTACGGATTTTACCCTGCGGCACCCAGGTGATTTCCTCAACCTTTTCGGGCGGATATTCATTGACCCGCTTGACAAACGGCTCCCACCCGTAGACGTGATTTTCCACAAAGTCTCTGTCGTAAAGTTCTTCATTAACAATCACATTTAGCATACCAAGGGCCAGGGCCGTGTCGGTTCCCGGTCGCAGCTGAAGCCAGATGTCGGCCCGGGCGGCAATACGGGTAAGCCGGGGGTCTATGGCGATGAGTTTTGCACCCTTGTTGAGACTCACGGAAAAGGGCTCGCCTTTATAGCAATCCGGGTTGCTGATTACCAGATTGTTGCCCCACACCATAATGCACCTGGGGTGGTTTTCATAATC
>Ga0209013_10002743_pt1 | contig 15864 bp, 14 predicted proteins | sample Cruoilmetagenom2_FD_187291 | JGI IMG/M metagenome (GOLD analysis project Ga0209013, IMG submission 187291) | Oil polluted marine microbial communities from Coal Oil Point, Santa Barbara, California, USA - Sample 2 (SPAdes) (version 2) | ecosystem: Environmental > Aquatic > Marine > Oil seeps ... | reverse complement strand
TTTTTCTCGCAGGGCAAGCCGCTGGTGTACGCCGAAGCGATGTTGCTCATCGACAATGATCAATCCCAGGCGGGCAAATGTGCAGTCATCCTGGAAAAGAGCATGAGTGCCGATGACCAGATCGCAATCTCCTGTTTCCATGGCGGCCAGGATGCGTCGTTTTTCAGAAGCTGCTAGTTTACCCGTCAGCAGGGAGATGTTGATGCCTAATGGATTTAACCATTGAGACAGGGTTTGCAGGTGCTGTTCAGCCAGTAACTCAGTGGGCGCCATCAATGCTACCTGGTAGCCTCCATGCATGGCGGCCAGCGCAGCCAGTGCAGCGATGATTGTCTTGCCGGAACCGACATCTCCCTGTAGCAGACGCTGCATGGCTGTTTTCTGACCGAGGTCGCTGAATATTTCACCGATGACACGCTGCTGGGCACCGGTTAAGGAAAAAGGCAGGTTCCTGATGAAATCCGCAGTCAGTTTTTTTGCCTGTTTAATCTGCAGCGAGTGGCTGTCTTTGGCCTGACTGCGTAATTGTCTTATCGATAAATGATGTGAAAGCAGTTCTTCCAGCGCGAGACGTCTCTGCATGGGGTGTATGCCCTGCTGCAGTTGCTGCGTGTTGGCCTTTTTTGGTGGGCGATGAATATATTGCAGGGAGTCTGCCAGTAACGGCAGATTCATTTTTTTACAAAGCGGCGTGTCCAGCAGTTCCGGCAGTCGCTCAGGGTGTTGAGCCAGCAGTCCGATAGCCTGCTCGGTAAAGCGGCGCAACGATAGCTGGTGCACGCCCTCGGTAGTCGGATAGACCGGGGTCAGGGTTTGTTCGATGGTCTGAGCCGCATCCGGGTCAATGATCCTGTATTCCGGGTGTACCATTTCAATGTCTATGCCGCTACGTCTAAGCTCACCATAGCAGCGAACGATAGAGCCTTTTGCCAGGCTCCTTTGCTGGGCGGCGGAGAAGTGAAAAAAGCGTAAAGTGAGAAAACCTGTGCCATCGGATACTCGGCTTAGCAGCATGCGGCGACGGCCAAAGCGAACCTCAGTTAGCTCGATTGTGCCCTGTACCATTGCTTCATGTCCGGCCTGCAGGCTGCCCAGGGGACGAAGCCGGGTGCGATCTTCATAGCGTGTCGGCAGGTGGAACAGTAAATCCTGAATGGTTTCTATGCCCAGGCGCTGCAGACGCTCAGCGACGCGTGCTGCAATTCCCTTTAATACTGTGACAGAAGTGTCATCAAAGCCAGGTGGCATATCCTTGTCCACAGTTGCGTCGATGATCTATTCCCGTGTCAGTTCGTGGTCATCACTGAAGGTGCCGGCCTGCCGTGCCAGGAAGGCAGTTTTCGCTGATTGTTCGAGTGAGCTGACCCATTTGTAAGCCAGCTCCAACGACTTACCCTGCGCATAAACGCCATGTCCGCGCACGACGACCACGGGATATTCAGCCAGCGCCGTGGCGATCAGAATGGGCGAGTGTTCAAAATAGGTCTTGAAGCTAATCGAGACAACCGGCACACGTGGAAAATAATATTGGCCTTCAAGGTCTACAGGTATGAAGTCTTCACCGTTAAGTGTTAGTGCCACGGTATAGGGGTTATGGCTGTGTATGACGGCACGCGCTTCCGGGTTATGGCGGTAGATTGCACGATGAGCATGTTGATCCAGAGAGGCCTCAGGAACCGGTGTGTCATCCATGGTGCAATGGACAATATCTTTAGCTTCGGCAAGATCGGCACAGGATCCTGTCGCAGTGATAAAAAATTCACTTTCATGCAGATAAGAAATATTGCCGCTGTGTGAGTCATTCAGTCCATGCTGACGCAGCAGGCGGTAAAAACGTATCAGGGCTTCCTTATTATCCATGGCATAATAATGCCTGATAAACTGTGAGTCGTCATCCCTATCATTCGATCAATATCCGGGCTATGTCTCAAAATAAAGAAAAACCAGCAGAAAAGGCTGCTCGGCAGAATCACTTTAAGTGGGCATTTCTGTACCCGAGATACTGGCCCTTGTGGATGATCCTGGCCCTGTTAAGGCTGTTGGTAATGTTGCCCCTGCCTGTGCAGCATAGCATGGGCCGCTTTCTGGGACGGCAGTTCTATCGTAGAAATGAGAAGCGCAGGCGTATCGCAAGGATAAATATTGGTCTCTGCTTTCCTGAATTTTCAGATGAAGAAAAAGATCAGCTGGTGTTACGACATTTTGAAGCCTATGGCGCAAGTATATTTGATCTGGCTATCTGCTGGTGGGCTTCTTCAAGGCGACTGCTAAGATTGACAACAGTGCATGGGATGGATAGATATCAGGAGCTCATTGACCAGGGGCAGAATGTCGTGTTGTTAACCGGCCACATGCTGACAGTCGATTTGTGCGGCCAATATATCTCACCCCTGCGACCTGGCGTGACTATGATGAAACCATTAAACAACCCGCTATTGAACTGGATGATGTACCGTGGCCGTAAGCGAAATGGCAATCAGGTGGTGAATCGTGAGCAGGGCATGCGACCAATGGTGCGCTTTCTGCGTAAAGGATACACTGGCTATTTTATGCCTGATGAAGATTTTGGCTCACCGGCTTCCGTCTTTTCGTCTTTTTTTGGTGTTCAAAGCTGGACAGTGACCAGTTTATCGATGCTGGCACGTTTGGGTAATGCCAAAGTGTTGCCGGTTTTTATGTACAGCCTGCCCGGAGGCAGAGGCTACGAACTGTATATCGAACCGGCTCTGGAAAACTTCCCGTCAGGTGACGATGTCATCGATGCAACAAACATGAACCAGGCGCTTGAGAAGGGGATTAGAAGAATGCCGGAGATGTATTCCTGGACTTTCAAGCTATTCAAAACGCGCCCGGCAGGCGAAGAAGCGCCTTACTGATGGTTAAGGGCACCTCTAATAATTCATGAATAATCATATTGAATCCAAAACCAGCCATCTCTGCGTTAAGTATCTTCGCAATAGCATGCTGTTCCGTGCGATCCTTGCCTTGATATGACCGCTTTTGAATCTCAATCTGATACATCCAGAATTATTAGAGGTGCCCTTCAATTTGTGCATCCACGCTACTGGCTGACCTGGTTTGGTATTCTGCTGATTTGGCTGATCAGTCTGCTGCCAATGCCTGTCACTGCATATTTTGGTAGAGGTCTGGGTGTTATTCTGTACCGACTCGCAGGGCGTCGGTTGCATATTGTCAGAACCAACCTCGAGTTGTGTTTTCCTGAGCTTGATAGCGATCAAATTGAAGCCCTGATGAAGGCGCATTTCAAGGTCCTGGGCCAGGCAGCACTGACTATAGGCATCAACATGTTTGCATCACTGCGCAGATTGCAGGGCCTGGTAACCATGCGCGACCGTCAATATTATGATCAGGTGATTGCTGATGGGACACCTGTCATATTGCTGGCACCCCATTTCGTCGCAATGGAAATCGCAGGATTAGTGCTTTCATCCGAAAGACCAATGTTCAGCATGTATCAAACAATTAGAAACCCTTTGATTGATTTCCTGGTGCGAAGAGGGCGAAGCCGTTTTGACGGCAGAATGGTTGAAAGAAAGGCCGATATGCGCAAGGTGGTCAAGATGATGCGTACTGGTATCCCATTCTACTATTTGCCGGATCAGGACCCGGGCTCCGCCGATAAAGTGTTCGCATCCTTTTTTGGCATTCAGACCGCGGTAACGCCCGGGTTTTCCCGTTTTGCTCGTTTAAGCAAGGCAGTTGTTGTTCCGTGTTTCACAAAAATGCTGCCGCGTGGCAAAGGTTACGAAGTGATATTTTTACCGCCACTCGAAGATTTTCCCACAAAAGATCCTGTGGAAGATGCACGACGTATGAATGAGGTTATCGAGCAGGGCATTCGTGAAATGCCGGAACAGTATTTTTGGGTACACCGGCGGTTTAAATCGAGACCGGAAGGCGAGGAAAGTTTGTATTGATTCCAAGTTGGAAGACGAAAGACGAAAGACGAAAGAAAAACCGGTTACGATACTGGTCCTTAATCCTTAATCCTTAATCCTTAATCCTTAATCCTTAGTCTGTAAACCGTAAACCGTAAACCGTAAACCAGCCCTATGCTTTGAACTGCCGTTCCTCGGCCTCGATAAAAACACGTTTGACGTCTGGAAAATTTTTCTTGATTGAACGATCAATTTGAGCAACGGTATCTTCAATATCGTCGGCATCAGCAGAGTCCTGGAACTCCACGCTCAGGTTGACCAGTACGTATTCAGGCCCCATGTGCATGGTCAGGATGTCATTGATATGGCGTACTTCTCTGTATGACATCACCTTTTTTTCTATCCCTTTGATGACTTCAGGATCAGCGCTTTCTCCAATCAGCAGGCCTTTTGTTTCATAAGCCAGCCAGATGGCGGTCACGGCGAGGATGAGCCCAATCAGCAACGAAGCAATGCTGTCGTAGACGGGGTTGCCAGTGACATCAGTGAGGGCAATGCCAAGCAATGCGACGAGCAGTCCTGTGATGGCCGCGCTGTCTTCGAACAGGACAACAAACAGGGTGGGGTCTTTACCTTTGCGTACTGCTTCAAACAGGCCGCGCTTTCCTCTTTGCCGGCTAAATGCTTTCCAGGCAAATATCCATGCTACACCTTCGAAAGCTATCGCGAACGCCAGCACTATATAATTGACCAATGGGTTCTGCAGTTCAGTGGGCTTACTTAGCGAATGTATGCCCTCATAAACAGAAAGACCGGCACCCACACCAAAAATCATTATTGCAACGACAAAGCTCCAGAAATAAATTTCCTTTCCATGGCCGAACGGAAAACGTCTATCTGCGGGTAATTTTGCCCGTTTCAGGCCGTATAGCATCAGGGCCTGGTTGCCGGTATCAACAACAGAATGGATTGCCTCGGAAAACATGGCCGAACTGCCGGTGAGAGCGGTAGCAACGAATTTCGTGACCGCAACCATCAGGTTCCCGACCAGCGCTGCGATGATGACTTTTTTTGATTCTGCAGCCATATTGGGAGGCCTGGTATTTTTTATTGTTTTGTTGCTGTCATCGAGCCAGATACAGTCCCGGGTATATCAATACCATTGCTGTTACAGATTACAGATTGTGAACTGAGGGTTGCGGTCAATTTGCCATTGCTGTCGATTGAACCTTGCAGAGTGAGTGTTCCACTGCATATTACAGAACCGAAATCTTCATTATTAAATGTCTGGCTCTGGCTGAATGAATTTCCATTTAATGTAATGACATCGGGGAATATATCTGAGCCACTTTGTACGGTAACTCCGCCATTCTGGTCAATGATAATAGTAACTGGAACAGTTTCAGACTCCGACAGACCAAGCGCAGATGCCGTGGCGGTAGCGGTACCAGTATATGTGCCTGCTAGAGAAGAAGGCGATGTTGAATCACCACCCCCGGTAGATGTCTCGTTGGTACTGCTGTTGCAGCCGGATAACGCCATTAGCACGGTAAGCAGGATGATGATGCCGGTATTTCTCAGGGTAAAGATTTTCATATTGAGATGCGATTTCCTGGTAAGTAATTGAACATGAATAGATGTTTTGTGGTGTGTGATTTATCCACAGGTAATCTGAAAGGTCAATTTACCCATGGATTTCCCATCGACATAAAAATCAACTTGCCATTGGCCGTTGAATTCTCGCAGGCTATCATTTTCCTGCATCAGTAAACGGTCAAGTATGTCGGGTTCTGCAGCATGCAAAAGCAGCCATGCCCATGTGTGTGTTTTACCTTTGCGTGCAGTGAATTTGTATCGTGTATGTTCACGTTGTTTTCCCTGTGGGTCAGTCCAGTAAGCCTCCATCAGGTGGTTGCTGCCAGCGGGCCATTGATCAACAACTACACCGTAAATTTTCTCCCTGCAGCTAAATTTATTTGTAGCATGTGGCACTGGCAGGCCTTTCTTGAGCACTGTGCTGAGATAGATTTCAGCAAACGTAGAGCCGGAAAATAGTGAAATAATTAGAAATACCAGTAGAGAAGAGAGTATTTTTGGCGACGGGGTAAAGTTGGGCATAAATGTCAGGTCAGTACGCAATCTAGTAGCTTAATCATAGCAGAGCCTGATTAAACAAAAAATAAACTGAAAATAATATTCATTTTTCAGGGATAGTTGCCATACTGTATGGAGATGACATGTAATCTGGTATTCCCTGTCTGTTGTTGATTGCCAGCATCAGTATCTTGATGGATTTTTCCTGTCATGCGAAGATGACCTGCAGTGTATCAGTGAGAGTCATTAAGTTTTCAATGGCAACCGTTCATTCCTGTGTGCCCTGCAATATTCAATTCGCAGTACTGGCTGAAAAGGATGGTATGAGTTTTCACAGTACGGGAATAAATAAGAAACAGGGCCGGCCTGAATCAGGCCTGTTCTATAAAAGGAGGAGTGGCAACGACCATGAAGTCGTTGATATTTTCACGTAACGGTTTTGTAACCCTGGTGATGCTGGTGCTAATTCTGTTGGCGGGCAGGCTTGGCTTGCTTGATGATGCCAGCTACTCGTTATATGACAATATCCGTATGTTGGGACAACCACCTGCCTCAAATGTGCTGGTGGTTGCGATTGACGAATACTCGCTGGATAAAATTGGCCGTTACCCTGTCCCATATGAAACGCATATCCGGCTGCTGGAAAACCTGATTTCTGCCGGCGTAGAGCTGGTAGCTTTTGTCGGATTGCATTCGCTGAATATGGCTGCTACTGGGGGCAATAATATCCTGGCATCTCCGCCGGTTTCCGGTCAGCGGCTGGCAGATTTGGTAAAAGATATTCGAAACCAGGGGATAGTCGTAGCGGGTATACCTTTTGTGAGTACATCAGACAATGACAGGGTACAGACTACACTACCCGGCTATTTGCTGCAGAACAGTTTACCCAATGAGCAATCATTTGAATTGCACTCTGCCAGGCCGGCCTATCCCTTACCCGAGAGCGCCAGCGGCCCTGCTGCAAGCTATTCAAGTATCTTTGTGGGAGACGATGTTTCAAAAAAAATTCGCAGTGTCCCTTTATTTGCTGAAGCAAATGGTTTGTTAATACCGACTCTTGCCATGCAGTTATACCTGCGGGTCAACAACATGAGACTTTCGGATGTCACGTTTACGACAGAAAAAAAATTAAGGATTGCTGGCAGCACGCTTTTTACGGATCAACACCTTCAGGTTTGGCCTTATTTTTACCCGACAAATACAAATAACAGACATACGGTTGAGGTGATTTCATACCATGACGTCATGCACGGTGCAGTTCCTGCTGACAGGCTAAGCGGGAAGATAGTTTTACTGGGCGTGACGGCGCAAGGTATTGCGCAGGCGGTAAGTACACCAGCCGATAATTCTGTACCTGCCGTGATGCTGGTAGCTGATACGTTGGCCAGTATGCTAGACGGTAAAATCATTTCATCACCTGTCTGGGCCGGCATAATCTCAATAGTATTACTTGTCCTTGTTGCTATCCTGCTTTTATGGTTGTCCGGTCAGGATTTAAAAGCCAGGGTTTTTGTGACAACTGTGCTGGTTTTGATACTGCTTGGGATTGAAACCCTGTTTTTGCTGGAGTCATCCATCTGGCTGAATTTGTATCCACCCGTCTTATTGCTGCTTACAGGTTTTCTTGTGACCTGGCTGATGGGCAGCGTCCATAGTCAGGCAGAAAAGCCAACGGTTATGTCAGGCGAAGTGCATCGACGCGTTGGCCTGGCATCACAAAAGCGTGGCGAACTGGATGCCGCCTTTGAAAGTTTCCGTAAATGCCCGCTGGATAACTCGATTATGGTGATGCTGTTTTACCTGGCGCAGGACTTTGAGGTCAGCGATCGTTTTGATCGTGCCGTTGCGGTATATCAGTATATGGAAAGCTTTAATCCTCACTTCAAGGATTTGCAGGATAAACTGGAAAGAGCACGCATGATGGAAGATACGGTGATGATTGACGAGAGCAAAATCGGGCCTTCAGTCAATACCGCCATCACATCCATGGACTCCACTGAAGAAACGGAATCAGATTCTGAGGAGCAGCGAATGCTGGGTCGTTATCTGGTGCAGCAGGAGATAGGCAAGGGTGCTATGGGTATGGTTTATCAGGGTACTGATCCAAAGATAAATCGTACTGTAGCGATAAAAACATTAAATCTGAAACGCGAATTCGATGAAGATGAGCAGGAAAATGTACTGGGACGATTCTTTCATGAAGCAGAGGCAGCCGGACGCCTGCATCATCCACACATTGTTACTATCTATGATGCCGGCGAGCATGATGATCTGGCTTATATCGCAATGGAGTTTCTTACCGGTAGTGATTTGCGCGTCTACACCAAGAAGGGTACATTGCTGCCACCATTGACCGTGGTAAAAATGGGAATGAAGCTTGCTGATGCACTATTTTATGCTCACAGCAGGGATATCGTTCACCGCGACATCAAGGCAGCAAATGTCATGTATGATCCTGGCACCGGGCAATTGAAAATAACGGATTTCGGTATTGCCCGGCTGACTGATTCCCGGCGGACGAAAACCGGTATGGTGCTCGGTACACCCTCTTCAATGTCACCGGAACAACTGCGTGGTAAAAAGCTGGATGGAAGAACTGATTTGTATTCCCTGGGAGTGTTGATGTTCCAACTCCTGACCGGGCGTCTGCCTTATAAGGCAGATTCCCTGACACAGTTGATGTACAAGATTACAAATGAACCAGCCCCTGATCTTTTTGCTCTGCGCCCGGACTTGAAGGAGAATGGAGATTGCATCAGGGAGATTCTGGAGAAGTTGTTACAGAAGGAGGCTGATGACCGATACCAGGATGGCAAGAAACTGGCAAGGGACTTGTTGGCATGCGCGAAAAAGATGGTAGGCAAAAAATAATGGCAAAACTTGTTATTGAAGCAAAATCAGACACCGGCTGTGTGCGTGAACATAACGAGGACAATTTCGGTTATGATGCCGAAATGGGTCTGGCTGTACTTGCTGACGGCATGGGCGGGTATAAGGCCGGTGAAGTGGCCAGTGCGATTGCCATTACATCGCTGGTGCATTCTGTTATACAGATTAAGGGCAGTGAAGAAAAGATTGAGCTGGATGGTAAGCGACACGAGGAATCTGCAATTCTCTATCGGGCACTGCACCATGCAAATCAACAGGTTTACGACTCAGCACATGATGACCACGATTGCAGGGGTATGGGGACGACAGTCTCCGCCGCCTGGTTTCATGACAGAAAAGTCAGTATTGCGCATATCGGTGACTCACGGATCTATCGCTATCGTGACTATCGCCTTGAATTGTTGACTACCGACCATACAGTGGTTCAAGAATTGGTTGATCATGGCTTTTATACGCAGGAAGAGGCGAAGGCTTCCGAGCAGAGGAACATCGTTACCCGTGCTTTGGGTATAGATCCGACGGTGGAGGTAGATATTTATGATTACGATGCACGCCTGGGCGACATCTATTTGCTTTGTTCGGATGGATTAACAGATATGGTGGATGATCTGGATATTGCCAATATTATTCGCCGCTCATCCACTGATCTGGAATACGGTACCGGTGAGCTGGTCAACAAGGCATTGTCGAATGGCGGAAAGGATAATGTAACCGTAATTATGGTAAGAGTGGATGATGGCCAGACTCGGGATAAGTCATGGTCAAAACGCCTGAATAAGTTATTTTCGGGTTGATAGCACAGGCCCTGAACAGGTAGATTTGCCGGGGCATCTCATTAAGTAATGATCATGTTCGACGCATGATCCGAATCGAAGGTAGAGCGGGAAAAAGAAATGGGTATATTACGTCTGGAAAATGAAGACAAAGAATTTAAATTAAATCAGAGTCGGATGGTAATCGGCAGACGGCCAGGTGTGGATATCGTGTTAGCGGACCCGGCAGTCAGCGGGAGGCACGTACTTATCATCAGTATCCTTGATGATTCTTTTCTTGAGAATCTTAGCGACACCAACGGTACATTTATAAATGGTACCCGTACTGAAAAAACAGTGTTACAGGAAGGTGATGAAATAAAGGTTGGCAACAGTAAACTGATATACCATGTTGATCATAATGGTCCTGGTGTAGATGAAGAAGATTTTGAGAAAACAATGATACTTAAGCCCGGGCAGGTTGCGCGTGATGTAGCCACAGAATCCCAGGTAAAGGCGATGAAAGATGCCGAGGATACTGCCGCAATTAAGGCCATAGAGCCTGAGCCAGAGAGCCGGGTAGCTGTACTGAAGGTGCGCACAGGGCCGGCAGCAGGTAAAGAAGTTAAGGTTAATCGTTCGATGGTGACACTGGGTCGTCCCGGTGTTCAAGTGGTGGTAGTCTCACGTCGCAAGAAAGGTTATTTTATCTCCTTTATTTCTGGAGCCAGTGGCAGCGGAAATGCCCCTGCCGTAAATGGCAAGGAACTAAAATCACAATCTACGCCTCTGATGAATGGAGATTTAATTAGTCTTGCAGGTGTAGAGATCGAATTTGTGCTTTGATTTCCCCTTAAGGGCACCTCTATATATTCATGAAAAATCATCTTGAATCCAAAATCCACCATCTCTGCGTTAAGAATCTTCGCAATAGCTAGCTATTACGTGCGTTTCTTGCCTTGATCTGGCAGCTTTTGAATCCAATCTGAATTCTCCTGAATATATAGAGGTGCCCTAATCTGGCTGATTTTCAGTAATCAGTCTGCGGAGTGTATAATGGCCGGTTCTTTTCTGAAAATGGTCAGTTATGCACTATCCTGAATCCTTCGATGTCATCGTCATCGGTGCCGGTCACGCCGGTGCTGAAGCTGCCCTTGCAGCTGCTCGCATGGGCGCGCGGGTGCTATTGCTGACACATAACATTGAAACCATCGGCCAGATGTCCTGTAACCCGGCAATAGGTGGCATCGGTAAGGGCCATCTGGTGAAGGAAATCGACGCGTTGGGCGGCGCTATGGGGCGTGCTGCAGATCTAGCAGGTATCCAGTTTAGAATATTAAACTCGCGTAAGGGCCCCGCTGTACAGGCTACCCGGGCGCAGGCTGACCGGGTACTGTACAAAGCGGCAATCCGGCAGATGATTGAATCCCAGCCCGGCCTGTCTGTTTTTCAGCAGGAGGTAGTTGATCTAATCATTGATCAAGAAAGGGTGACGGGTGTGGTGACGCGCATGGGGTTGGCATTTCGTGCCCCCAGTGTAGTGATCACCAGTGGCACCTTTCTTGGCGGCGTGATCCATATTGGACAAACGAACCAGGCAGGGGGCCGTGCCGGCGATGCACCTTCGAATGCGTTGGCAAAACGCCTGCGTGATTTGCCGTTCCGTATCGGACGCTTAAAAACGGGGACGCCGCCGCGCATTGACCGTTCAAGCATCGACTTTTCTGTCATGCAGGAGCAGCCGGGTGATTATCCTGCGCCGGTCTTTTCCTTCATCGGCAATCGAGATCAGCACCCTGCACAGGTTCCCTGTCATATCACTTACACCAATACGCAAACACATAAGCTGATCCGTGAGGGCTTGCATCGATCGCCTCTGTACAGTGGTGAGATTTCAGGCGTAGGGCCGCGTTATTGCCCTTCTATCGAAGACAAGGTGGTACGCTTTGCTGAACGTGACAGCCATCAGATTTTTGTCGAACCGGAAGGTCTGGAGCTGAATGAAGTTTACCCAAACGGCATTTCGACAAGTCTGCCGTTTGATATACAGTTGGCGCTGGTGCGATCGATCAAAGGCTTTGAACAGGCATTTATTACGCGTCCTGGTTATGCCATCGAATACGACTACCTGGATCCGCGAGATCTTTATCCCTGGCTGGAAACAAAATACATAGCCGGCCTGTTCTTTGCCGGGCAGATTAACGGCACCACCGGTTATGAAGAAGCGGCGGCCCAGGGCCTGCTGGCTGGTGTAAATGCTGTGCGCAGTATGCGTAATGAGGAACCCTGGTATCCGGCCCGTGATGAAGCCTACATCGGTGTGATGATTGATGACCTGGTCACCCGGGGGACCTCTGAACCTTATCGCATGTTCACTTCCCGTGCCGAGTATCGACTATTGTTACGCGAGGATAATGCCGATTTACGACTGACAGAAAAAGGCCGCGAGCTAGGGTTGGTGGATGATTATCGCTGGCAAAAATTCTGCACGAAACAGCAGGCTGTTATCGATGAGCAGGCCCGACTGGCAGCCATCTGGCTGAGGCCGGGAACTATCGAGCCTGGTGTTGTGGAAGCGATATTAGGGCAGTCTCTGGTTCATGAAACGAATCTGCTGGATTTGCTCAAGCGGCCGGAAATGGATTATCAGCGTCTGATGAAGTTGCCTGCAGCGGGAGTACCCGTAGAGGATGAAGCTGTCAGTGCCCAGGTAGAGGTTCAGGCCAAGTATGCAGGCTACATCAGTCGCCAGCAGGCAGAAGTCGAGAAGCATCGGCGGCATGAAGAAATGCGCCTGCCGACAGGCATCGAATACAGCAAGGTTCATGGCCTGTCGATAGAGGTAAGCGTGAAGCTGAATGAGCATAAACCGTCCACACTCGGCCAGGCATCGCGTATCTCCGGTGTTACTCCAGCGGCTATTTCCCTGCTGCTAGTCCACCTTAAAAGCAAGTCAGCCTGATGGCAAAGTGTAGTGTTACATATTATTTGACGATTAAGAGGCCCACATATGGTTCAAGACAAGGCGCATATCGCAGGCAATGGTTATCCCTTGCCCAGATCTGCAACGCAGTATTGAGCCATTTGTGGGCCTCCCTTCGGGCGCGACGAGAAACTGTCATCTACGGCGTTAGATTCCTTGTAAAGGGAGCAACCATTTTCTGCGAAACCTGCCTTGTAGCTGACAGTTTCTCGTTGCGCTTAATCGTTAAATAATATGAAACACTACACTAGAGCAGGGGACTTAAAAACTTTGCTGGCGGAAGGCGTGGCAGGAATCGGGATTGAAATTGATGATCAGCGTAAGCGCGCATTGCTGGGATATCTTTCCCTGCTGAAGCGATGGAACCGGGTCTATAACCTGACTACCGTAAAGAGTGATGCAGATTTCGTAACACGACACCTGCTGGACAGTTTGTCCGTAGTGCCCTATCTGCATGGCAGGAAAATTATCGATATCGGCAGTGGTGCAGGGCTGCCGGGGATTCCTGTTGCCCTTGCATGTCCAGATTTAGAGGTGACATTACTGGATAGCAATGCCAAACGTTGTCGCTTTCTGCGACAGGTGCAGGCACAATTAAAGCTGCAGAATGTAAGCATCGTGCAACAACGTGCGGAGAAATTTCATCCACAGGAAAAGTTTGATAGTCTGCTCAGTCGCGCATTTAGCCGCTTATCGTCCTTTATTGCCTGCTCGGGGCATCTACTTGCCGACGGTGGGCAGCTGCTTGCTATGAAAGGACAATGGTCGGGCGAAGAGTCAGCAGAAATGGTGCTGGGTTTCAGGGTTGAAGATGTAATCAAATTAAATGTACCGGGTCTGCCAGAGCAGCGGCATCTGGTCATCTGTAAAAAAAACACATAAATAAAATGGCTAAAGTTCTAGCAATAACAAATCAGAAAGGTGGCGTAGGAAAGACCACCACTGCGATCAATATGGCGGCATCACTTGCGCGTATGAAGCAAAAGATACTGCTGGTAGATCTTGACCCACAGGGTAACGCCTCTGTAGGCAGTGGCGTTGACCGGGATGCTCAGAAGGCAACAGTTTACGAGGTATTAATGCACTCTGCTCCGATTCAGGAATCTATCGTCACAACAGGCTCTGGTTTCGATGTGATTGCATCCAATCGTGAGCTTTCAGGTGCATTAATCGAGTTGGTGGATGAAGAGCATAGAGAATTCCGTATGCGGGAAGCCTTGCAAACCATACGTGAGGAGTATGATTTCATACTGATAGACTGCCCGCCTTCGCTGGATTTGCTGACAGTCAATGCGCTGGTGGCATCCGATGCCGTTGTTATCCCGATGCAATGTGAGTATTTTGCACTGGAAGGACTGACTGAACTGGTCAATACAGTGCGCAAAATAAGGGCCGCCTTTAACCCAGACCTGAATATTGAAGGTTTGCTGCGAACGATGTTTGATCGCCGAAATTCGTTGTCAAGAGAAGTGTCCTCACAACTGGAGACTCATTTTGGCGACAAGGTTTACCATACAATTATTCCACGCAATATCCGTCTGGCAGAAGCACCGAGTTATGGCAAGCCAGTACTTGAATATGATAAACGATCCAAAGGTGCGAGGGCATACCTGGCACTGGCGGGAGAGGTTATAGGAAGAGAATCGAATTAAATGAATACAAAAAAAAGTAGACTAGGTCGTGGCCTTGATGCCCTGTTAGGTGATACCGGTGCTTCAGTGGACGATATTCCTCCTGATAAATTACAGCAGCTGCCGGTAGAATTGCTGCAGCGCGGTCAGTTTCAGCCGCGTCGGCATATGGATCAGGAGGCACTGGACGAACTTGCTAACTCAATAGCCAAGCAGGGTGTTTTGCAGCCCATAGTTGCGCGCAAACTGGCCAGTGGAGACTATGAAATCATTGCCGGCGAGCGTCGCTGGCGGGCTGCGCAGCAGGCCGCTCTTGATCGTGTGCCGGTAGTGGTACGTGAGCTGTCTGATGAAGACGCCATGGTCGTCGGGCTGATCGAAAATTTGCAGCGGGAAGACCTGAATCCGATTGAAGAGGCCAGGGGGATGCAGCGTCTGATAGAGGAATTTACCATGACTCACCAGCAGGTAGCGGACAGCGTCAGTCGTTCCCGTGCCGCAGTGAGCAACCTGTTGCGCCTGCTTTCTCTGCAATCCGATGTAAGCGCTCTGCTGGAGCAGGGGCAGCTGGATATGGGGCATGCCCGTGCCCTGCTTTCTCTAGATGAGGGCCTGCAGCACAAGGCAGCCCAGCAGATTGTTAAAAGCGGTATGAGTGTTAGACAGGCCGAGCAATTAGTTCGCCGGCTGCAGGAAGATCGCAGCAACCTGGCCAGTAATCCAAAGGTAAAAGACCCGGATGTCAGGCATCTTGAGGAATCTCTGTCAGAAAAGCTGGGAACACATGTGGAAATCAAACTGGGCAGTCGGGGCAAAGGCAAGCTGGTCATCGATTTTCACGGTAATGATGTGCTGCAGGGGATCCTTGAGAGGATACATTGACGCGGTACCGGCAGACTATTGAGGCGAGTATCGTTATTGAGCAATCTGATGTTGACCCAAAAGGGGCTTATCACTATACTACGCGCCTTTCAGCAAGGGCTGTTTTTTTTTGACGGCGTGTCAAGCTGAACTGCTGCTGGATTGATCGGGATTTGCTAGATGGGCAGTTTTCAATCAAAGCCATTCAGCATTATTGGCTGGCAGGCAGCTCTGGCATTGATTACATCCGTTGTTTTGCTACCTGTATTTGGACTGGTAACAGCGTATTCAGCACTTGCCGGCGGCATGATCTCAGTGATCGCGAATGCCTTTTTTGCGCTAAGACTGTTCAGCAATAAGGGCAGCTGGCAGGTAGACCAGCTCGCTGCGGTAGCATACCGGGGCGTAATAGGTAAATTATTCTTGACCATAGCCCTGTTTTTACTGGCTGTGGTGTTATTAAAGCCATTGAATGCGGCGGCACTGTTTGCCGTATATTTGTGGATACAGCTATCGCCCGCATTGATTGCAGGTGTAATAAAATAAAACATGATTTGGGTTAATCGGGTTTACTCCAAATTATTTTTTTAATAAATTTTTTATAATCAAGGGATGGCATGGCAGGCGATACGTTAACGTCTTCTGAATATATCAAGCATCATCTTACGAATCTGACCTATGGTCAGCATGCGGATGGTAGCTGGGGTCTGGCGCATACAGCAGAGGAAGCCAAAGAGATGGGTTTCTGGGCTTTT
>Ga0209013_10002742_pt1 | contig 15866 bp, 15 predicted proteins | sample Cruoilmetagenom2_FD_187291 | JGI IMG/M metagenome (GOLD analysis project Ga0209013, IMG submission 187291) | Oil polluted marine microbial communities from Coal Oil Point, Santa Barbara, California, USA - Sample 2 (SPAdes) (version 2) | ecosystem: Environmental > Aquatic > Marine > Oil seeps ... | reverse complement strand
AGAGTTTCGAGGAAGAATCTCAAAATTAAGCGCAGAATAGGTATGAAATAGGAGTTAAAATGGGGGATCGGGAACGAAAGCCCGGTGGTGGTAGAATAGGAAATTTAGAGAGTACTGGTTCAGTAGCTAACGTTTTTAAAATACCACCAATAGTTTAACGGTGGTAGCCAAATGCAAACATACACTAATCTTCAAGAAACCATATTGCAACTATTCGTAGAGATAGATCTGCACCCATCAAAGCCGTTGAGAACGATGCGTGCATCGTTGATCGTCTGCCTGCTGGGGAACAACAAGGCACACATTTCGAGACTGGGCGAATGCTTAGAGATCAACAGTGCGGCGAACGCTATGGCTGCATGCAGCGTATTCGCAGGTTTTTGTCAAACGTGGGATATCGCCGACAATAACAGTTATGCCGCTGATACGTCTCATGCGTCCGCTTCTGTCAAATCTTCCTGAAATTGTACTGGCAATGAATCGCACAGACTATGAAAAGCGCAGGAAATACGTAAACATCCTGACAGTGACGATATGCTACAAAGGACGCGCTATACGGGGTGGGCGATGAGATGCCGGAGGTAAAAAATTGCCGCGCTGCTTACGGAAATGGCTAAAGGATCACGTCAAGTTTTATACAATCAGATTGTGACGCGAAACAGCAATTTTGTGATGAATATCCTGCTGAAATGGAATAACGGATATGAAGAAGCGATGGTTGTGGTAACGACACTCAATAAGCAATGCATTCGAGCTCTAAAAGACATGGGTAACCGATCCAAATAGGATCGAGACGATTTTGATTCCGATCGCTTTCGCTTACATCCTGTGCGTGCTTGAAGGTGAAAACCAAGAGTAAATAGGGCGCTGTCCGTAGCCCCCCGAAAGGTAAAACGCGCATGACAGGACTCTTCCTGAATGGCATCAGGAGCATCTTCAATCATATAAGACGTGCCACTCTCAAAACGTTTATAGTTTTCATCCGGAAGCTGCTACAACCGTTCTTCGATGCGTGGAAGATCCCGGCATTCGTATAATCTCTGGCACTGCGGGTAATTTGAGAAAAGGAGGAAGTTTCGCAGGTTGGATGGGCGTGGTCCCTCTTAGTTGATACGATATTACGGATATTTTGAGGTAGAATCTCTGATATTTGTTTGAGACTTCGCGAAATGTTTAGTATATTGTTGCGGTGTGGTGACTGTAATCCGGTGGGTTGATTTTTATATTGGATACTGAATTATTGTTTTGGGGTGTGTTGTGTGGATGTGTTAGCTACTGAAGGCGGGGTGCTCTATTCCATCACTAAAAAAATTCGATTGTTCCCGAACAGCAAACAACACCTCAAAAAAAGAAAGACAAATATGAGCGCACCCATAGCGCCCATATCCTTAACGCACAGCTTCTCTCAGTACTGCGTCAGATTGTACTTCGTCTTCATCCGCACGTACGAATCCCAGTCCGTAATCCCGAGCAGTTCGGTCATCTCTGCCATCAGGGGCGCCCATGTGTCGTCCCATTCCTCTGCCATGTTCCGGAGTCGCCCGAGACCCTCGTCCCAGACCATCGTCTCACGGTTGTCCTGCAGGCAGACAAAGAGTTTCGCAGCGCCTGCTTCGGTCTTGTCGTGCATGAAATGCTCGATGCAGTGCTTTGTATCCCAGCCTCGTGTTACCATCTTTGAGTCACCTCACCTATCGTTACTCTTGTGCATATCGAAGCTCGGGTACCTGACATCGTACCGGTTGATCATGTACTCAACCCGGAAGATGATCGCTTCTACAGCGCCCTCCGGTGTTCCGCTGTCGATTCTGCCTCGCTTGAAGACCTCGGGATACCTCCGTTCGAGTTCCCAGATACGGTCCTTGAACTGTGGTATGCTGGTCTCACCACGCATCGTTGAGAGGAAGAGATCGTTTGTTGCAAGTGTGCAATCCGCCATATCCGTATCTTCCTCCTCCTTTGCGATCGCCTTTAGGCGGGATGCCCACTTGGAGCTCCGCTCTATTGTGTGGTAGATAAGATCCATGTCGCCGTAGACCGTCTCGAACTGGATTCTCGTGTGGCATGCATCGATCATCTTTCTGTATAGTCCTTCTGTTAGCATCTATCACACCTCCAGTGCTGGCAGTATCGCTTTTGCTGCTGTTTCCGCCCAGATATACACCGAATCGCCAGGTGTTGCAAATGGCATTGCGAAGAGTGCGATCAGTACGATCACTGCTAGCGCCAGTGCAAACAGGTACGTTGGTGACTCGATGAATGCTTCACCTCCGGGTTCGCCCCAGTACATCCGCATAACGACTTTTGCGTAGTAGTACACCGAGAGCGCAGAGTTCAGAACACAGATTATCGCAAGTCCCAGAAGCCCTGCCTCAACCGATGCGAGGAAGAGCACGAACTTGCTAGTGAACCCGAAGAGTGGTGGGATTCCTGCGAGTGAACAGAGCAGTAGTGCAAAGAGGAATGCGGTTATCGGAGCACGTTTTCCAAGTCCGTTGTAGTTGTCGATATGATTCGGATCGTCAACTTTACCGTCTTTTGACAGGATCATGTATCCAACTGCGGCTACTGCAATGAATGCTCCGGCTTTGCCGAGTGCATGTGAGAATGCGTGCATCAGCCCGCCTGTTACCGCGTGAGTCACAGCCATCGCAGATGCGTCTGGATAGTACGCAACGATCACAAAGACGATCGCGATGTATCCTGCGTGTGCGATTGATGAGTATGCAAGCATGCGCTTGACGCTCGTCTGCACGACCGCAAGAATGTTACCGACCGTCATCGTCACCACTGCGAGGATTGTGAACGCGATGTACCAGTCAGCCTTCATCGCAATGAGACCGACGATGAATATCCGGAATGCTGCAGCGAATCCCATCTTCTTTGATCCTGCTGCGAGTAGTGCCGAAACAATCGACGGTGCTCCCTCGTAGGTGTCTGGCGCCCACATGTGGAACGGCACAAATGCCATCTTGAATCCGAATCCGGCGATGAGCATAACCATCGCAAGCAGTATCGCGGGCGTTGTAGCCAGAGCAGGGTCTGCTGCAAACGCGGCTGCTATGAGATCGATGTTCGTTGTGCCGGTGAGTCCGTAGATGTAGGACATACCAAAGACCATCATCGATGAGGACAAGCCACCGATCAAGAAGTACTTCAGAGCCGCCTCAATTGACTTCGGGTCTCGCTTGTCAAAGCCAGCCATCGCGTACGTCGAGATGCTGGCGAGTTCGAATCCGATGAAGAGTGCCACCAGGTCCTTTGACATGGCAACAACCATCATTCCAACGATTGCAAGCAGCATCAGTGAGTAGAACTCGTCCTGACGCTGGTGTTCACCATACGCTTTCAGAGCCGCGATACATACGAGAACCCCAACGACCAGGAACATTGCGCTGAAGATCTGCGAGAACGGATCAACCACGATTGCGCCGTAGAACGGTGCGTCCTCAAATGGGGCGGTCAGGTTCCAGTCTTTTAAGACAAGCACGAGTGATGCAAGCAGTCCCACAAGGGTTATGTATCCGAGAATCTTCTTCTGCGTGATAAAGAGTCCTGTGAGCAGTACTATCACCGCTGTTGCGAGCAGGAGTCCTTCAGGGAGCAGTGCTGTGTAGCCTACCATGGGAATGCACCCCCTGGTGGTACGGGAATTCCACCTATCGGCAGAACATTACCACTCGTTATGAAGTAGTCCGCGGTGTTGTGCATCATGTCTATAATCGGCGCCGGATATATGCCGAGTATCACAAAGATGATCACCCAGATTGCAAGCGGTAAGAACTCAAACCACTTGATCTCCTTGATGTCTCCGAGGTACTCGTTGTACGGACCAAACATCGTTCGCTGCACAGCCCATAGATGATATCCTGCTGTAAACGGAATGGATATCGCCGCAAGCACCACGAAGATCGGCATTGTGTCGTAGCTTCCCGAAAGTATCCCGAACTCTGCCACAAATCCGCTGCAGAGCGGGAGACCCAGTGATGCAAAGAACGCTGCAACCATGAGGATTGCCAGCTTCGGCATCTTCTTGGTGAGTCCGCCAAGATCATCGATGATCCGTGTGTGGGTGTGGTGTTCAATCACACCGCAGCAGCCGAAGAGCACGCACGTGATGATCCCGTGTGAGAACATCTGGAACATTGCGCCGGTGTGTGCCACGATTCTGGCTGGATCCATTCCAGCAAGAGCGCTTGCAGCAACACCGAGCGAGATGAATCCCATGTGCCCGATACTTGAGAACGCAACAAGCTTCTTCAAGTCCTTCTGTGCGAGCGCAGCAAACGGACTGTAGATAATGCTCATGAGTCCGAATAACGCGATCAGGTATATGAACCACGTGGACGCAACGTTCATCATCGGCAACAGTACCCTGAAGAGTCCGTAGCCGCCCATCTTCAGAAGGACGCCTGCCAGAATGATACTTCCGATCGTTGGCGCTTCGACGTGTGCATCCGGAAGCCATGTGTGGAATGGCACGGACGGCATCTTCACTATAAATCCGAACATGATTGTTATGAAGATGAAGTCGAGCCAGAACTGGCTAATCGAACCGAGTGTGCCTGTTCTGTATGCTTCGAGCAGTATCGGGATATCGAATGTGTAGGTCCCGGAGGCTATTCCATTGAAGTAGTACAGCGCAAAGATCCCGAGCATCATCAGAACGCTTGCGATATGCGTGTAAATCAGGAACTTGATCGCTGAGTAGTCCTTTCTGGGTCCGCCCCATATCCCGATCAAGAAGAACATCGGAAGGAGTGTGAGTTCCCAGAATACGTAGAACATGAAGAAGTCCAGCGACACAAATACGCCGATCAATGTCAGGTCCATCAAGAGGAGGAGTGCGAAGAACTGGTTCGGTCTCTTGCTCTCGGTCCACGAGAATACTGCACAGAGGGCGCAGACAATCGTTGCCAGCATCACCATCGGAAGACTGATACCATCCACACCGACGTGGTAGCCGATGCCGATTGATGGCATCCATGTTCCGGATTCCTCAAACGCATAATGCGTTGCCGTATTGATGCTCGCATCATAAGCAAGATACATCAATATCGAGATTATAAGCGCGGAGAACGATGATACGAGTGCAACGCCTCTTGCCTGTGCTGTGGTCTTTGTTAAGAGGGACAGTATCGCTCCAATGAGAAGTACCAGCATGAGGATCGTTATTAGACCCATATCATGCACCTCCTCTGAGCAGCATGACCAGAATCACAAGCAGACTCACCCCGAAGATAACAGCTGTTGCGTAGTTCTGCACAACACCGGTCTGAAGTTTTCGGCTGACCTGTCCTGACTGGATTGTAATCCAGCTCAGTAGATTGACAACTCCGTCGATTACGTACCTGTCGAGCACATCCCAGAATGTGAAGACCGTCATTATGATCTTCTCTGCGATGATGTCCTTGAAGAGGTAATCGAGGTAGTACTTGTTCCAGAGGATCTGGTAGAGCGGGTTGTCCTTCTTGATGTATTTGTTCACATCGACACGGTTCTTGTAGTAGACCATCGTTGCGATTGCAAGACCTGCGATCATCAAGAGAAGCGGTAGGTAGATCACAGCCGATGGTATGGGGTGGTGAACTCCGTGTTCAAGCAATGTGTTACCTCCGAAATGGGCGATCTCATGCATATCGAGTCCGGGGTAAACAACACCGCTTGCTGTCTGCGTTTCTGTAACAAACGTCTCCTCGAGGAAGTGCCAGAATTTTATGCCGCCTCCGGTCATAACTCCAAGCCCCAGTGCAAAGACCGATAGCACAATGAGTGTTGTCCTCATCCACCAGTCACATTCGTGCGGGTGCACTGCAAGATGGCTTTTTGGATCACCAGTCATTGCAAGGTACCATGCCCTGAATGTGTATGTGGCTGTCAGGATTACACCGAGTACAAGGAATATCCATGGCAGGTATCCGAGTGGTCCATGTGCCGTTGCGTAGAGATACGCCTCCTCGATGATCTTGTCCTTGCTGTAGTATCCGGCAGTCATCGGGAACGCGATCAGTGCAAGCGCACCAGCGAGCATCGCATAACCGGTCCATGGCATCCCCTTGAGTAAGCCTCCCATCTCTTTTATGTCTCTCGTGTTGCTGGTTCCGTGCAGTACGGAACCGGACGACAGGAATAAGAGGGCTTTGAAGAATGCGTGTGCAACAAGGTGGAAGAGTGCGTAAGCGACCGAAGCAACTCCCAAAACTGCGCCGCAGCCGAGTATCGCAATCATGTAGCCGAGCTGGCTGATTGTCGAGTATGCGAATATCCGTTTCAGATCGTTTACCACGAGTCCGAGTGTTGATGCGTAGAGTGCGGTGAAGGCTCCCATGAATGCAACAACCATGAGTGCGTTTGGTGCTGCAAGGAATATCGGGAATGCCCGTGCGATCAGGTATACACCTGCCGTAACCATCGTTGCAGCGTGAATCAGTGCGGAGACAGTCGTTGGACCTTCCATCGCATCAGGAATCCAGACATGAAGCGGGAAACCCGCACTCTTGCCGAGTACACCGCACATGAAGAGTAGGCAGATTAAGGTGAGTGCTGGTATGCCAAATATATAATCGGCATGGTGGAGCTGTCCAAGGTTCTGGAATATCTGGTTAAACGCGATTGGCTCTGTCACGCCATCGATTCCGACCATGAGTGTGTACATGATCGCAATTCCCAGGAGGAAGAGACAGTCTCCTACCGAACATGTCATCCACGCCTTCTTTCCAGCCGCTGCTGCCTCTGGTCTGTGCCACCAGAATCCAATCAAGAGATACGAACAGACGCCGACCATCTCCCAGAAGATGAAGAGCTGGAGCAGGTTGTTTGCCAGTACCAGTCCGAACATGCTTCCTGTGAAGAGTGCGGTCTCTGCGAAGTAGACGTTCTTTGCACAGTCATGCGCCATGTATCCGACAGCATAGAAGTGGATAAAGAACGAGACGAACGACACCATACAGAGCATTGCAAGCGATAGCGGGTCTATCGTGAATCCCGCAACTATCCCGGGATAAAACCATTCCCATGAGTACTCGTAGAATGGCATCTCCTGAACATATATGTTGTACAGACAGCCGTACGAGATGATCATCGAACCGAAGATCGAGAGCGTCGCAAACATGCCGCCTTTACGCCACCAGTACTTTCCGATGAGTAGTTCGAGAAGGAACCCGATCATCGGCAGTAAGACGATCCAGTGTGCGTACAGCCTGAAATCTATGGCAGTTAGATCCATCATTACCACCTCAGCAGATTAACGTTCTCGATATCGATCTCTGCACGCAGCCGGTAGACCATCAGAATGATCGCGAAACCAACTGCCGCTTCAGCCGCCGCAAGTGCGATCGAAAACAGTGCAAAGACCTGACCCGATGCATCGTTGATGTGTGTCGAGAATGCGACCAGGTTTATGTTAGCACTGTTGAGCATCAATTCAACGCACATCAACAGCCTGATACCGTTACTGAGCGTCATGATACCATAAGCGCCGATTGCAAAGAGTATACCTGCCAGAAGCAGGTAATATTGTAACGGGATCATGCTGTCACCTCTTCTTCATCCTCTTTTGCGAGGTAAATTCCTCCAATCAGTGCAGCGAGAAGCACAAGTGCAAGCACCTCAAAGGCAACCACATACGTCGTGAATATCATTGTTCCGATGTGGACGATTCCCGAAGAATCATTCTCGACGAGTGTGAGTGGCGTGGAAAACCAGTCTGTTCCCACTGCCGACATGGCGACAACCGCAAAGAACAGCAGTGCCACGACCGCATTTAGTATTTTACTGATCATTTGAGATCACCTCACCCTCCTACCTCTCGTGTGGTCAGCATCACCGCGAATAGTATCAGTATACCGATAGCTCCGATATACACGAATATCTGGACGATGCCGATGAATGCCGCGTTGCTCAGTACGTAGATCATAGCCACTGCAGCGAACGCCCCCAGGAGATACAATGCACTGTGCACAATCTCCTTTGATGCGACCACCATAATTGCTGTGAATATCAGTACTACCGCAAGCGCAGCAAAGACAATCATTTCAAAACTCTCTCCAAGTGTCATATATATCACCTTTATATCATTGAGAGAATCAGTAGCAGTGCCACAAGCCCAAAGGCGATAATCTCTACTACATAGTCTATTGGTTTCATTTTTGATTCCATTGTCAATCCTCCTCGCCCATCAACTGCGCAGGACCATATATGAGCGCGTACCTATCCGGTGATATCACCTCTATATACTCTTTCGTCATTGTAAGCGCCTCATTCGGGCACTGATCCACACAGAGTCCGCAGAACATACAATGTCCGAAATCGATCATCGGGAACCAGCGTCCGTGCCTCACAATCCGAATCGCACGTGTCGGGCAGGTGCCGGCACAGATACCGCAGCCGATGCACTTATCTCGGTCGAGTTTATGCATGCCCCGGTATCGATCCGATACCTCGGTCGGAACTTCCGGGCAGAGCCTTGTCACACTCGGTCTGAATGTGTTCTTTACCATTTCCTCAAAGTTTTTGAGTACCATTGTGATCACCTACCAGGGCCATACCAGCCCTAACATTGCTGCCCATACCAGATTCACCATAGCGAGTGGAAAAAGAATCTTCCACCCGATTGATGTTACCTGATCGATCCTGATTCTCGGCAGTGCCCATCTGATCAGGATTACAAACATCATAACCAGTACCCATTTCGCCAAGAATATTCCGGCTGGCAGCAGTCCGATGAGCGGGATGTTCAAGTCAACGAGGAACCCGGGCATATTCCAGCCTCCAAGGAATATCAGAACCGCGATACACGATCCAAGCACCATGTGGATGTACTCAGCAAAATACGCAAGTCCAAACCTCATGCCGCTGTACTCAGTACCCCATCCTGCGATCAGTTCCTCCTCTGCCTCATTCTGATCGAATGGTATACGCCCCATATCAGCAATCAGAGATACTCCAAAGATCATGAATCCGAGCGGCATCACGAATGCGAACCAGACGACCGATCGTTGCGCCTCAACGATATCAACGATGTTAAGGGAGCCTGTGACGATCACAACACTCACGATCGTGAGCCCGAGTGCGACCTCGTATCCGATCATGCGAGCGATGTTTCGGAATGCGGCAATCACAGAGAACTTGTTGTTTGATCCCCATCCTGCCATGAATATTCCGATGATACCGATCGCGGATACTGCCTCAAGGTAGAGTATACTGATGTCAAACTGTGTAACTGCAAGCGGATAAGTGGTTCCGTTAAAGACGAATGCCCCAAACGGGATTGCGATTAGCATGAGGAGCGCTGATCCGAACATCAGTATCGGAGCACCGACCCAGACCGGGGTATCAACCTTGTCCGGTTTCAGGTCCTCCTTTGCGAAGAGCTTGATCGCATCAGCGATTAGCTGGAGCAGACCGTACCGTCCGCCAACGCGATTCGGTCCGATTCTGGATTGGATGTCGCTTGCATACTTTCGCTCAAGCCACACAGCAAACATTGCAGAGACCATGATTGCACCCATTGCACAGAGTCCAACGACTCCTCTAATCCATGGACCCCACCAGTTTTCGTTTCCAAATATGGTGTATAAAAGTCCAAGTAGAATGTCCATCTGTTCTTCTAACATTTCTTAGCCTCCTACCTGTTTATCTGTCAACTTCGCTGTTGCACGAGTCCATCGACGCAGCGATTGCGGGAACATCTGCAATATACACGTTCTCAAGCATCGGTGGCAGCCCCTGCATCAAGGCAAAGGAAGGACCTCTAACCTTTACGCGGTACGGCTTGTCTGTGCCGTCGCTCACAATATATATCGCAATCTCGCCTCTCGGATCCTCAACAGGTACGTACGCCTCTCCTGGTGGGACTCTCATTGATGGGGTGCGTCTTCCATAAGGTAGTTCGTCAGGGAAGAGCGGTCCCGGTTTTATCTGATCGAGTGCCTGCTCGATGATCCAGCAACTCTCCTGAATCTCATTGATCCGAACCATTATCCGGTCAAAGATGTCCCCGTTATTTCCGGTCTGCACCTTGAAGTCAATATCAGGATATGTGAGCGTCGGATATACCTTACGCACATCATAATCGATCCCTGCCGCACGAAGTGCAGGTCCCGTGAGACCGACTTTGATTACATCCTCCTTTGTGAGGGTGCCGATGCCGACAGTCCTCATCCGATACGTGCGGTCACTTGAGAAAAGTTCCTTGTACGTCTCGCACTTCTCGTTTATCATTGCAAGCACATCGATCGCTTTCTCGCGCCAGCCCTCGGGAAGGTCCTCACGCACGCCTCCGAACCGTGGGAAACAGTGAGTGATCCTTGCGCCAGTGATATCCTCGATCAACCCGAGAACATACTCTCGCTCCCTTATCATAAACAAGAACATCGTGACGAAGCCGAGATCGGTTGCGTACTCGCCAGTTCCCAGTAAATGGCTCTGGATTCGGGACAGTTCCTGCATGATCACCCTGATGTACTGTGATCTCTCTGGCGGCTCGATGTCGAGCAATCGCTCAACAGAGCTTACATAAGCCTCGTTGTTTGAAAGCGATGAAAGATAGCACATCCGATCCGTTATCGGAAGTCCCTGGATGTATGTCAAGCTCTCAAGAATTTTCTCGATTCCTTTGTGTCCGTACCCCATATAGAGCTTCGAGTCTCTCACGGTCTCGCCGCTGATCTTTAGATCGATCAGAAACGGTCCCGGCTGGATCGGATTCTGTGGACCGATATGAAGCATCATCTCAGTATCATCGAGCTTATAAGCCTCTTGCTGCGGCTCATGGATGTAGTCAGCAGCCAGTTGCCGCATCCGTTTCTTAACGTCGTGTTTGTTAACCATCGTGACCACCTACTCCAGATAATGCCTCTCAGAGGGCCATGACTTCCACTTGAGGGGGTACTCGCTTTCAACAACGCTTTCCTGATCATCCGAGTACGGGTACTTCGCAGCCGTCTGCGGAAACCCAGGATAATCCTTGCGGAATGGCCATTCTCCCATCATATCGTCTGTTAAGACTAGTACAGTCATCTCAGGATGTCCATTGAAGTAGATACCCATCAGCTCGTAGACCTCTCGCTCGTACCAGTTTGCATTCCACCAGACCGGGATCACGGTATCGATGGATGGGTTCTCATCGCGCACAACATCTGCCTTCAGCTTCACGATCACCGAATGATCGTACGATGCGATCATATACACGACCTCGAACTTGTTCTTGTCCAGGAAATCTACGCTTGTGATGCCGGATAATCTGTTGAATTGCAGATTATCTTTTAAGTATGCGCAGACGTCAACGATCTTTTCCTTATCGACGTTTGCACAGACAATGTGTGGCGGCTGTGAATCGACCATTGCATCCATGACAGCGTCCTGAAACTGGGATTTCAACGAATCGAGTACTGTCTCTCCGTCCATATCATTTCACCCCGTACATTGTTCCCTTGTCTGTCTTTGCCTTGATCTTCTTCTGGAGTTCTATGAACCCCTGGATCAGTGCTTCGGGTCTTGGCGGGCATCCGGCGATGTAGACATCGACCGGGAATATCTCGTCGATGTTCTGCAGCGTGCTGTACGACCGGTAGAACGGTCCGCCACTTATTGAACAATTGCCCATACAGATGACCCACTTTGGCGAAGGCATCTGTTCGTACAATCGCTTCAGCGCGGGGAAGTACTTACGGACAATATATCCACTGATCACCATCACGTCCGCATGTCGTGGCGAACATCTCGGAATGATTCCGAATCGATCGGTGTCGTAGTGGGAACAACCCGTGGCGATCATCTCGACACCACAGCATCCCATCGGCTGGGTCATGAACCATAGCGAATTCTTCCTGCCCCAGTTTATGACATCCTGCGCCGGCGATTTCTTGAGAAACTCATGAATCGCACTTGTGGTGGTGGTTATAACCTGCATTGGTGTTCTAATGTCTTTTGGCATAATAACCTCCTTTTCAACGCATCCATGTGAACGCGCCTTTCTTCCATGCATACACATACCCGACAAGCAGTAAGAGAATGAATAAAGTCATCTCAAACAGTGCCACCGATGTGAATGCTGGAAACACACTCAGAACTGCCGGGTTTTTATAAGAGCTTGCCCACGGATATAAGAAAAGAATCTCGACATCAAAAAGCACAAAAACGATCGCAAGTAAGTAGTACATAACGTTGAATCGTACCTGTGCTCCACCTATCGGCTCTTTTCCACACTCGTAGGTCGTGTTCTTGAATCTGGCAGGGTTTCTCGGAGTGATCTGCTTTACAATGAACATGATGACGAACGGCAGGATCAATGCAAAAATGAGCATTACCGCAATTGGTATGTAGTCCAGTACCACATCCGTCATCGTGTCAACCTCCTGATCATATCTTTCAATCCTCCTTTGGTTTAGGGTCTCGATCGACCTGTATTGTGACGTGCATATAATTTTACCCATGGTATAAAAACCTTAGCACGCCATGGGGCTGTTACCATTAACTCCTGAAAATTGCGGCACCAGTCATGGTTTATTTCAGTAGAGAGTATATAAAAATCCGGTCAAGATCACGGATGGCACAGATTCTGCGAATGGCACGAATCACCACTTTTGCAAGCGCATGAAAAGCACACATACCGGAAATTTTAGAAATACGCGGCGTGTGCCGATGAATAGGACAAATTCGTAGCATTCGTCCGATTCGTGCCATTCGTGTTAAATATCTCGCACCAACATATTATATGAGCGTGGCACCTTCTGCGGGTAACTTATTTATTATGAGTTCCCTTATTCAGGAAAATCATAAGCTCCGGTATCATCGAAGCAGTAACAGACCTTCTGATATGAGCGTTTCAACTCGATCACATCGCTTTTGACGCTTTCGGGTGATTCACAATCAAGCACAATCCTTTTAACGAAATCAGCGATTGCATCCATCTCTGATGCGCCCATTCCGATTCTGGTCAGCTCCTGTGTGCCGATCCTGATCCCGGATGGCTCAACCGTGATACTCACGGGATCGCCCGGCAGAAGATTCTTGTTCACGATGATATTCGACTCTTCAAGCCTTGTTGCGATCTTTGAGCTGCCACCGACCTTCGTGACATCGACTGCGACCTGATGTGACTCTGTGAATCCCAGAGGCTCGCACAGCACATCGAATCCCCGCTCATAGAGCGCCTGTGCAAGCGATTTGGCGTTTGCAATCACTTTTGTTGCATAAGCCTCGCCAAACTCGGTCATCTCGCTGAGCGCTACGCCGAGCCCTGCGAGATGGTGGAGATGGTGATTGCTCACCGTTCCCGGAAAGACCGCTTCATCGATCTTCTCTGATAATTCCTCCTTGCAGAGGATCATTGCACCCTGTGGACCCGGGAAGGTCTTGTGCGTAGATCCAGTGACAACCATTGCGCCCTCGCGCAGCGGATCCTGAAAACGTTTTCCAGCGATAAGTCCGAGCACATGCGCACCATCGTAGACGATCGTTGCGCCCACCTCGTCTGCTGCCTCGCATGCCTCCTCAATCGGGTGCGGGAACAGGAAGAGGCTTCCACCGAAGAGAACGATTCGTGGCTTGGTCTCGCGGATCTGCGCAACCATGCGATCGGGATCGATGTTCATGATCTCAGGGTCAAACGGGTGCGCAATCACGCGCAAGCCCCTGACACCGGCAGCAGAATACCGCACGTGGCTTATGTGCCCGCCCTGCGGGACATCAAGGGAGATCATCGTATCGCCCGGGCTTGCCAGTGCAAAGAAGGTAGCGATGTTTGCGACGACGCCTGAAGTCGGCTGCACATTGGCGTGCTCCGCATGAAAGAGTTTCTCTGCGAGTTCGATCGTCTTTGCCTCGATATCGTCGATGTATCCACAGCCCTGATAGAATCTGTGTCCGACAACGCCCTCTGCGTACCTGTGGGCGAGATCGCTTGCCGCAAGACGCCGCACATTCTTGCTTGTGAGGTTGGTGCTCGCAATCATTGGCAGGCAGTCCCTGTACCATGATTGATGCTTCTCTGCAGCGCGCATGATGAAATCGATATCTGGATCCATGTAGTTGTAGGTAAGAACCGCAAACATTTAAATACGTTCTTATCTTATCCGGCTGCCAGAACGGATTCAATCACCCGACTTGAACTCCTCCCGCATGACCTGCATTCACAAGTACTGGCATGACAGTCTACCAGCAGCAGCCGTGTCCGCGCGACTGCAAGCATCAGGTACGGTCAGGTTACTCAGGGATTGCGAACTCGTTAGAACTTTATCGTCTTCGTACTTGCCTGCAGCATCATGAGCGCATCGAGAGAGGTGACCTGACCATCGCCATTCACGTCTGCAATATGATCGCGATCGCCGCTGACTGCGATCCGGAGCGCGATCGCGGCGTCGGCGGGGGTGAGTGTACCATCGTTGTTGAGGTCGCCGCGTACGCGATTATCGACAGAAAACGCATCGGTTGTTGCATACTCGCTTGCAAGCTCGTCATCAAATAGTCCGATTCTAAAGTGCACGGTGGCGTTCGTGTACAGTATATCTGTACCGCTTGCCCACACAAATGTATGATCAATGCCAGTCGGGGTGCTTGCAACATTGGTCATGCCATCACCGCCCTCGCTCACACCCACATAGAGCCATGTGGTGTTGTCGAGGCTGTACTGCGCTATTGTCGTGCACTCGTCGCTTTCGACATCTTTCAGGTTGTATGATGTGGTGACGTTGCCGCCTTGTTTTCCGATTGGTGTGGTGATCGAGACGTTGGGCGCGTGGTTTATTATGATGCGGGTCGGTTCGGTGGTGTTGTCAGTGGTGCCGTCGTCGTCGTAGTCAATTTCCATTGTGTAATTGACGTTTGCAGAATCAAGGTCAACAACTGCGGTTGCGTTTTCTGATGCGCTCAATGTGATATCTTCATAGATATATTCAACAGTCATGTTTTCTGTCTGATGTTTCATGATGATTGTATGATGTGTATGTTCTTCTTCGATTGCTCTCTGAGTTGTAGTATCTGATGTGTCTGCAGGCAACAACTTAAGACCGAATTTAAATTTGTTTGGCATCTCGTTGTAGCATCTGATAATCTGCGGCAGCTTGTCAAGCACCCCCGTATAATACGAATCAGGAATATCACGCTTTGTGGTACCATCCGGAAGTATGCCGGTTATATTGGACCCACTGATCACATACGCATAGATCCTGATGTGATCTAGTAGATTAGAATGTGCGGAATAGGTATACCTCTCACTCTTCTTCAGGGTCTCTTCTGTCATCTCTGAGATGTGTGGAACCACCCCCTCATCAGTTATCTCAATCACCCGGTATCCATGATAATTGTAAGGGTCCGGGTCCTTCGTAGCACTTCTTGTCTGAATAAACCAGGTTTTATGGGTTTCCAGCTCACTAAAAACAGTCTTTACATAATCCCGATGTGTATGCCCAGTGAGAACCAGATCGGTAGTATTATTGACACAGTAATCTATAAACTTGCATCGATTGAATGCGATACAAGCATCATTGCCACTATATTCAAGTGGGCAATTGTTAGTAACGGGAAGTTCGGACGATCCGGTTACTGACTCATCATCGCTAGCACTTATTGCCGGATGGTGCATGAAGATGATCTTGGGCATTCCGGAGTCTATTTTGGATAATCTGGTCAATTGAATCTCTTTTAGACCATCGCTCTCTGGTGAATGGTCATACCAGCTGTCATAACTGACGAGAGTTGACACGTTGGATGATTCAAGAGAAGGATGAAGTGATACGTTGTAATCCGCCCCGGAATCGAGCCCGATAAAGCGATATCCATATTTATCGAAGTAATAATCTCTGTAGCCGTCATCAAGCGGTTTAATATCGCCCGGATTCTGTATAATTTCATCGTAAGTTGTTAAG
>Ga0209013_10002741_pt1 | contig 15868 bp, 17 predicted proteins | sample Cruoilmetagenom2_FD_187291 | JGI IMG/M metagenome (GOLD analysis project Ga0209013, IMG submission 187291) | Oil polluted marine microbial communities from Coal Oil Point, Santa Barbara, California, USA - Sample 2 (SPAdes) (version 2) | ecosystem: Environmental > Aquatic > Marine > Oil seeps ... | reverse complement strand
ATTAATTAATTAATTTTAGGTTAAGGAAAGAAGTAATTGTTACACCACCATCAATATATTATGTAAAACTTTACATAATGGGTCAACTTTGTTTAGCGCCAAGGGGCAAGTCTATGAGGTGCATCCAGCTACTGACAAACTAGCAGCAACACCACGAATCAGAGTCAAGCACCCCCCTGTTCTACTTAGACGTTACCGAAAAACGATATTTCCCGTCCTGAAAAAGAATAAAATTGCTATTCAGAAATCATCTACATACTGCCTTGCAGTCTTTGTCACCCGCCTCACACATGCGGCCAATGTAGCGACCCAGAAGTTTTGCACCAGGTATTTCGCAAGTTTCACGGGTGCGAAGGACCAGTTCTGATCCACCTTCATAGGTGCATATCACACGGTACCATTCCAGTTTCTGGCCAATACTGATTTTTACCAGCTTGCTTGCCTTAATTTCATTTTCTTTCGTATCACAGGACAGATACCCTTCATACTTACCATCACCAGACTCCCATAGAGCGGTATTTTTTGCTTTTCTAAACAAGCTGTAATTCTTACAAATTCCTTTGGCATGCGGATTCTCGTTCTCAGTATCCTGCCAACCGCAGGTAGTACTAAACATGCGTTTGAGTTCGTCATCGGATGGGCACCCGCCAACTTTTGCCGACTTTGAGATATCAGGGCAAGTATAGACACTCTTTGCCCATGCAGGTTGTGTGACAAACAATAAAATCAAGCAAAAAAAGGCGCATCGAATTCTGGAAAACATGGTTTACTCCATAGTGGAAAAAATACTAATTATACGTACAATAAATGTTTCAAATCATAGGAGAATCAATATAAGTTTTCAAGATACAATTCACTTTATTTTTCTCACTATTGGAGTTCTGGGCGACATGGCATATACAAAGAGATACACCTCTAGAAGTACTTCAAGAATTGGGTGGATGGTCTGACTATAAAATGGTGCAACGGTATGCCCATTTTTCACATCAGCATCTGCAACGATATGTAAACAGAGCCCCTACAAGCTTACCCACAATTTCCCCCACAAAGGTAAATCTTGGGCAATAAAAAAGCCTGACTTCTTTCACTGTAAGTGATTGAAAATCAAGCTTTTATTGTTTGGTAGCGGGGGCAAGATTTGAACTTACGACCTTCGGGTTATGAGCCCGACGAGCTACCAGACTGCTCCACCCCGCAACTGTTGGAGCGTATTATACGTCCTTTTATCTAAGATGCAAGTGGTATTTCATAAAATGGTAATATTTATTTTAGATGCTTTTTTAGGTCGTAGTGATAAATAAATCCGGGCAGGGCGAAAACGACAAACAGACAAAGAGTTATTGAGTAAAACTCCCAATTTTGGGAAAAATTCCAGAATTCCCAGACACTTGCGTAGGCTGCGCCATGCAATTTGGTTTCCAGACCTATGGCAATGGCCATTACAATTATGTACATGATGAACCATTCGGCAAAGCGCAGCCAGAAGCTCTTATTGTCATCTTCTTTGAGTACAAGTAGAACTCTGTTACTAATAAAAGGAATATTAGCGGCTATTAATGTCACAATGAAAAGAATAAGAACTGCAATTGAACTGGGCATAGTTAAAACTCAAAACTTCTAATGGAAAAATTATGTCTATTTTACACGTTGGAGCAAAAACGTGCCACTCTCAGAATTTTGGATAAATAATCATAACTTAAGAACCGCTTTGTAAGAATCTTTTAAGATTTCTTTAAGGTTAGCTTGTTAGACTGAACACAATGAAAAATTTGTTGGAGTTCGGTTATGGCTTTGGCCACGCAAGACAGTACGATTACTTTACTTTCAAACTATAAGAATAATATGAAAACCCAAGAGGCTGACATTAGTTATTTAGGGGCAGAAAACCGAGACCGTGCACGTTTGGAGTCTTTTATCAGTGCGGTGTTCAAAAAATACTATAATGCTGAAATTGACCACTTCTACCCCAATTTACTTTCTATTGAAACAGCCGATGAAAATCAATCAAGTACAGAACAATCTATAAAAGCTGTGGCGGGTGTACGTTGTGCGGCAGATGAGCCGTTATTTAGTGAATATTATTTATCAAATAGTCTGGAAGCTGAATTAGAAACACTTTATGGCAAGCCGATTCATCGTGATCAGGTTGTTGAAGTAGGGAATCTGGCACCTGCGAACGTTGGACAAATGCGTTGGTTAATTGCCTCAATTACAGCTTTTTTATATTCAGCCGGTTATAAATACATTGTTTTTACGGCAGTACAGGGTGTTTATAATGCCTTTAGACGTATGGATATTCCCTTAAAGTTAGTGACAGAGGCGAAGCAGTCTTGTTTACCCGTGGAGATTAAAGATAAATGGGGGCCTGAATATTATCAACTTAAACCTATGGTTCTGGCGGGTGATATTGTAGAAGGCTTTGATATCATGAAAAAAAGTATTTACAGCTCCAATCCGAAACTAATTCCGCTTTTCGAAAAAGCGTATTTGTTTGGGCAACAGTCTATGGAAGGTAAGCATCAACGCTCTCTCCCTGAAAAAAATGAGTATGTTGCTTGAATTTACTGGAACAAAAAATTCGGAACCTGGCCTGTAAAAAAACACAAAAAGTAGCTATCAAGAGTGACACAATAAGCCTTGATTATCAAAATCTACTGCTTGAAATTGAAACAACATGTTCAAATCTGGGGCTTTCCGCTTCAAGCTCAAATACCAGCCACCCTCAATATCAACAGAAGTCCTTTGCATTTATAATTGATAACCATCCAGCCTGGGCCGTGTTGGATTTAGCCTTGTTATTCAAAAAACAATGCGCTGTACCACTACCCAAATTTTTTTCAATTGAACAATTAAAGCATGCTCTAGAAGATTCAAAGGTTGAATTTTTAATTCTTGATGAGTCTGAGACAAATACACAATTGGTTCAAGCCTTAGAAGCTAAAATCATGAGCCGGGAAAGTCTTTATATTGCGCAAAAAAGACTCAATTTTTATCACCTTAAAAAACCTACCAGGCCATCTAAATTTTCTAAAGGTGATTGGCTCAATCCTAATGAGCTATCAGCTGTAAAAATTACCTATACCTCAGGCACAACCGATAGACCAAAAGGTGTGGTTCTATCAGAAGATGTGATTATGTCAAAGGTTGTTTCTCTCGCCAGTGCCAGTGAGGCCAGTGAAAATGATATTTCACTGGCTATCTTGCCATTATCAACCTTATTGGAAAACATTGCTGGACTCTATGTGCTTCTCTATTGCGGTGCAACAGTGACTTTATTAGCACCGGAGTCTATCGGGCTTTCGGGTTCAAGTCAGGTTAATCAACAACAACTATTTGCAACGATAGAAAAATATCAGCCAACTGCTTTTATCATTATTCCTCAATTACTGCTTTTATTGATAAAAATGATATCGAAAGGCTATCAATTACCCGATTCTATCCGTTTTATTGCGATGGGTGGGGCGCCAATATCCCGGCAGCTTCTTGATAGGGCGCAGCAACTTAAAATTCCGGTTTTTGAAGGTTATGGTTTATCAGAAGCGGCATCGGTGGTTGCGGTGAACAACCCTTCAAACAATCGGACGGGTTCGGTGGGCAAGGTTTTAAACACGCATCAGATTCAGGTCAAGCCTGATAAAGAAGGTAATGAAGGTGAAATTTTAATTAAAGACCATCTGTTTAATGGTTATTTAGGGCAACAAAAGACCGACCCTGAAAAATTTTATGCGACAGGTGATATTGGCAAACTGGATGATGATGGTTTTTTATATATTACCGGGCGTAAGAAAAATATCATTAATACTGCTTATGGACGTAATATTTCCCCGGAATGGATTGAAAAGGAACTGGAAGCCATTCCGAAAATTGCTCAATGTCTAGTCTATGGACATGGAAAACCTTATTTAATTGCTCTTCTGGTATTAAGAGACGCACAATCTAAAAGTCAGGAATTAATAAGAGAATCGCTGACTCAGTTAAATGCACAATTACCTGATTATGCCAGAGTGAATGATTTTATACTGATTAGTGATCCTTTTAGTATACAAAACAAACAATTAACCGGGACAGGCAGGCCGAGACGTGCCGTTATTTATCAAACTTATCATGACCAACTCGAACAGTGCTATCAATAACATGAGAAAATATACAGGAGCAATAAAGTGAGTAATTTTTTTGATACTTTAATGGCAGCAACTGAGAATGAGCGTCAGACATTTCAAAAAATTGAGACATTGCAAAAAGGAAGTGCAGGTGACATTTCACTAAAAACCTATCAGGCATTTCTGACTCAGGCTTATCATCACGTTAAACATACGACTCCATTATTAATGACTTGTGGAGGACGAATTCCGCAACATAAAGAATGGTTGAGAAATGCGCTGGCAGAATATATTGAAGAGGAACTGGGTCATCAGGAATGGATTTTAAATGACATTGCCGCGACAGGACTGGATCCGGAAACTGTTCGCTTGGGTCAACCTCATTATACAACTGAATTAATGGTTTCCTATGCCTATGATTTGATTACACGTATCAACCCGGTTGGTTTTTTTGGTATGGTTCTGGTTCTTGAAGGAACCAGTGTTGCTTTGGCTACCAACGCTGCCGAAAAAATTCAGAAAAACCTGCAATTACCTGATCAGGCTTTTAGTTATCTGACCTCTCATGGCTCGCTTGATATTGAACACATGGGATTTTACGAATCATTAATGAATAAAATAACTGACGCTGAAGATCAGGAAATTATTATTCATTCTGCAAAAATGTTTTATCAGTTATATGGCGATATTTTTCGTTCTATTAAATAAAAGAGGGGAAGTTCAAATGAAAATATTAATAACAACTTTTATGGCACTAATAGTTTTTATGTTAAGCAATCCAATATATGCCATGACGCTGGATGAAACAATATATTCGCTGCAAAAGGAATGGGCAATAGCAAATTATGAAACAGGTAAAGATGATCTGGATAAGACTTTTGAAACCCTGACAAAAAAAGCAGAAGCGGCTGTTGAGCAATTTCCGGATAAAGCAGAGCCTTTGGTCTGGAATGCGATTGTTGTTAGTTCTGATGCAGGAAAAAATGGTGGTTTTGGTGCTTTGGGTAAAGTTAAAAAAGCACGGAAACTATTACTTGAGGCTGAAAAAATTAACCCTGATGTACTCGATGGCTCAATCTATACTTCCTTAGGAAGTCTTTATTACCAGGTACCAGGCTGGCCAATCGGATTTGGAGATGATGAAAAGGCAGAAAAATATTTAAAAAAGTCCTTAGCAATGAATCCAACGGGTATTGATCCAAACTATTTCTATGGTGATTTTATGCTGGAAGAAGGAAAAAAGGATGAAGCAAAAAAATATTTTGATAAAGCACTAAAAGCTCCGGCACGTCCAGGAAGACCTTTGGCAGATAAAGGACGTCGTGGTGAAATTGAAGCAAAGTTAAAAACCATTAATCATTAACTTTTAGCAAAAAAAGGATAGGATGAAGCAATGACGGTTCTGAAAGATCAGCGTGTTATACTGACGGGAGCTACAGGCGGAATTGGCTCTGAATTGGCAAAGTTGTTACTTGAACAGGGATGTAAGCTGGGTCTGGTGAGTCGCTCTTCGGAAAAATTGGAGCAATTGTCCAGTCAGCTCAAAAACAGTGACAGAGTAAGTATTATTGCAGCGGATATTACCCGGAGTGAAGGGCGACAAAAGATTGTTGAACAAATGGAAAAAAACTATCATGGTTATGATATGCTGATCAATACAGCAGGTCTGATGGATTTTACCTCATTTATTGAACAGACAGATGAGCGTATTGAAGCTGTTTTTCAAACCAATGTCATTGCTCCCATGCAATTGTGCAAGAAAGTTCTGCCCAATATGCTGTCACAAAGTAAAGGGCATATTATTAATATTGGCTCTACTTTCGGCTCCATTGGCTTCGCCTGGTTTACGTCCTATTCAACAAGTAAGTTTGCATTACGTGGTTTCTCCGAGGCTTTGCGCAGAGAACTGGCAGAAACACCGGTAAAAGTTTCTTATATTGCACCCAGAGCCGTCAAAACATCACTTAATTCCAGTGCTGTTTACAATATGGCAGAAGAAGTTAAAATGAATATGGATAAGCCAGATGATGTTGCAAAACAAATTATTTATTCGATAATTAAGGATCATAAGGATAAATATCTTGGTTTCCCTGAATCATTATTTGTCAGAATTAATGCCATTTTACCGAGGCTTGTTGATATGGCAACACGCACTCAAAATAAAATTGCCAGGAAATATATTTGATTAGTGTTTAGCTTTTATCTCAGGAAATAGTTTTTATGCAAATATTACTGGTTGAAGATGATCTTTCTTTAGCAGATGGACTGCAAATCGCACTCAGGCAAGAGGGTATTACCGTTAATCATGTGGTAAAAGGTAAAGAAGCTATACATGTTATAAAGTGTTTTCCTCCTGATATTATTATTTTAGATTTGGGTCTCCCTGATATGGATGGATTGGATGTGGTCGCACATCTGAGGAAAGAAAAGATCACTATCCCTATATTAGTGCTGACGGCAAGAGGTAGCGTTCAGGATAGAGTTACCGGTCTGGATAGCGGTGCTGATGATTATCTGATTAAACCTTTTGATATGACCGAGTTGCTTGCACGTCTTCGGGTTCTAGAACGTCGGCTCAGTACATCAATAGTCGCGAATAATATTGTTGTCGGCTCAGTTTCACTTGATATGGAAAGTCGGCAAGTGAAAAACAATGAACAGAATATTACGCTATCAAAAACAGAATATATGTTACTAAAAACGCTGATGCAAAATGCGGGTAGAATTCAGACACGTGATTATCTGGAATCTCAATTGCATAGTTGGGGTGAAGAAAGCTGCAGTAATGCCCTGGAAGTTCATATTCATCATTTACGAAAAAAAATCAGTTCTCAATTCATCAAAACAATTCGTGGGGTAGGTTACACGGTTAACAAACCATGAAATCAATCAGAACTTTTCTGATTATCATTATTTTATCAGCAATTACGCTGATAGCTTTTATTGCCGCGTTACATGGTTATCGTGATAGTATGGATAAGGCTGAACAACTCTTTGATTCAGAGCTGGTTGATAAAGCACAACTTCTTTCTCTGGTATTTTCATTAGAGAATATAAAATCAGCTAAGCCCGTCCTTTTGAAAAACGAAGGCATTAATTCCATACTGGAAAATAATCACTCTCTTGCAGAAAGCAAAGTATTTGCCTACCAAATTTGGCAAGGTGATCAATTATTACTGCGTTCTGCACATATTCCAGAAACGCCAATTGCGCAATTTAAACAGGGATTTCAGGATATAAATTTTCTCAATCATCGTTGGCGTACTTATAGTTATTATAATCAACCATCTGATAGATGGATATTAACTGCTGAACGAATGGATATACGTTATGTCCTGGCGGAAAATATTGTTCTGGAAACAATTTTACCTGTGGTTCTGATGTTGCCGGTTTTGGGATTTATTATCTGGACTATTGTCAGTTATGGCCTGTCACCTTTAAGACATCTGAGCCAGGCACTCAGCAATAAACGGGCAGATGATCTGACTCCATTATCAATGGAAAAACAACCTGTTGAACTGAATCAGGTTGTTACTTCGATTAATGATTTACTTCATCGTCTCAAAGTTTCATTTTTACGTGAAAAACATTTTGCCTCTGATGCCGCACATGAACTCAGAACTCCGATTAGTGCGATTAAAATTCACCTGCATAACTTATCAAAGATTGTTTCATCAGAGGAACACAGCTTTGCACAGCTTGAATCGTCTGTGGAACGCATGGAACACCTGGTGGAGCAGATTTTAAATCTTAATCGAACATCACCTGAACAATATATAACGCATTTTACTGATGTTGATATCTATAATTTAGCACAAGAAATTATTGCCAGAGAATATCATCAGTTTGAAAAGAAAAATCTTCAGATAGAGCTGCAGGGGGAACATTGTCCTGTCAGTGGTGATAACTTTGCATTGGATGTTTTATTGCAAAATCTGCTCACAAATGCGTGCAAATATACGCCCGAAAATGGTTCCGTGCTTGTTTCTGTTATTAAAGAAAAAAATAATATTAAATTGCAGGTACAGGACTCCGGTCCCGGGGTTCCTGAAGAACAATATGAACGATTATTTGATCGTTTTTACCGTTTGAATGGAGATCGCCATGCTTCAGGAACGACTGGCTGTGGTCTTGGTCTGGCTATTGTAAAACAGATAGTTGAGCTTCATAATGCCCGTGTTACGTTTGGCAGGTCCACTTTTCCCAGTGGTTTATCGGTCACTATCAATTTCCCAGTAGAAGGCTTGCAATGAAGCAATCATCTTCTTTAATGCCTTCCCGGGTTGTGCTATTATTCCTCGTGTTTTTTTGTCAGACGAAGGTCTGGGCTGGTACGCCAATTATAAATATTGATATCCGTAATCATTTGTTTATTCCCTCTGAAATTACTATCCCGAAAAATACCAAAGTAAAATTAATTATCCATAATCATGATAGTGAAGATGAAGAATTTGAAAGTTATGAACTTAATCGAGAGAAAGTCATTTTAGGTAATCGTAAGGGGGTCATTTTTGTTGGTCCTCTGCCGGCAGGAGAATATCCTTTTTTTGGTGAGTTTTTTCCCAAGACAGCTCAGGGGAAAGTAATTGTTGAATAAAAAAACAGAAAGAAGAAAGCTGAAACTATTAACAGGGAAATTCTTTATTATGAGAAATGTATGCTATTAAGCTCCGTTATTATCATCCTGAGAGAAGTTCTTGAAGCCGCCTTGTTGTTTAGTATTCTGATTGCTTTATCAAAACACTCAGGATTTGATTTACGTTGGATTGGCTGGTCTTTGCTCACAGGATTAATTGGTGCTGTTGTTTATGCGCAGAGTATTGGTGTTGTTTCTGACTGGTTTGAGGGTGTAGGTCAGGAAGTAAGTAATTCACTGATTCAACTGACCACTTATTTTATGTTAGTGTTTTATATGGCGCTGCAATTACGGTTTAATCACCAGCAAACAGACTTAAAATATAGTAGCGGATTATTAATAAAAATTATCATGATAATTATTGCATTTTTGGCAATAACCCGTGAAGGATCAGAAATTATTCTTTACTTTTTCAGCGTCACTCATAGTGAAGATCATTATGTTGCAGTGATTATCGGCATGACTATTGGTGCGTGTATTGGAATCAGTGTGGGTTTCCTGTTTTATTACCTGCTCATAAACCTTACGTCAAAATGGGCAATGAACACGGGTATGGTGTTATTAATTATGGTGTCAGCCGGCATGGTTTCACAAGCCTCGTTACTTCTTATTCAGGCTGACTGGTTGCCATCACAATTACCGATATGGAATACTACCGACTGGCTTTCAGAGAAATCGGCAACCGGCCAGTTATTATATGCTTTGATTGGCTATGAAGCGACTCCGACTGCGATTCAAGCGGGTTTATACTTAGGCGGTTTACTTTTGCCGGTTTTTGTCATTATAATCCTGAAATATAACTTGAAAAAAAATAGTAAACCCGCATTTGATTTTCAGGAACTATGAGTTACAGGACTATGATGCCTTTCATTAAAATATCATTTTTAGCATTTATTCTTTTTATTAGTTCTATTGCATTTGCAGATGGTTCGTTTATTGACAAGGTCTATCATCCCTACGTACAACCCAATGAAAGAGAACTTGAATGGCGCTGGAATGTACAAAAAGATAATGATGATCGTTTACAGGATAATGCCCATAAACATCGTTTTGCTTATGGTCAGTCTATTAACGAAAACTGGTTTGCCGAGTTTTATCTGATTGGAGAAGAAAATCGAGAGCAAGACTTCAAAATAACTGCAGTGGAAGTGGAAGCCCTGTGGCAGATCACTGAACAAGGTGAATATGATGCAGATTGGGGTATGTTATTTGAAATTGAACATGAACGGGATGAGGATGTTACAGAAGTAGCAGCTGCCTTACTTATTGAAAAAGAATGGAATAAATTTGTAGGAACGGCTAACCTCTATCTGATTTATGAATGGGGTAATAAGATTGATAATGAGCTGGAAACAGCCATGGCTTTACAAGGACGATATCGTTATTCCAGAGCACTTGAACCCGCTATTGAATTTTACAGCAGTGACGATAGCGAAGGTATAGGTCCGGTTTTATTAGGTAACTTCAGACTCGGAGGAAGAAAGCAAATCCGATGGGAAACAGGTGTGATTTTTGCTCTTGATAATGAAACGGCAGACAGGACTCTTAAGTTATCTGTCGAATTTGAATTTTAAAAGTGGTTAATTTTAAATGAAGTTAATAAAAGTATTGTTTTATAATTTTTTGGGATTGGTGCTGCTGTTTTTCCTGGGACGACTAGCATTATTTCTGCTGTATTTTGATCGTTTTTCTCAAACCGATGTAAATTACTGGTTATCATTTTTATATGGGTTAAAAATGGATACCATAGTTGCCTGTATTGTCTTAATTCTCCCATTAATAATGCTGACATTAATGCCCGCTCGCATAAAGATATTTGTTAACAAGTTTTTAACCGTTTATTTCCTGACGGCTTTCTTATTCTTTATCTATATCGAAAATGCGACATTTCCATTCTTTGCAGAATATGATGTTCGACCCAATTTCCTGTTTGTCGAATACCTGAAATATCCCAAAGAAGTTTTTGCAATGATATTTTCACAGTATAAACTGGAACTGTTTGCTGCTGTAGTGATTATGTCAGGTTTTGCTTACTGGTTCATACAAAATAAAAAGATACATGATTATCAGGATGTTTTTAACATTAATCATGCAATACGAGTTCTCCTGTTTTTTCCTTTAATATTTATCCTGGCAATAGGTATCCGGTCTTCATTTGGACATCGTCCGGCAAATATTTCAGATGCGATGTATTCATCTAATCGACTCGTCAATGAAATCACTAAAAACTCTTTTTATAGCATTGCTTATGCTATTTACAGCAATAAGAAATTTGCCGGTCAAAAATTGGAAAAATATGGGGAAATGGAAATTTCAGAGGCATTGCAGCGTGTCAGTCAGCAATTAAATATTCCTGTGGGTGATAAAAAATCACCATTTAAACGACTGGAAAAAACCCATTTCAAAAGTGAAAAACCTAAAAATCTGGTTATATTTATTCAGGAAAGCCTGGGCTCACAATTTGTGGAAGTCACTGGCGGAAAAAAAGGAATCACCCCGAATTTTAATCGACTCAGTCAGGACGGCATACTGTTTACCAATCATTTTTCCAATGGCACACGAAGTATAAGAGGTATAGCCGGATTAGTTTCTGGAAACTTTTCAATACCGGGTAAGGGTGTGTTAAAAAGAAATAAATCCCAGACAAACTTTTTTACTATTGCTTCCTTATTAAAACCTTATGACTACTACACTATGTTCTTTTATGGTGGGGAAAGTCGATTTGATAATATGAAAAGCTGGTTTTCTGGAAATGGTTTTGATGAAATTATTGATCAGCCAAAATTTATAAATCCTGAATTTGTTGGTACCTGGGGTGTGAGTGATGGCGATCTGGTCAACAGGGCGAATCAGGAGTTTAAGAAACTCTATAATAATAATCAGCCATTTGCTGCGGTGCTGTTCAGCACCTCTAATCACTCACCCTTTGATTATCCGCAGGGAAAATTCGAACTTGTTGAGGGGGTTCCTGAAAAGAGTGAATTAAATACTATAAAATATGCTGACTATGCTATCGGTCGTTTTATTGAGGATGCCAGAAAAGAAGCCTATTATAAAGATACTATTTTTGTTATTGCATCCGATCACAATATCAGAGTTCGGGGTAGTGATATGCTTCCTGTCAATATGTATCATATTCCCGCAATGATCCTTGGTGGCAGTGTGCAGACACAAGTTGTTCCAGGCTTAACCACTCAACCTGATGTCCTGGGAACAGCACTTGATTTAATCGGTATGGATTTAAGCTATCCGGTTTTAGGCCGATCAATTTTCAGTGATGAAAAAAAAGATGTTTCATTAATGCAGTTTAATGATACTTATGCTTATCGGGTAAAAGACAAAGTAAGTGTCTTAAGACCTGATAAAGAAGCATTAACCTTTCGCTATGAAAACAAGAAGATGATACCCGTTGAACATGATCTGGAGTTAGAAAAAAATACCTTAGCTTTTATTTTAACAATGAATTATCTTTATGAAAAACAATTGTATAAATAATTATATTCCTGCACTGGTAATTGCTTTAGCAATTACTTTTGCTCTGCTTGCAAGTCAAAATCTCTACTCGGATACTCAATTTGACACATCATCCCCATTAGCCCTGCTGAAACGTTCTATTACGCCGCTGAATAATCCCGATGATTATAATACTCTCATTAATCGTGCGGCTCAGGTACCGTTTGTGCTTATTGGTGATTCAACTCATGGAACCCATGAGTTTTATCAGCAACGAATTAATATCAGCAAACGACTTATACAGGAACAGGGCTTTAAACTGATTCTTATGGAAGGCGACTGGCCTAATATCTATACACTGAATCAATATGTCCAGTCATCAACTTCCCTTACGGCTGAACAAGCATTAAATGCATTTAATCCTGAGGCCGCCTGGCTATGGAATAATAAAGAAACACTCGACTTTATTAAGTGGCTGAAACGTTTTAATGAACAATTGCCTGAAGGGGAACAAAAAGTCAGTCTGCATGGCATGGATATTTATACTTTTTCTCGCTCAAAAAAACTGGTTGTCGACTACCTGTATGGCTTTTCGCCTCAGGCAGCACAACAGGCATTGAGTCGCTACCAATGTTTCGAACGATTTAATAATGATTTACATCGCTATGGTCAGGCTGTCAGTAAGAACCAGTCATTTAGTTGTGAGCAGGAAGTGGTTGAGCAATATCAGGATTTTGCACAATGCCGTTTCCCTTGTCCGGAGCAATATCCGTTTATTGATCGTGAAGCATTTTTTGATGCCAAACAAAATGCCCGAGTGGTTAAAAATGTCGAAAAAAGTTTGCGTATCAATTATATGACAAATGGCCAATCGGTGCTCTGGAACCAGCGAGATCAACATATGATGGAATCTTTACTGGCGTCGTCTGAACATCTGCATAACCCGAAAACAATCGTCTGGGCCCATGTTTCTCATCTTGGCGATGCACGGGCTACAGATGTAGTAAAGCATGATCAGCTAAACCTTGGACAACTCTTGCGTCAGCGTTTTGGCGATCAGGTTTTTTCCATAGGCATGCTCACCTATTCCGGTCAGGTAATGGCATCAGATGACTGGAATCTGCCGGCTAAATTAAAAGTATTGCGTGCTGCCCACCCCGATACTAATGCCGCTCTCTTTCATCAGCTTGGAGTGCCTCGTTTTATACTGAATCTTCACCAATCACCGGAGCTGGTACAATTATTAAAGAAACCCCGACTACAACGTCATGTTGGCGTGGTCTATCGACCACAGGATGAGATGAAATCTCACTATAGTTACACCTTATTGGCAGATCAATTCGATGCGGTTGTTTACACCGATGTCAGTACAGAAATTACACCGCTAAAATAGTCCATAGTAAACAAATCATCATTGCCTTTATGTTGTTACAAATGATATAGTTTTCCGAAGTCCATTATAAGGGTAATCCCTATCACAATCCCTTATAAAATTTGCTAGAATTACCGCCATCCAAATTAAAAATAATAATAAAGGGATTATTTTGGAAGAATTGATAAAGAACGATGAATTTGTCCAATATATTATAAATCAGTATTTCCCTGCCAATGACATGAGCTATCATGAAAAAATCCAAAATGTGTTTTCATCATTGGAAGATTTCTCTAAAGCGATGGAAAGTTTTAAATTAAATGGCGGTGGAACTAATGAAATACCTTTACAACCTGGAATAATAACGAGTAATTATGAAAAAAATAAACAAAACTTTTAAACTAATATCACTTTCTCTATTATTTTCAAGCAGTATAGTATCTGCTAGTGATGAATGGGAATTTTTTCCTGCCTTCAATGATGACTCCTGGGAAGCTGAAGCAGCACTTTCTGCTACCGTAGGTTATATGGATATCGGCAATAGTGTGGCGGGAGGGGGAATGACTTATGGCCTTCAGTTAGCCTTTAATTGCCCAGTGTTTACAATACCCGGTGATGATGTTGTTTTACAGCAGATTGATTTGAATTTTTATGATAATAATGATCTTGAATTAACCACTCTGGAAATAAATCCACATTATTTCTGGAATGTCTCTGACAATATGAGATTTGGAGTAGGCCCTGGTTTAGGATATATCTGGACTGATACCAAACATGGTAAAGATTCAGATTTATGGGCAGGTCAAGCAGGATTTGCTATTGAATATCGAAAAGACTCATTATACGCAAGCTTTGGTTCACGTTATCAATGGACTGAAAGTAAAACGATTGGCTATGAAAAAGATGAAGATATGGATAACTTACTAACCACTTTTAAAGTGGGTTACAATTTCTAAATTGCTGAGTTATTTCAGCTTAGTTAGAAGTATCAACCGGGGATAATTGATTTAACCACCAGATGCGGACACTGGCATCGTCGCTAGTCGTTGCCAGGTAGCTCTGATTTTTTGAAACAGCGATATCCGTTCCACATAAATCATGTGATTGAAAACGTTGTTTAACCATACCATTCTGAGAATTAAGAAATAGAACAGCACTGTCTGTCTGGCGGCTGATTGTTGCCACAGTAGTACCATTATCAAGCAAATCCATATTTCGAATAATACCATGGTGTTCAGTATCTAATATCTGTAATTTTTTATCCTGTAGTGTCCAGCGATACAAATCAAACCATCCGCCACCCAGTAATACCTGACCATTCTGAGTAAAAATAAGCGTTCGAATATCAGTGAATGATGAAAGAAGTTTGATAGAAGGTTCTGATTGCGGCCATAGCATTACATCGCCATTTGAACCTGAAGAGGCTATCATGTGGGTCTGCTCTGAATAAGCAACGGAACGGACGGGACTATTGTGTTGTTTCCTTTGTTCTAATGGTGCCAGGTCAGATAGATTCCATGTTTGGACCATGCCATTATTGTGTCCTGTTATAATGAGCTCCTGCTCTTCAATGACCACTAGGGAAAGGATAGTAGGTAGAGCATTTCTTTCTTTTATCAGCTCTCCATTGGCAGTCCAGAGTTTGATGGAACCATCGTAACCTGAGGAGATGATTTGCTTATCATTGTTGCTGAAAAATAATCCTGTTATCTCTCCTTCATGTGCCTTCCATGAATGGATTTTTGTTCCTTTAGGTGTTTCCCATAAACGAATAAAACCTGACCAGCCACCGGAAGCCAGAATCGTTTCACTATTATTAAATTTAACAACACTACCACCCCCATGAGCATTTTCAATAATAACATTAGCAGGAATAGAAGGTGCTAATGATTGACAAGATATGAGGGAAAATAAAAAAATATGAATGATAGAAATTTTCAAAAACATTGAAAGTCCTCAGAAAAACAAGTGAATTTGAGGTCGAAAATTATTTTATGTAACTGCAGGTTTTAAGCATTGTCTTTTAAACCCTAAGGATAATAGGTTCGTTTGGGTATTGTAAGGTGGATAAAATTCTCTTTATTTTCACGTTTCATTTTTGACATATCCGGATCAGCATCGGGTGGTAGTGTTAAACGCCGTGTAAAGCTGGAGTAGGATTGATATGATCGGTAAGTATCTCTGGACTCACTTTCCTCCATCCGTCCACGAACCTGTCGGATGCTTATCCGTGGTCCTTGACGTTGTATATCGACTTCTTCTGGTTTTATACCCGCAAGTTCAATATAAAGATGATAGTTATAAAAG
>Ga0209013_10002740_pt1 | contig 15869 bp, 19 predicted proteins | sample Cruoilmetagenom2_FD_187291 | JGI IMG/M metagenome (GOLD analysis project Ga0209013, IMG submission 187291) | Oil polluted marine microbial communities from Coal Oil Point, Santa Barbara, California, USA - Sample 2 (SPAdes) (version 2) | ecosystem: Environmental > Aquatic > Marine > Oil seeps ... | reverse complement strand
ACTTGCAGCAGATAAGTTCTTAGTGATGGAAACAATGGGGATCATGATCATTGGTCTTCTTGCATTCTCTGCAGGTACAGCAGTGGGTGTACTTATGGCGAAGGTTATGAATAAATTTTCAAAAGAACCTATTAATCCACTGATCGGTGCAGCTGGAGTTTCAGCCGTACCTATGTCAGCCAGGGTTGTATCTAAAGTCGGTTCTGATTCAAAACCGGGTAATATTCTGCTCATGCATGCTATGGGTCCAAATGTTGCAGGTGTTATCGGTTCTGCTGTCGCAGCAGGTGTATTGCTGTCGATCTTTAAATAAAAGCAAGGGCAAAGTGATCAAGTCACTTTGCCCTTTTTTGTTTAAGGTATAAATCAAAAAATATTGTTTTTTGATTTATGCTTTAGCATTGAAAATTAATATCTATACAAAGAGGATACTATGAGTACCAAAACGCCCAACGGACTTGATAAACTTGGATTAAAAGATATCGGTGATATCTACTACAATTTGAGTTATGACGAGTTGCAAGCGCACGAAGTTAACAGTGGTGAGTGTAAGATCTCTACATCAGGCACAGCGATGTGTGATACAGGTATCTTCACAGGACGTAGTCCAAAAGATAAATATTTTGTTGATCAGGCACCTTCAAACGAGTATATCGCCTGGGGTGATGTAAACCGTAAAATAGACAAGAAGATCTATGACGAACTTCTTGATCTTACGCTCACACAACTTTCCGGTAAAAATATTTATGTCACAGATGTGTATGCAGGCGCATCTGCTGCGAGTAAACGTTCTATACGTTTTATCTCCGAAGTGGCATGGCAGGCACACTTTGTGAAGAATATGTTCATCCGTCCCACAGAATCTGAACTTGAAAGATTTGTACCTGATTTTACTGTATACAATGCATGTAAAACAGTCAATGAAAAGTACAAAGAACATGGAATGAATTCTGATGTCTATGTACTTTTTAATGTGGAAGAAAACACTTCTATCATAGGTGGTACCTGGTACGGTGGTGAGATGAAAAAAGGTATCTTCTCTATGATGAACTACTGGCTGCCACTTGAGGGTAAACTCTCTATGCACTGTTCAGCGAATGTAGGTGAGGATGAAGATGTCTGTCTTTTCTTCGGACTCTCAGGTACAGGAAAAACAACACTTTCAACTGATCCGAAGAGAGCACTCATTGGTGATGATGAACATGGTTGGGATGACCATGGTGTGTTTAACTTTGAAGGCGGATGTTATGCCAAAGTGATCAATCTTGATCCTAAGTCAGAGCCGGAGATCTATGGTGCCATCGTTAAAGATGCACTTCTGGAAAATGTAGTTTCTGATGAGAATGGTCTTGTGGATTATGAAGATGGTTCCAAAACTGAAAACACACGTGTCTCTTACCCTATAGAACATATAGAGAACCATAAAGCAGATTTGCAGGCAGGTCATCCAAATAATATCATCTTCCTTTCTGCGGATGCTTTTGGTGTTTTGCCTCCGGTATCAAAGCTTAATAAAGAGCAGGCTATGTATTATTTCCTTTCCGGATATACTGCAAAAGTAGCAGGAACGGAAAGAGGTATTACTGAACCTGTTGCGACATTTTCAGCATGTTTCGGTGAAGCATTTTTACCACTTCACCCAACAGTTTACGCTAAACTACTTGGTGAAAAGATAGATGAGCACGGTGTGCATGTTTACCTGGTAAATACAGGTTGGACAGGTGGTCCATACGGTACAGGTAAACGTATGAGTATTAAAAATACCAGAGCATGTATTGACGGTATTTTATCTGGTGCTATCAACAATTCTGAATTTGATACATTGGATACATTTAATCTTGCTATCCCTCAAACACTTGAAGGTGTTGATACGGAAGTACTTAATCCAAGAAATACATGGGAAAACAAAGATGAGTATGATGCGATGTTGGCGAAACTCGCAGGTATGTTCAAGGAAAACTTTCACCGTTATGATGACAATGGTGGAGAGTTCGATTTTGCTTCGGCAGGTCCGCAACTATAATATTATGTATTCACACAAAAATATTTGTGTGAGTACACTTCTAAATTTCCATCTTCTAAATTTATATACCTCTATTTACTTCATATAAGTTATATTCTAAATTTACTTTAAATTATACTCATTTATAAGGTTTTATCTTAGGCAATATGCTATACTTATTGTAGGATTTTAGACTGTCGAATAATTTTTATTGCTATTTTACTTCTAAGGCTAAAGTGAATAAAGGCTTTTATAACTTCAACTTTACTCACGATACTTTTTCTTTTGAACTTATAAAAATTGCATTTATGAAGGTTATAGTCAGTGATAGAACTTAAAGATATTCCTATGTTTTCTGCATTGGGAGAAGAACATTTGAAAGAACTACAGAATGCTATTCATGTGAGACACTATAAAAAAGGTAGTGTATTATTTTATGAAGGTGATCAAAGTTCTTGTATGTATATTTTATTGGGAGGAGAGGTAAAACTCTATAAAACATCTCCTAAAGGTTCCCAATTGGAAATCAACCGTCTTCATGCGCCTTCTCTTGTCGCGGAATATGCATGTTTTGAACCAGAACCTTTTCCTGAAAGCTGTGAATTTCTTACAGAAGGTACGATTGGTTTATTGCGCTTTGATAGTCTTGCTAGCTATCTTAACCAAGCAGCATTTTCTACAGAGTTTATTAAATCACTGACTTCTCGAACCATGTCACTTTTTGCTTTGATACATAAAGAAACCATACTCTCTTCAGAAGCAAAGGTGGCGGATTTTATAATTAAGCAAAAATCACTCTTTGGGCGTCTCAAGAAAAATGAAATTGCATCTATCTTAAACTTGACCCCTGAGACATTTTCACGTATGCTTGCTAAGTTTAAAAAAGAAGGTATCATTGTTGAGAATTATCAAGCAATAAAAGTTTTAGATGAAGAAGCATTGTATATGATAGTGGAGACAAATACAATGAAAGGGTGCACAACATATCCTATGGATATGTTAGCAATAGGATCTGAAAACTATACACTTTCTCCCCATGCTTAAAGATAATACAAGGTTTGGAGCCTAAGAAGATTGGGAGGTAAGAGAATTTACGCTCTGACCTGACCACTTCCGTATATTTTAAATTTATAAGTCGTAAGCCCTTCGATCCCCATAGGACCTCTCGCATGAAGCTTATTCGTAGAGATACCCACTTCAGCACCAAATCCAAATGCTCCACCATCTGTAAATCTTGTACTGGCATTGACATAGACCGCCGCTGCATCGATGGCATTCAGAAATGTCTCAGCGGCAGTGATATTCTCCGTAATGATCGCTTCAGAGTGTCCGGAAGTAAATCTGACTATGTGTTCAATGGCACCTTCCACACCGTCAACGACTTTAATGTTTAAAATATTTGCCAGATACTCAGTGTCATAATCTACCTCTGTTGCATGTGCAATATCTATAATATTTTGTGTTCTCTCATCCCCTTTTAGTTCTGTATGTGCTTCGTCAAAGGCTGCTTTTAGTTTCGGCAGAGCATCTTTAGCTATGGCAGTGTCGACCAGCAGTGTCTCCATGGAATTACAGACACCCGGGCGCTGTACTTTTGCATTGATGGCAATGGCAATGGCATTGTCAAGTTTTGCATCTTTGTCTATGTAGGTATGACATTGTCCCTTATCGTGTTTGACCACAGATACCGTTGCATTCTCGGAGACATGCTTGATGAGTCCCGCACCGCCTCTTGGTATGATCAGGTCAACATATTTGTCCATCTTTATCAGTTTATCCACACCCGCTCTTGATGCATCCGGGATAAGTGAGACCAATGCGCGGGGAAGATCATTGGCTTCCAGTACATCCTGAAGTATCTTTGCGATGCTTTCATTTGAGTTCTGAGCCTCTTTCCCGCCCTTAAGTACACACACATTTGAACTCTTAAAACAGAGTGCTGCTGTATCGGATGTTACATTCGGACGAGACTCATAGATGATGCCGATGACACCTATGGGAATGGATACCTTTTCTATTTTTAGGCCATCTTCTGTTATCCAGCCATCCAATACACGACCGACCGGGTCTTTCAGTGCAGCGATCTCTTCTATGGCTACTGCCATGGCATCGATACGAGTGGCATCAAGTAAAAGTCTATCCATCAACGCAGAGGTGAGGTTGTTTTTTTCACCATTATCCATGTCCTCTGCATTTGCTTTAACCAGATCTTCTGTATGTTCTCTTAAGGCCTGTGCCATCTCTTTTAAGATCCTGTTTTTTTCATGACCGCTCAGGGTAGACAATACTCTGCTTGATTCTTTTGCTTCCTGTAAAAATTTTTCCATGTAAAACCTTATGTTCTTAGTTCTTCTCTTTAAGTTCTCTGGCTTTGGCGTAAGCATCGGAAATGGCTTCCATCACTGCATTACGTACATTGCCTCTCTCCAGTGCTGCATACCCTGCTGCCGTGGTTCCTCCCGGGCTCATCACAGCATCTTTCAGCAGTGCAGGATTTTCATTGGCTATCAGAGGAGCAAACCCTTCAAAGAGACCCTGTACCAGGATCTGTGCATCTGCACGTTTGAGTCCCTGATTGACAGCACCGTCAGCCAAAGCTTCAGCAATAAGTGCCAGATAGGCAGGCCCGCTTCCTGCAACACCTGTTGCAATATCCAGTTCATTTTCAGAACTGAGCCACAGGCTTGTGCCAATTTCATTAAAGATGCTTAAGGCACTCTCTTTCAGTGCGTCATCACCTGTGATCGTTGTCATGGATTTCAGGTGGCTTGCCCCCAGGTTCGGCATCGCTCTTATGTATCTTTTTGCCTTGATCTGCGACTTTAGACTCTCTATGGAGGTCCCTGCAAGAACAGAGTAAAGTGCATTGGCTTCACCTGTTAATTGGGGTGAAAGCTCAGGCAGGGAATAGGGCTTGACACAAAGAATGATATTTTTATCTGTGATGTCTTCATTCTGTTGAATGGTGCCAATCGTGATACTTGGTATCTTCTCTTTCAGTGCATTTAAAGAGGTCTCATTTCTGCCAAGTACTTCTATCTCATAGTTCCGGACCAAACCTTCGATCAAGGATTTTGCCATATTTCCATTTCCGATAAATGTTAATTTCATTCTTTGCCTTGCTTTATATTAAAATTATATACATTATTTTATTCCTATCATTGTAACAAATTACACTTCTTCTAAAGTTAAACAGAGGTAAGCATGGATTAATAGGAGCTTTTTACTCTTATATAGTTCTAAGTTACTTATACTATAATTCAAAAAAACATATTAAAGGAAACAGTATGGATGTTAATAAATTCAGAGCTATATGCAGACCTATCAGGATCGTTATCGGATCGGCACTTATCGCATATGGTGTATATTCGGGAATTCAATGGTTCTACCTTGGGTTCATCCCGCTTATCGCAGGCCTTGTGAACTTTTGTCCGACATGTATCGTCACAAAAAAGTGTGATGTCGAAACAAAATAAAACAAATGAGGTTTTCCTCACTTGTTTACTTTCTCTCTTTTCACCCTTATCTCATAATCATTTCAACCGTTACTCTATATAATCAAGTATAATTTCACCATAGATCTCGCATAAAGGAATAAGCTCATGGATAAACTTACCCAATATTTAAATGCCCATCCCCATGATGAACTTCACCCCTCAGAGATTGCCAATCTTCTTAAAGATCTCAACGAAAAAAGTTTTAACGAAGCAGTTCAGTCCATACCTAAAGAACTCATCGCTGATGTTGCACTTGAACTGCCGGATCGATATTTTGAAGATGTCGTTGAATCTTTTACTGTTAAAGAGTTGGCAGAATCTGTTACAGAACTTGAATCAGATGATCAGACAGACTTTATTCAGGAACTTGAAGAAGTCGACAGTCAAATGGCACAAGAAGTTTTTGCAGAACTGGACAAAGAAGACCAGGCAGATATTTTACAACTCAGTCAGTATGAAGAAGATGAAGCCGGTGCATATATGCAGGTTGAAGTGTATACAGCCGATCTTGAGCATACTGTACAGGACATAATCAGAGAGTTCGCAAAACTCAGACGTAATGATGAACTTGAAAATGTGAATTTTTTGTTTGTGACCGATAAAGATAAAAAGTTACGTTATGTTATAGGGCTTGATCATTTACTTGTCTTTGATTTTGATAAAACACTGGATGAAAATATACAGGAAAATCCGGAAAAGTATAAGCCTGTCAGCTCTTCAGACCACGATGATATCAATGATGTTGTACAAAAGTTTCAAGAGTATGATCTAAGCTCGATGGCAATAGTAAATGCTCAGGGTGTACTGCTCGGACGTATCACTTCGGATGATATCTATGATATTATCAATGAACAGGCAACGGATCAGATGTACCACCTTGCAGGGGTAAATGATGATGCGGAAGAAGATGAAGACATTTTTAAAGCAGGTAAGGCACGTGCAGTATGGCTTTCTGTCAACCTTATCACTGCGATCGCTGCTTCTTTGGTGATAGGATTATTTGAAGATACTCTGCAAACCTTTGTTGCATTGGCCATTTTGATGCCTATCGTGGCTTCTATGGGTGGCAATGCGGGAACACAGAGTCTTACGGTTGTAGTACGTCAACTTGCCCTTGGAGACATTGCTAAACATGATGCATTTCGTACCATTAAGAAAGAAGTCATTCTCTCGCTTGCAAATGGACTCTTTTTTGCTATAATCATGGGTATAATAGCTTCAATATGGTTTGATAAAGGGATGCTTGGTGTGGTGATAGCACTTTCTATGATCATCAACCTCTTGAGTGCAGGATTCTTTGGCTCGATGGTTCCCCTGTTACTGAAAAAAATGGATATAGACCCTGCCATAGGAAGTACGGTGATATTGACGACCGTGACTGATGTCGTAGGTTTCTTTTCGTTTTTAGGTCTCGCGACCATCATTTTATTATAAGGATAGTTTCACTTAAATGGACTTGTTAATTTTATATTTTTCTTTGGCTGTGGTGATATCGTTCATCTGTTCGATATTGGAATCAGTACTGCTCTCTGTCAACATGGCATATATTTCAGTGCTTGAAAAAGAAAGACCGCGTGTCGGCGCGCTTTTAAAAGCACATAAGATCGGTATCAATAAATCTATTGCGTCAATTCTCATTTTAAATACGATCGCCAATACACTAGGTGCTGCAGCAGTGGGTGCACAGGCAGAGAGTATTTATGGTGTGGGAGCAGTGTTCTATGTTTCTATCGTTTTGACTTTTGCTATCTTGTTTTTCTCCGAGATCATTCCTAAAACGATCGGTGCAGTCTACTGGAAGTCCTTGGCTCCAACAGCTGCGTATATGATACATTTCTTTATCTGGTTTACGTATCCTATTATCCTCATGACACTCTTTGTGACCAACCGTATCAGTAAAACAGATGATACGATGTCTTTGTCAAAAGAAGAGCTTATAGAGAGTACACTGTTGAGTGAAGATGAAGGAGTACTTGGAGAGAAAGAATCCGATGTGATCGAGAACATCCTTCTTCTTGACAAGATCAGGATCAAAGAGATACTCACACCAAGAACAGTGGTTTTTGCATTAGACGGCAATCGTAGTATTAAGGATATTGTAGAGAATGAAGCAGCGATATTTAAATTTTCAAGAGTACCTGTCTATGATGAAAGTATTGAAAAGATCACGGGTATGGTCATGACCAAGAAGATATTTAAGCAGGCACTTGAAGATGACAGTGTGGCATTAAAGAGTATTAAAAAAGACATTTTTAAGATCTCTGAAAACCTGCCTGTCTCCAAAGCCTTGGATATTTTCATCAAGAAAAAAGAGCATATGTTCCTGGTACTTGACAGCTATGACCAGACAGAGGGTATCGTGACACTTGAAGACTGTGTCGAGACCATCCTGGGTGTTGAGATCGTTGATGAAAGTGATTCTGATGCGGATATGAGAGAAGTGGCCAAACAAAAAATGCGTCTTAAAAGAAGACTTGACCAGCAATCTTCCAATGAGTAAATGATGTCCTTAGCTACGCTCGGTCTTTCTCCTGAAATACTCAAAGCACTTAAAGATAAAGGCTATGAGTCTGCTACACCCATACAAAAAGCACTTATCCCTGTGATGTTCACGCGCTGTGATATCATGGCGGGAGCACAGACAGGAACAGGTAAGACTGCAGGGTTTTCTCTGCCTATACTTCAGGAACTTTCCAAAAACTATGTAGAAGGAAAACACTACCCTAAAGCAGTCATCCTGGTTCCTACACGGGAACTTGCCAAACAGGTGCATGCAAGTATAGAAGCGTATGGAAAATATCTTCCTCTGAAAAGTATCGTACTTTTTGGCGGAGCGAACCTGACTTCACAAGCCAACAGGCTGAAAGCGGGTGTAGACATCATCGTGGCAACGAGTGGGCGCCTTTTGGAACATATAAACCAAAAGAATATCAATTTAGAGAGTGTCGATTACCTCGTACTGGATGAAGCAGACACTATTTTGGATATGGGTTTTGTACATGAAGTAAGCAAGATTCTCCGGCATCTGCCGTCACGCAGACAAAATGTACTTATTTCAGCGACACTTTCAGGCGCAGTGAAAAGATTGGCAGAAGAGATACTTACGAAGCCTAAACTTATAGAAGTGGACAGTATGGGGACTTCGGCAAGCTCCGTCACCCAGATCGTTTATCCTGTGGAAAAAGAGAAAAAAACTGAACTGCTCTCTTTTCTCATAGGCTCAAGAAACTATAAGCATGTACTGGTCTTTGCACGTAAAAAAGAAGTAGCGGATGAAGTGGGCAAAGAACTCAATCTCTCAGGACTCAAAGCAGCCGTCATTCATGGTGGAAAATCTTCGGGAGAGAGAAGCAGGGCACTTGAGGGGTTTAAAGAAGGCAACATACGTGTCCTGGTAGCCACAGACATTGCCGCACGCGGTTTGGATATTCCTACTCTGGGTGTGGTGATGAACTATGACATCCCTCATGTAACAGGTGACTATATTCACCGTATAGGACGCACGGGTAGAGCAGGGGCAGAAGGATTGGCTATTACGCTTATTTCACCTACTGAAATGGTCGCACTGAAAGATGTAGAAAAACTCATGGGTAAAGCGATACCGCAAGAGAGACTGGAAGGATACGCACCTAAAGTAACAGTGGCACAAAAAGGTGCAAGAAAAAATCCCAAAGAACATAAAAATACCGATGGTGCTTTTGGTAAAAAGAAACAAACAAAAATCGCACCTAAAAGTAAAAAACGTAAAACGACCAAACGTGACGGCTTTAAAGCTTTTGATGCCGCAAAACCAAAACCGGATAAGAAAGATAAGAAGAGGGGCAGAAGAAAATAGGTATTTATATGCTAAACGGTTCTTTATTTGCTTTCCGGCGTATTTTATTAAACGATTTGAGGACGATGGGATATCCGATGATCCACTTTTCAATCTTGTATTTGTAAGGGAAGTTCATCAAAAAAAGACCTGCTACGATCGTCAATATCCCCTGACCCGGGAGAAACAGCATGGCTATACCGGCTATGAGAAGGATTGCTCCAACGAGGTTTTTCAGAAAGGCAAGCAGACTTTCGATAAGGACTGAATCTCCTTTCCATAAGCAGGTTTCACGCTCTTCATGTGCAAAGTAGTCTGAGGGTAAAAGTATGAGCATCCATGGCACCAATGCGATGGAAGCAATATACAAAATGATGATCGCAATAGTGGCGTAAGTATTCATTTTATACTTCTTTAAGTGAGAACTTTCCTATCTCTTCCAAAAACGTTGTCGCATATGACCCTTTTGGCAGGTAAAATTCCACGGTGAGTTTTTTTGCTTCGAGATCGTACGAAGTCTCTACTTCTTTTGGCCATATCCAGGCGAAACGTCTGTCTCCCTTTAAAGCGTTTAATTCATTGTCATCATACTCTTCTTCAAGATGGCGGGCATCACTTTTGGCTCTTTGTGCATTATCTCCGCAGAGCAGTCCTGTGGGAGAGATCTTTTGCTGCTTGAAGGCCTGTGCACTTTGCTGCATCTCTTTGACGAAGTTAGTTTTACCGTAAGGGTAGGGCATTATGACATCACCCAGGAAAAGTTTGAAAAACTGGGGCTGTTTGGCTAAAACTTTTACCAGTTCAAGAGGATAGTTCAGTTTTTTTGCCGCTGCATCCGTGTTGTTGGAAGCGATGACGGTAGAGAGTTTGACCCTTGATCCCAGCCATTTGTTATAGAGGTAGCTTTGGTAGGCAGAAACCAGCAGTTTCTCTTTACTTCCTTTGAGCTTTTTCCCGGAGAGAGCTATCTCTTTACCCTGCAGATAAGAACGGCTGTCTTCTCCAAAACGCTGGTAGCCGTAGTAGTTTGGTATGCCGTCCACCTGCATCTTTTTTGCAGTCGTGTTGAAAAATTTGGCATCTTTTTCATTGATGTCATGCAGTACAATGGAAAACCTGTTCCCTTTGAGCTGTCCTATCTTGATAGGGGCTTTATTGTAGCTGCGTTCAAGTATCTCTATCTTCTCTGTGGTAAGGTTTTTGTTGAGTTCTTTTTCGTACTTCTTTGGAAGTGAAATGTACTGTATGGTCGTGGCATTTTTATCTTTCAGACCGGCATAGCCTATGTCACGCTCCTGCAAACCTGTGGCTTTGGCAAGTACGGTGATGAGTTTCCAGGTGCTCATATCTGTTTTCCGGATCTTGAGAATGAGATAGTTTCCTGTGCCGGAAGGAGTATAAAGAGGGATCTCTTCTACAAAAAAACGTTCAACAGTCTGTTTGAAGTCAAAGTGAATAGAGGTATGGTTGTAGGCGTAAGTTTTAATGTGATTCATGACGAAATTATAGCGAAAAAATTATGTAGTGAGGGTATTTAAGAAACCTTATAAAATATACTGATGTGGAACATTTTATAAGGTTTTCTATTTAAAGGGGAGGATTTATGGTCCTCAAACATCGCTATAGCGAGAAATGTTATAAAATATGTTAGATTATAAGGTTTTGCTTTCAGAGAGTAAAAAGTAGATATACAATTGAGCTAAAGGGCTGCAAAAATTGCGCAGCGATTTTAAGATCCTAATTTGAGCGATTTGTTAGCTGTTCTTCTCAATTTCTTCCACTTTATCCCTTATTATTCAATAATATAGTATATGCATTCCCACGCAAAGCATGGGAACGAGAGAAGGTATTATTGTCGAATTCTTCGTTTAATTTTATATAGAATCATATCTAAATCCCTACTTTCTGGCATTTTAGTTATTTTTTCTTTTTTTGTTCCATAATTTTCTATTTTAAATACCTGAGCATAAAGAATAACATATCCATCCATATTGACAACATCATATTTAATTCTTGCTGTAGAACCTGTTAGTTTCTTATCCACAATTACACTACTCTCAGTAGATGAATTTATTGTAGAACCTATTTGTAAGGAACCATCTATAATTGTAGATAAAACCTCTTTTTTTGTTGTGTTAAATATTTTAGTGCTTGATTTTCCTGGTATTTCAGGGGCTGAAGAACAAGCATTTAAAAGCAGCATAGCTGTCATTATTACTAAAGTTTTCCCTATCATTTTATACATCCTTTTTTATGTAAAATTATATCATAAACATAAAGAAACTTTCTCGTTTCCACGTTATACGTGGGAATGAATACTTCAACGTGTACTTACAAAACAAAATCTATTTTCAATAATATTGTATATGTATCCTTAGGTAAAGCATGGGAAAGAGAGAATTTTTTTTAAGAAGTTTATATATCTTGCTGATCCGTAAGGAGCCCCTTGACCTTTATCTCGACCTCTTTTTAGAATATCTTCCTCTAAAAAAATATATAATTTTGTAAGGTTTTCATGTGACCCATTTGATAGAAATGATGAAAATAGTATAGCATATCATTTCTATGTATTTAGGGAAAAAGAAAGGCAAATAAAAGGAATGTCAACCGCATTTCCCTGGAGCACATTTCATACCGTTGAATTGTCCGGTGAGTGAATGGTCCATACTTCCTTCATGCATTTTATCCATTCTCTCTTTCATCATTTCGGGATGTGCTATGAAGTTGTAGCCTTTATAGAGTGTGATGACACCATAGAGTATGACCAGGAGACTTGCCAGTTTCATCATTGTGCCGCGTAGGGAACCTTTTTGTAAGAGTTTAGTGATAAATCCCAAAAAGAAAAGTGCAGGAATGGTAGCCAGACCAAAGGTTGCCATGACCAAAGCACCGGCAAGAGGGTCTGCTGTACTTGCTGCAAAGATGGCAAAAGAGTAGACAAGTCCGCAGGGGATGATACCATTGAGAAGCCCCAGAAGATAAAAACTTTTGTAAGATCTGTCGGATATAAGTTTTTTAAAGCTCTTTTGGTACCAGGGATATTTGGAAACGGACCACTCCGCAGAGTTCAGGAATCTAAAGTTTCCTATGAGCGACAGACCTGCGAGTATCATCAGTATGCCCGTAAGTACAAAGAGTAAGCCTTTTGTTGTGGGAGTAAATGCAAGTACCTGTCCTATAAAACCAAAGATACCGCCAAGAATGGTGTAGGTTGTAACACGACCGAAATTATAGGCCAGGTGTGATGCTGTCTGCTGCAGGTAACTGGATCTCTGGTCTATTTTTGTAGAAGAGTATGCGACGACTATGCCGCCGCACATACCGATACAATGTCCAACACTTCCTAAAAAGGCAGTCGTTAGAATGATGATAAGGTCCAGGTTTCCCATCAGTGATTATCCATTTATAAATTTATAAAACTATAGTATACTTTTATTAATATAGTGTTAAGGATATCATAGTGTTTAAAAGCTTGAAACGTAATGTCATGAAAATGTTTAGAGAACTTTTGGTCTATCATCACAGTTCCTTGGAATATCGGGCAAAGATCTTGACACTTATGATTTCTTCAAATGGTGAGATTTGTGAATGTGAAAAACAAAAACTGAAAGAGATAGCCCATACTATTTACAGCGAAAACCAGGAGAGGGCTGAACTGCTTTTAGATGCTGTCCATGAATATCATACGAAGATCATTACCAACAACGGACTTGATTTTGAACATTTGATACAACAGGTTGAGAAAGAGACAAAAGGGATAAAACGTTTTGCCCAAAAGATAGATATGAAGCTTCTTATGCAACTGCATGAGTGTATGGAGAGTGAAGACGACATTCTTTTTCAACAACGTATTTTAGAGTTTTTACAAGGACTAAAGGATGAGTATGGAGTGGTATAGGTTTATCATCTTTGGAAAAGTGCAAGGAGTGTTTTACCGTAAATCTGTTTCTCAGGAGATGATGAAAAAACAATATAAAGGGTATATTCAAAATCTTGATGACGGTACAGTGGAAGTGGTTGCTGAAGTCTTTGATGATGATTTTGACGTGTTTATGGATGTGCTTAAAAAAGGCTCTCTGCTGAGTACAGTAGAAGATGTAAAATATGAGATCATCAATGAGGTAGACTTCCAAACTGATGGTTTTGAGGTAAGATATTAGGAGTGTGTTAGATGAGTTCTGGCTGGGGATGTCAATTTATGGGTACAAAAGGGGATGATGCAGAGTGGTGTCTAAAACTCCACCATCATTGTGAACCGGGATGCAAAGGGTGTATTATCGCTGGACAGGTTGAGTTCTCCACACCAAATGTAAGTGAGGAACAGGAGAGAAAAGTAAAGAAGCGATCTGATAATCCTCTCAGAGATAAGTAGTTACGCCATTTCTTTTCCAAACTTCGCCTTCAACTTCGCCAATTTAGGCGGTATAACAGCCATACAATAGCCTTGCATGGAATTTTGACGGTAGTAGTCCTGATGATAAGCTTCAGCCGGGTAGTAGACATCTAAAGGTTCTATAGTTGTTACGATAGGATCAGTGTAGTCATTCTGTGCCGCATCAAGTGCCGCTTCAGCCGCATCTTTTGTCTCTTCATCTGTGTAGAGGATGGTCGATCGGTATTGTGTGCCTCTGTCTGCACCCTGCTGGTTAAGTGTAGTAGGGTTGTGTACTGCAAAAAAGATATCAAGCAGTGTGTCTGAAGTGATGATGCTGTCATCGTAAGTGATCTTGATGACTTCCGCATGACCAGTCTCTCCTGTACAGATATCTCTGTAAGTGGGGTTTAGTGTATGACCGTTCGCATAGCCGCTTTCCACATCACTCACACCTTTAAGCAGTTCGAATACCGCTTCCGTACACCAGAAACATCCGCCGCCCAGTATCAATTCTTGTTTTGCCATTTTGTTTTTCCTTTTGTAGCGTGCGTTTTGTATTTATTATCTGTGCTATAATAACCAATAAAATAAAAAATTATCTAAATTTTGGAGGTTTTATCATGAATGTTAATGTAGTCTGTCCCCACTGTCTCAAAGTGAATCGCATTCCTAAAAAGGAATCTTATGCAAAAGCAAACTGCGGTCAGTGTAAAAGATCTTTACTTGAGAGTAACCCTGTTTCTGTAGATGCTGATAAACTTGCTACCTTTTTAGCCAATTCTGACATCCCTGTCATTGTAGACTTTTGGGCACCATGGTGTGGCCCCTGTCTGCAAATGGCTCCTGCTTTTGAAGAAGCCGCACTGGCTATGCCGCTTCAGGCGCAGTTTCTAAAAGTCAATACCGAAGAACAGCAGACCCTTGGCGGACAATACGGCATACGGAGCATACCGACGCTTATCGTATTTAAGAATGGCAAAGAAGTTGAGAGGCTGAGTGGTGCTTTGAGTGCAGACAGGCTGAAAAACTGGGTCAGACAATACCTGTAAAGAGGATAGATGAGTAAAATATTACTGCTTGAAGATGATGCAAATCTCAATGAAACGGTCACAGAGTTCCTTGAAGATCAGGGATATGATGTTGTCTCTGTATATGACGGATATGAAGCGCAGGAGAAACTTTATGAGAGTAAGTATGATCTGCTGCTTTTGGATGTCAATACCCCGGGTATCAATGGATTTGACCTTTTAAAAGAAGCCAGAGAGGGGGATGTGCTTGCTCCTGCGATCTTCATTACCTCTTTAAATTCGGTGGATGATCTGGAAAAAGGTTTTGAGAGTGGCTGTGATGATTATATTCGCAAACCTTTTGTGCTTAAAGAACTTTATATCCGGATCGAGACACTGCTCAAACGCGGTTTTTTTCATGAGTCTAAAGATGTGATAGAAATTTCCAAAAATATTGCTTATGATATCAAGAATAATGAACTCATCATTGAGGGGGAAACGGTCTCTTTGGGGCACAAAGAATCTCTGCTTCTTAAACTGTTCATGAAAACAGAAGGGGAAGTCGTAGCCCATGAGCGCATCTATAACCATTTGTGGGATTTTGATGAAGAACCCAGCGATACGGCACTTCGTACCTACATTAAGAATCTTCGTAAAATCATAGGTAAGGAAAGAATTGTTAGTATCAAAAAACAAGGCTACAAATTCACAGCTGAAAAGTGAGAAAAAATCTCTTTTTAGATTTCTGACACTATATGTGACGATGGTCATCATAATCATCACATTATTTTCACTTTTTTATTATCAAAGTCAAGAGAAGCTGATGCTTGCAGAACAGCGGGCAAAAATGACCAAATATGCTTATATCCAAACCAAAAGATTAAAAGTCTTACACCACTTTTTTGATGACAGAACAGAGTATCCCCGTGATCCGCGTTTCAAGTCCGCTATCTATGACTTGGAATATACGAAAATATTTTCTCTTTTAGAGGATGAAAATATACATTTTGATGAAGAGATCTATATTAACAGGGGAACTATCCATTTTGTTAAAAGTCTGGATGATTTTTATCTAGGTACAAAATATCTTATTATAGAAGTGCCGGACAGTGGTGCATGGAGAGGAGAGAGTTGGAAAAATATCATAGGATATGGCTTTTTTGCATTTCTATTT
>Ga0209013_10002739_pt1 | contig 15871 bp, 17 predicted proteins | sample Cruoilmetagenom2_FD_187291 | JGI IMG/M metagenome (GOLD analysis project Ga0209013, IMG submission 187291) | Oil polluted marine microbial communities from Coal Oil Point, Santa Barbara, California, USA - Sample 2 (SPAdes) (version 2) | ecosystem: Environmental > Aquatic > Marine > Oil seeps ... | reverse complement strand
TTCCAGTAGTATTCATCATGCAATCCGGGATACATACGCCATTCGTGGGGGATTTCCTGATCCAGCAAAGATTGGTGCAAAGCCTCTGCGTCAGAAAGATTATTATCATCCTGGCCAATATCCATCAAGATCCGGGGAGTCTGGGAGGTCGGAATGATCTCCACCCAACCCGGCACTCGTTTCAGATCTCCAAGAAATAAAGGAGTACTGTGGGCTCCTATCGAGCCAAATAAACCCCAATGCAATAAACCAAGCCGCACAGCCCAATTGCCCCCGCGCGACATCCCTCCGATCGCCCGAAAATCCCTATCCTCCAGGGTCTGGTAGTGACTGTCAATCCAGGGGATGATCGCTGTTACCAGGTGGTCGCCAAAAGGATTCTCGGGTAAGATGATCCAGGTTATCTCCCGAGGCATAATGATGATCAAAGGGGAGATCTCTTTCCCGGAGATCAGGGTATCAGCCCACTCATCCAAGCCAAGGTCATCCCATTGTTGATCTGTCTCAGTAGCCCCGTGAAGCATGTATAAAGTTGGATATTCCTGATCTGGATCCGAACCATAACAAGGCGGCAGATAGATCCGGCCAGTTAATAACTCATCCTTCCAGGGAATCTCGTACGTTTCTATTACCCCCGAAGTTTCTAAACAAGATCTATCCAGGTCAGCTGGAACAGGCATGGTCGTTTCGGCGATTTCAGGCGTACCTTCAGTCGCTTCAGGCAATGTATATTCAGTAACAGGTGAAGAGGTAAATTGCGGCTGAGGAGTATCTTCTCCAGCGGTCATCAACTCGCTGCAAGCAGACAGAAAGAGCATTAATGCAAATCCTGCAGCCAGGAATTTCTTCAAGTTAATCCTTCTTTTGGACAGATTTTTTGGGTTTTAAAGCCGGTTTGGAGGGATCTGGTTTTTTATCATCCGGGTCCAAAGCTTCTGCTTCTGGTATCTCACGCGGGTTTTCTTCTTCCATCTGGATCTTGCCTCGCAAATAGGCACCTTCTTCAGTAGTAAAACGAACAGCTTTAACATCTCCCCAGACCTTGCCGGTGCTGCGGATCTCAACCCGATTCGCCTCAATATCACTGCGAACGGAACCACCGACGATCACAGAGTCTGCCTTGATCAGTTCACTTTCAACGCGCCCTGTCCGGCTGACAATGATCAGACCATCCAGATCGATCTTTCCTTCAAATAACCCTTCTATGCGGATGCCGCCCTTGCCGGTGATCTCCCCTTTCCAGCTGGTCCCTTCTCCCAGGATGGATGTAACCCGGCTTTGAATTGGCGCAGGGGTTTGTTCCAAGGCTGGTTCTTCTCGTTTCCTAAACATAAATACTCCAAGAGATACTCTTATGATCCGTTTAACAGGTGTTGATAATTTACCACAAATCGCCAGGGGATGCTCCGCCATGGTTCCGGAACGGACTCCAATCCCACCCGTGGGCCAGTACGAATTAACCCTGGATCAAGATCTTGTACATTCTCTACAAAAATCTTTGCCTGTGGGGTGCAGGAGTTCAGACCGTTAAAATCTGCGTTGATCCCCAGGGCAATACAGATCTTTCCAGGCCCATCTGTCCAATGTTTTTCAGGTTGATTTCCCCGCCGCTGAGAAATTTTTTCCTTTCCTTCCTCAGGAGCTAAAGCGCGGATCAGCACTGCGCCAGGGGATCCTTCAGATTCAGTTACAAAATTAAGCAGCCAATACATGCCATAGATCAGGTAAATATAAGCCCTGCCCGCTGGTCCATACATGATCTCAGTTCTGGGCGTTCGCCCAGCCCGGCAGTGGCAGGCCAGGTCCTCTTCGCCCCGGTAAGCCTCGGTTTCCAGGATGATTCCCGATATCCTCTGATTCCCTTGCAGGCGCACCAAGCGCTTCCCGACCAGATCCCTGGCAACCCGAACTGTGTCACGGGAGAAAAACGATTCTGGGAGATGGTTCGACATGTGCTTATTTTACAATACAAATCATTGTTGCTTACCGACCTGTCCTCGGGGAGGCACCCATTTAACTTATAAAACGCCCGGGGACGGGCGTTTGAGCAGTGAGAGATCAATTCAATTAAATCGCTTTCTTGAATCGGGGATCCAGCTCCAGCGTGCGGACCAGACCATCAACCAGGCTGAATTTCGGTTTATAGCCTAACAACTTGGATGCCCGGGTGATATCAGCCCTCATCCGGCTGACACCGCCAGTGGCTTTGTGGTTATAGATCGTTTCAGTATCCGCACCTGTGAGTTTAACTACATTATTAACAAGGTCAAGAACACTATATTCCTTTCCACTTCCAATGTTAATGGTTGCGCCATCCACACCTGATGCCGTGCCGGCTCTGGTTAATGCATTCACCACATCATCCAGGTAAACGAAATCACGGGTCTGGCTGCCGCTGTTATGAACGATCAAGCTACCGCCCTTAACAGCCTGTTTGAGGAAGTTGGGAATTACCGGTGGATGATCCGCCGGTAAATGCTGGCCTGGGCCGTAGGCATTAAAAATACGCAGGGTAACAGTCTCTATCCCCCACAGTTTTCCGATTGTCTTGACATAAAACTCAGCTGAAAGTTTAGAAACAGCGTAGGGTGAATCCGGGGAAGGTACCATCAATTCATGCAAGGGTTGGGCTTTTTGGGCGCCGTAGATAGCTCCCGATGAAGTAAAAACCACTCTTTTGACACCCACATCGCGCATGGCTTCCATGACACTTACCGTGCCGCCAACATTGGTGCTGTTATACTCCCGCGGATATAAAATTGATTCCTGAACCGCAACTTTGGCTGCCAGGTGGTAAACACATTCTACATCCTGCAGCAGGGTCCATAATTTGGGGCGATCAAGCATATCACCCAGCTCAAATTCAACCCCTGCTGGGATAACTTCTTCTTTTCCAGTGGAGAGATCATCCAGGCCGAGGACTTTGTGTCCATCGTCAAGCAGTCGCTGCGCCAGGGCTGATCCAAGGAATCCGGCGACGCCGGTAACTAGAATTTTCATAAAGTAAACACCAACTATATAATATTTATCAAGCGAGAGAATTATAGCATGTGCCAACCAATGAGTATGTTAATATCTCAGAAGTATATAATAATGGGCGTCGGGGGTGATCATTACAGATTTAAATTTAGTACAATAGACAATTCACTGCCTTGGTGTATTTCCACCAGAGCGAGAACTGTTGATACAATAACTGGAAACCTTATGGAATCACTATTTTCTCGAACACGCCGAAATCACGGACTCGAACACGCCACACTGAATTTGCTGGCAAAAACCCACCCGGGACAGCCCTTCGCCGGGCATTCTGATGGGGGGGGATTTTGGATCCTGGGCGATATCCCAACCGAAATTCTGAGCAGTACAGTGAGCGAAGCCCTTAGCAAATTAAACGCCGGGCAATCTGAGTTGGCAATTCATAATAACTGCGGCACAAATCTGCTGGTTTCCGGCTTTGCTGCCGGATTGGCTGGAGCGGCTGGCTTGATCGGGGTCGGGAAACAGGCGCGAGATAAATTTGAGCGTATTCCCGTAATCACCTTTTTTGGCGTACTCGCATTGATCGCTGCCCGTCCGCTTGGCCCCTTGCTCCAGAAGAAAGTGACCACCAGCGGAAACCCGGGGAACTTAATGATCTCTACAATTTCCAAACATACTATGAACGGCACATCTGCCCACAGGATAAAGACGCTGGACTAATATGAGCGACCAATCACCCTCGGTCTACCTTTTACATGGGAACGATGAGTATGCGATCCGCAGCTTTCTGGAAGAGCGCCTTAAACCAAAAATGGGCGAGGAAACCACCATGGACATCACCACGGTCGACGGCGGATCCAAAACTATAGAGAGCATTAAAACGGAAACCCAGACCGTGCCATTTCTCACCGAACGCAGGATGGTGGTGATCCATAATATTAAAGCCATGACCAAAGGGAAAACAAACCAGGAGAAGTTCATCTCTCTGCTTGATGCAGTTCCCTCTACTACGGCCCTGGTATTAATTGAAGACGAGCTTCTGGAAAACAAACATTTTCTGATCAAATGGATCAAAAAGAACCCCGAGCGGTCCTGGATGCAGGTATTCGCCCTGCCCAAAGGTCCCGCAATGACCCACTGGATCCTGGAGCAGGCCAAGGATATGGGCGGAAGTTTTGAAAATCAAGCAGCCCAGCTGCTGGCCAGTTATATTGATGAAGACCCACGATTAGCAAAATCCGAGATCGATAAACTGCTCCTCTATGTAGATTATTCGCGCCCTGTAACAGAAACTGATGTCAGGGACCTGGTAGCGGACGTCCGCCAGGGTGATGTCTTTGAAATGGTGGATGCCATTGGCTATGGGGACGGCCAAAAGGCAATGTTCATGCTGCGCCGGCTCCTGGAAGACAATAAACCCTTGAGCCTGTTTGGCATGGTGATCCGGCAGTTCAGGCTGTTGATCCAGGTTAGGGAATTGATGGATGAAAAGCCCGGGCAGGATCATAACGAAATCGCCCAGAGAATCGGATCCCATCCCTATCCCATTAAGAAGATCATGCCTCAAGCAAAAATATTCACCCTGCCCCAACTGAAAATAATCTATCATCAGCTTTCAGAAATCGACCAGTCCATCAAAAACTTCCAACTGGAAGAAGAACTGGCCCTTGATCTACTGATCGCTACTCTCACCCAATAAGTAAAAACCTATGAGTCTATTAGAAACTATTCCGTCCGTTTTTCTTAAAAATGGACTAGAAATCAAACTTAAAGAGATCCACTCTGCTCCATTGATCAGCAGCTGGATCTGGTACCGGGTTGGATCCAGGGATGAGATCCCCGGCAAACACGGCATATCCCACTGGGTGGAGCATATGCAATTTAAGGGTACAGAAAAGATATCTTCTGACGATATGGAAAAATCTATTGCCCGTACAGGCGGTGTCTGGAATGCCTTCACCTACCTGGATTGGACCACCTACTTCGAAACCATGCCGGCTGACAAGATCGATCTGGCCCTTGAGCTGGAAGCTGACCGGATGGTGAACACTACCTATGATGAAAAAGAAGTGGAATCCGAGCGCACTGTGGTGATATCAGAAAGGCAGGGCAGGGAAAACAGCCCCGGCTTTTGGCTTTCAGAAGCCCTCCACAACGCCGCTTTCCGGATCCACCCATACAATCACGTCATCATCGGAGATCAGGTAGATCTGGAAACCATTCAGAAAAACGATCTAAACCGACATTATAAAACCTACTATTCTCCCAAAAACGCGGTAATTGCGATTGCCGGAGATTTTGATAAAGACCAGATGTCAAAACGTATTACGGAACTTTATCAAGACATCCCAGCTGGAGATGATCCTCCCAGAGTCAATCGACCCGAAAACCCCCAACGCGGGGAACACAGGCTGACAGTAGAAGGACCTGGAGAAACGGTGCTGGGTGACGTGGTTTACCACACTCCCTCAGCCAGCGAGCCTGATTTTTTCCCCCTCCTGATCCTGGACAGCGTCTTATCTGGGCCACAAGGATTGAATATGTTCGGTGGGGGAGGAATTTCCAATAAAACCTCCCGGTTGTATAAGAAAATGGTCGAAGACACGGAAGTAGTTGTTGATATTCACGGCGGCCTTCCAGCCACAATAGATCCCTATTTGTACACAATAAACTTCATCCTTCATCCAAATTCGACCACAGAAGATGCTCTTAAAATCCTGGATGGCGAGATTCAACGCCTGCAAGATGCCCCGCCATCAGTGGATGAGTTAAAACGGGCAGTCAAACAAACCCAGGCTTTATTTGCCTATGGCGGAGAAAGCATTACCAACCAGGCATTCTGGATGGGTTTCTCAGAAATGTTCGCCAACTACGAGTGGGTTACAAGTTATCTGGATAATATCGCGAGGGTCACACCGGATGATGTTCAGCGAGTCGCCCAGCAATATCTGCAGCCAAAAAACCGCATTGTGGGTATTTATCAGCCCCACGAGAAGGGAAATAACAACCAATGACCAAGCAGGATTTTTCAACCCCAAAGATCAATTCGCTTCCCGGGCCCGATGATATCACCCGGATAAAGCTGAAAAATGGAATCACTTTTCTTTTCCGACCGAATATGAATTCCATGACCACCTCAATAGGCGGATATGTCCAGGCGGGAAGCATCTATGACCCCCAGGACAAATTGGGGTTGGCAGATTTCACAACATCGACCTTGATGCGCGGTACCAGGACCCAGAGCTTTCAGGAAATTTTCGATTCGCTGGAGTCAATCGGTGCCAGCCTGGGTATAGGCTGCGGATCCCACACTGCCGGTTTTGGCGGAAAAGCCCTGGCGGAAGACCTGCCTACTTTGTTAAAAATGCTGGCAGATGTGCTAATGAACCCGATCTTTCCTAAACAGGATGTTGAGCGGGTCCGTTCCCAATTATTAACCGGGCTGGATTTGCGGGCCCAAGACACAAACGATATGGCCATGCTGGATTTTGAAAATTTACTCTACAAGGATCATCCCTACCAGAATCCTTCTGATGGATACATCGAAACCATAAAGGCTATCCGGGTAAAGGATCTGGCAAATTTCCACCAGAAGCATTTCGGGCCCAAAGACATGACCCTGGTGGTAGTGGGGCCATTCGAGCCCGAATCTGTGATCTCTCTGGCGGAAGAATATTTGGGCAGCTGGCTGAACGAGGACCAGGCTGACGCCATGCAAGTCCCTGATATGCCTCATCCAGAAACTTCGATCCAGAAACACCATGTCATTGATGAGAAAAGCCAGACAGATCTTGTAGTCGGCACAATCGGTCCCTCCCGAAATTGGGAAGGATATTACTCCGCCTTGCTGGGCAACAGCGTTCTGGGGCAGTTTGGCATGATGGGCCGGATAGGCGAATCAGTTCGCAAGCAGGCTGGCCTGGCTTATTATGCCTACAGCGCACTCAGCGCCAGCATTGGTCCTGGTCAATGGATGGTATCAGCAGGTGTAGCTCCCGAGAATCTAGACAAAGCCCTGGATCTGATCAAGACCGAACTAAGAAAATTTGTGGACCAACCCATAAGCAACGAAGAACTGCGGGACGTGCAGTCCAACTATATTGGCAAGCTGCCTCTTTCCCTTGAGTCCAACGCCGGTGTTGCTTCCGCTCTGCTCACTATGGAGCAGCATCAGCTGGGATTGGATTATTTACGAAACTATGAAAAGATGATCCGGGAAATTACACCCGAATCGATCCTGGAAGCTGCCCGGGCTTATTTGGATCCGGACCGACTGGTAATCTCCAGCGCAGGACCAAAACTATGAATATATCCTCCGGTATTGACTTGATCGAAATCGAACGCATTGAAAAAGCGCTGAACCGGCACGGGGAGCGCTTCCTGAAGAGGATCTTCAGCAAAACCGAGCTGGAAAGGCTGGTTAAGTATAAGGAAAGACAGGTTAATCCACGCTTGATCGCAGCCGAAGTGGCGGCCCGCTTTGCAGCCAAAGAAGCCTGTTCCAAAGCCCTGGGTACAGGAATCGGCCCTGTTTCATGGAGAGAGATGGAGGTTCTTAATGAGCGTTCTGGAAAACCGATCCTGCGCCTAACCGGAAAAGCGGCTCAGATCGCTGGATTCCTGGGTTATACCAGCTGGTCAGTCAGCCTGACTCATTCAAACGAGATGGCAGGGGCAGTGGTGGTAGCTGCTGGAGAGTGACGTAGGAAGTAAGGAGTAATCAGTTATCAGTATTCAGTAACCAGATCTAGTGATTTGTAGGGGCGACGCTCCCTCGACTGCGCTCGGGACAGGCTATTGACTCTTAATCAATAGGCAACGAAATCAGAGTTTCACAACTTGTACAAAAAAACCGCCCAACCGGGCGGTTTTCTCATTTCATTCCATTTTAGTTTCGATCTCTAGGCTTCTTCTACTGTAGCCTCTCTGGCTTCCTTCCGGGCTTTGAATACCTCTAGAACAGGTGGGATAAAAGAAATGAAGATGATCGCGAAGATCACCAGCTCAAAATTCTTTTTCACAAACTCGATATTGCCAAAGAAGTATCCCAGGAAGGTGAAGGTCGCCACCCAGGTGATGCCGCCAACAATATTGTAGGCAATAAACTTACGGTACTTCATCGTGCCAATGCCTGCCACAAAAGGAGCGAAAGTGCGGATGATAGGTATAAAACGGGCCAGGATAATTGTCTTCCCTCCGTGTTTCTCATAGAATGCCTGGGTTTTATCCAGGTGCTCTTGTTTCAGGAATTTGATCTCCCCACTAAATGCCCGGGGGCCGATGTAATGTCCGATGGAATAATTGAGCGTGTCCCCCAGGATGGCCGCTGCAGTCAATAACAGGAACAAATACAGGGGGTTTAAAGAACCCAGCGCGGCAAAGGTGCCCGCTGCAAATAACAAGGAGTCACCCGGCAGGAACGGTGTGACCACAAACCCGGTTTCCATAAAGATCACAAAGAACAGGATGCCATAAGTCCAAACGCCATAGTTGGAGATGATCTCGTTCAGATGCACATCCATGTGCAGGATAAAATCAATCAAAAAATTAATTACTTCCATATATCCTCTCCTTTCTGTTTAATCCTGCGCAATTATAGCACGCCGCAAGAGCGAATTCGCCCTAATTAATCCAACAATACTGCCCAGCGCCAGCAGGATCAAACCCACTGGTGCATATCTGGCAAAATTCACAAAGAAGGGACTGATCTGATCCTGGTAAGCTGGGAATTCAGCCAGGGCATTGAAGATATTCAGACCGTTCCAGACACCATGTAAAGACACAGCCGCCAGAAAACTTCCTGCCAGCCGAAAATATTTTTTCTCTGTCCTGGCAGATGCAATTCCCCAACCGACCAGGCCGGTGGTCAGGATATGAATAGCGGCTGTACCCAGGCGGGAGATCATCACAAAAGTCCAGGTGTCAGAACCGGCGCCAATGGTCAGATTTTCAAACAGGGCATAGCCCGCTCCCGCCGTGGCTCCGATCATAAATCCCTCCCAGGGCTGCAGTTTTCGTCCCAATAAGAAATAAACCGCTATCGGTTTCAGAAGCTCTTCCACTAGTGGGATGAGAAGGGAAAAATAAAAGAGTATTGTTCCAGTCACTTCAGGGCGGGCTACAAATTCACCAACCCATCTTGCCGGGACCTCGGAGTCAGGGAAGGATTCGTATACTAAGTTCATCAAATACAGAATATCCTGTTCTAGATCTGGCCGGGTCTGGATCAGGATCAGCCAGAATATTCCAATCATGAGCAGCAAGGCGATCTCAATCACAAAAGTGATTGCCGGAGTCAGGGTCAACCCCGCCCCAAATGCTCCCCAATTTCGCTGTGCGCTTCTAGCTGGAAACTTCCTTCGCCCAAGGTTAAGGACCCAGAAAATGCTGGCTCCGTTGGCCAACACATGGATCACTGGCAGCAATATATAGCCCCAGGCGGGACCGTTTTGGATCAAATAACCAAACAGGATAGGAATTGGAAACAAATAGCCCAGCCAGACCATTTTGTCCCATTGGGCAGAGATTGGCGGTTTATTTCCAAATAACCGCCTCCCTGAATAGATTGCTGAAGGAATCAGCAGGATCCCGGCAAAACCCAGTCCGGCCGCAAACAGCAGGGAAGAAACCACCTGGGTATCTGGAAAACCCAGATCACTGGATGCTCCTCCCAGCAAAATTGCAATAATACTGATCAGTGAAATAAGAAAAAGAAATAAAACAGCACTAAGGCTGAACGCAAATTGTCCTGCGCTCAGCCAATTAAAACCCTTTGTTTGAAGGGCTTCTTCCACTGGCAATCTTTCTGCTACAGCGGAAGCCCCTTCGATTGATGTATCCTTATTGTTTTTCAATTGTGACGCTGATTATCAGATCTCCTGGCGGCAGGCCAACTCCCTCCTGGGGATCCCTGGGAGTAATTGACTGGACAACTTCCATTCCTTCTGTAACTTCTCCAAAGATCGTATACCCGCCATTGAGGGTAGGCGCTGCCGCATAGGTGATAAAGAACTGGCTGCCGTTGCTGTCCGGGCCAGAATTTGCCATAGCCACCAGGCCGGCGCGGTCAAAGACCAGATCATTCGAAACCTCGTTGCTGAATCGGTATCCGGGGTTGCCAAATCCCGTTCCACTGGGATCTCCTGTCTGGGCTACAAAACCGGGCAGAACCCGGTGGAAAGTGATTCCATCAAACCAGCCATTCTCAGCCAGGTAAATAAAACTATTCACTGCCAGGGGAGCCTGATCAGCGAAAAGCTCGATCACAATACTTCCCTGGTCGGTCTCAACTGTCGCCAGGTATGTCGCTTCCTGGTCAATTGTTAGGGGTGGGCAGGAGGTGAACTGCATTTCCTCCATCTTGATCAACTCTACGTAAGCAATAAGAGTCTGCGGATCACCTTGGGCTTCGTACTGGCTATTGATCTTGATATACGGGGTTCCTGGGATGCCTAATGATTGTCCATCGATCCAGGAGGCTTCTGCCGTAGTAACGATGGCTTCACTGTTATAGTCAGATTCAAACTGGACCGGATCCAGTCCCAATTCACTCGCAACATCCACGACCCAGGCTTCAAAATCCTCGATCGAATAACTCGACCAGGCGGCCTGGGTTTCATAAAGCAAGTCGTGAAAAGCCCAAAAAGCATCTTTGCTCTGCAACCCAGCGGCCTCGACTGCCTGGGCAGCCGGGATAGCTTTGTCATGGATGCTTGCCAGCGGGAAATGACGGTAAACCACACGCACATCATCCGGGTATTTTTCCATGAGCAACTTCAGGTTTTCAGATGCGACTGAACAATAGGGACACTGGAAATCCGCGTATTCAATGATAGTAATCGCAGCGTCTTCCGGCCCTTTGATCCAATCAGTTTCGGGGTTCGGTGAAAAAACAGCCAGATCCTGTTCATTGGGTGCAGGGCGGGGCGGATTGGGAATACAGGTAGGCGGAGGCGACGGACCTTCTGCCTCTACTGAGCTGACGTCAAGCGAAGCAGCGGGTTGTTCTGTCGGCTGGACTTGCTCGGTTTGAATTACTTCGGCAGCTCCACACGCCCCCAGAAGGGCGCTCAATATCAAAACGGATAAAATAAGGGTAAGTTTCTTCACAAATCCTCCTCGGATTATATGCTCCCCAAATTGTACCAATAATCTCCCTCCCTTATTACATATTTTCGTTTCTAATAAAAGTATTAAGGCCAATTCAATCCGGCTGAGGGAATTCAAAGAGAGCTTCAAACTGGTCCAGGCGCCATTTCCAGGCCACCAATCTCATGAATTCTCGATAGGATGGTGTTTGCTGTTTTAGCTTCCTGAGCTCAGCACCCAGGTCTACACCTTCTTCTCCAGCAGCTCCCCCTGGTTCTGCTGCATAGGATCCATGGAAAGCAAAATAGGCCTGGTTCAATCTGCGGATCAGATAACCATTCTCCCAGAAAATAATCCTTCTTGATTCCATATAATATTCAGCTTCAGCGATCTTGCCCTCTGCAAGCAGGCTATCTACCTCAAGTCTGGTGATATGCATTTCTGCCCGAAAATCAAAAACCTCTTCCTGGGCAGGTTCTGTCCCCACAATACTCTCCTGGGGCGGCGAATCTTCTCCGGATGGCAACTCTGGTTCGGGGGGCAAGTGTTCAGGATAATACAGTTCAAATGTCTTGCTTTGGATAGCATCTGCGGATAGATCGGCAATCGTCTCATTAATTGTGGTTATTTCGGGGCTTGTTCCGTAAAACATTCCGAGGGGGCGCAGCGTCAGGTAATTGTGGGTCCATTCATGGCTGACCACATGGATTAGCCAATCCAGATTGCCGGTTTCTATGACCATAGAGGGGTATATACCCACTCCCCCGATACCCACTACCAGGGCAGATAAACCCAAATTATTCTCAATATCTTCTTCCAAATTGATGATCTGATCCAGGGTTAAACCCCTGACAAGCATCATGTTAGCTGCCTGGCGGATCTCGTCCCGGGGAGAAACGATCAGGGCATAGGAATCTGGTTCTGACTTATACAGGACCGGCGGAAAAAGCTGTCCTCCAAATGCCAGGTCCAGGTCCACCAGGGCGCTGTTAAGCTGATCCTGGAGGACCTGTTCGACAAAAGGAGCCAGTTCGATCCGCAAGGTATCTTTTTGGATCAATTCAGCTCGCAAGCTAGATTCCCTCTGCTCCCGGTTCTCCTGATTTGGATCAGAAAGAAGATTGGCAAGCTCTGCCTGCAGAACAGACACTTCATTCCTTAAATCCAGGTATTCTAGGACCAGCTCACGTTTTTCCTGATGAGGGAGATAATGATCTGCTTTGAAAGTCGATTGGACCAGCTTTCTGGCCATCGCTGAAACTGTCCAGGTCACATAATCAAACTCATAAACCCTCGAATAGGCATGAATCTGTTCCAATTCTTTGGCTGGATCAACAACAGCACCGTTAATGGGCAAAATCAAGATCAGCACGATCAACAAGTTAATGACGATGTTATGACGGTGACTGATCTGTTTCATATGGTATAAGGCGCTTTTTTAGCCTGGATACTCTGGGCGCTGTCGACCTCATCTGCCAGGATCATTTCACCCAGCTGGTCTCCAAACACAGTCAATGCCGGAATCCTGTCAGGATCATCCATGGGATATGAACCATCCAGATCAACCTGGAATCTCCTGAAGTCCAGCTCCGGAAAGAAGGTCTCCACCAGGTGAACTTGCTGATCATCCGAAGATTCCTGGAAAGCTCCCAAAACCGGGGCGATCCAATGCCAGGGCCAGAATTTTCGGATCTGTTCAGGCTGGAGGGTATGAGGTTCGCGTCCCGTTCCCAGACTGATCAGAGTGGTTTCGGCCGGATCCCAACCCAGAACAAACTGGGCCTCATAAGCAGCCACATAACAAGGATTATGATAGGACCCTACCCCACCATCGACATATCGACCTTCAACTGGCGGGAAGAAGGACGGTACAGAGGAAGATGCCAGGACTGCCTTTACTACCGGCCATTGGTCATAACCCCTGGAAAGGTTGAAAGGTTTTATAAAAAGAGTTTGATTATCAACCAGGTCAAAGACAGGTATTACCAGGTCAATGGGCTGACCGGTAAACCAGAAATCCCCCATAACCTTGCCGGCCATCCGGGATTCCAAAGCTTCCTCTAGAGGTTCAAGCGGATAACGGTAGCGCGTAAGCGGCCAGAAAGTCGAACGCCAGGTTTTTTTGAAAATAACTGGTCCCATTTCACAATATAGTTTATGGATCTCCTCCCCAAATAAACCAGTGGCAATACCAGCCGAGATAATCGATCCGGTAGAGGTTCCCGCCAATAATTTAAAAATTTCATAGGAGGGTTTCTGGAGGTGATCCTCTAGGATGGCAATCGCGCGGGAGGGAACGACACCCTTGATCCCGCCCCCATCCACCGCCAGGGCCACGTTCTTTCTAAATGGTTTCATGTATACCTCACTTCAACCGGTCTTTTTTAATACCTCCAGAAGTTCCAGGCTCACTGTTTTTGATATCTCCGCTCCCGGCAGGTCGGGCGCCCAGGAGGAAAGAGAGATCGCGCAGATATTCCCTGTGCCAGCCAAATATTGAAATATCTCTTGCAATGCATCCTTTCTAATGCCTCCCGGAGCAGGATAATTCTGGGCCGGGACATCCTCTGGATCCAGTATATCCGTATCGAAGTGGATCCACATTGAATGCTCAGAAAACGAGTATTCCAGTAAATCCATCGGATCCTGCAAATGGGTAATCGATGACCTGTCAACCAATTCCTTCTCCCCGGGATCCAAATCCCTACCATCGGTCAGGATGACCCGATCTTCTTCGATCGGCACCAGGTCAAGGGCTTCCAGCAGCGTCTGTTCACCCCTTCCAACCAGCATGGCCAGGGGCATCCCGCCCAAAAAACCACTAGGGGAGGTCTCCCAGGTATTAAAATCGCCGTGGGCATCAAACCAGATCAATACTGGATTCTTACCCGCCCGCCTGAGCCCCGCCAGCATCGCTATTGCTGTGCAGCAATCTCCTGCAATAGAGACCGGCAGATCTCCTCCGGCGCTGATCTCTTCTACAGCCGCTGCCAGGGCTGCCTGGATTATTGACATTCTTTCTATCGTTGAAGATTCAGGGAGCTTTTCACGATTGAGGATCCAATCCCATTCTTTTAATTCTTCAAGGCCCGGGAGCCGAGTATCCAGGAAATAAGGGGTAAGGACTGTTTTGGTTTTCATGCTGTAGGGCTCCTTTTTTCCAGAATCTCCAAAATCTGGTCTGGTTCCCGGGTGGTGAATACCAGGGCTTGAACCAATCCTTGTTTCTGATGAAATTTGATCAAGACCCGCGGATATTCAAGGAAATTATAAAACGCCTTGTATTCTCCTTCGACCATGGCAAAATGAACACCAGCACCACCGTATTTGATCCAGAAGGGAGGATCATAGAGGATACTAACCGCTATGTTTTCGATATCCGTTCGCCAACCAACTAGACCAAACTTCAGATGCAGTGCCTGGTCAGTTATCGTTATTATTAGAACGCGGTAGTTGATCACATAAACGCAGAAAAACAATCCCAAAAACGCATACAATCCAGGAACAAACCTAAAGCCCACAACTGAATATCTCCAGGCAAAAAGAGCAAGAAAGATCAATGCCAGGATCACAAATAGCAAGCTGGTTTTATTGGATCTAATTTTCTCGCTATATAGCGGGTTCAACATATCGACTCCTTTCAAATCGCAGATCAGGGATTTGGTTTCCAGAGATGAATACAAACGAAGATCGGGATGTCCAATAATGATACCTGATCAACAGAACTGTTTACTCCGAAACTTGATGTCCGGGATAGTTCAAGCAGTTCATTCCTTGTGTATAAGTTTAACCCAAATTTGCTGCCGCGCTCCAGGGTATATTTATTTAGCTGCACTGCTCCCCAGCGCCTGAGAGGGGATTTATCAGCCATATTCTCCCGGATCTGGTCCAGAGCTCCTTCCAGATCAATATCCTGGTGGGGCTCAAACAACTTTACCTCGCCGCCCGGTTTCAATATCCGGTAGATCTCATTAAAACAACTGAGGGGGTTATCCCAGTAAGACATGCTGGAATTACAGGTAACTATATTAAAAAAATCGTCTGGGTAGGTAGTTTTCTCAATACTGCCAACCTTGAGATCAAGTTCTAAATCACCTATAGCCCGGTTGGCGGCATCGATGGCCGCGGAAGAGAGGTCAATACCAAAAAATTCGATCAAGGGTTGAAGTTGATGGATCGCACGCAGCTGAAGTCCGGTGCCAGTTCCAATATCAAGGACTCGTTCCGCACCATCCAGGGGTAGATATCCGGCAATTTCCGCATACAATCCACTTTCATCCCGGCGGTGTGAGACAATATTCTGAAGCCAGGCTGCAAACCTACTCTGAGAAAATTGGGGCATTTCAGCTCCTGAGGGTAAAAACCATAATAATGGCAGGGGTTGACATATTAGCTGGCGTATGCTATTATTCACCACGTAAAAGATGAAGTAAGAACTGGTTGCACTGTATAAAACTGCCCCAACTTGCGGAAACTGGGCAGTTTTTTTTGTACTACCGCTCTGCTTCAATTCTATCAAATGTACCAAGGAGTTACTAAAGTGTCCGAAAAAGAAACAGGAACCGTGAAATGGTTCAACGATGCAAAAGGTTTTGGTTTTATTTCCCGCGAGAGCGGCGATGATGTATTTGTTCACCACACCGCAATTGAGATGGAAGGATTTAAAACCTTACGCGAAGAACAGCAGGTTGAGTTCTCCGTTGAGCAGGGCGACAAAGGCCTTCAGGCCGTTGGCGTAAAACCTCTCTAAGACTTAAGAATCCCACCTGGATGCATCAAGAAATTGAAGCAGTAAGGTAAATAT
>Ga0209013_10002738_pt1 | contig 15873 bp, 12 predicted proteins | sample Cruoilmetagenom2_FD_187291 | JGI IMG/M metagenome (GOLD analysis project Ga0209013, IMG submission 187291) | Oil polluted marine microbial communities from Coal Oil Point, Santa Barbara, California, USA - Sample 2 (SPAdes) (version 2) | ecosystem: Environmental > Aquatic > Marine > Oil seeps ... | reverse complement strand
CCTTTTCTTGGTGGAACCATAGAAGGTATTCCTGCAAGACATGGTTATGGGTTTGTTGCAAAACCAATGGGAAATGTTATGGGATATTATATCAAACTGCCAAATCAAAAATCTATATATTTAAGCTCAGATACTATTTATACAAACGATGTAGACAAAGTTTTAAAAGAGTATAAACCTTCTATAAGTGTTGTAGCCTGTGGGACTGCTCAATTAGATGTTTTTAAGCCTTTACTTATGTCTGTGGATGACATATTGAAGTTTGTTAAAAATACCCCTGGAGATGTAATTGCAAATCATTTAGAAGCTGTAAATCATTGTCCAACAACAAGAGAGGAACTAAGAAAAGAACTGAAAAAAAACGGTTTATTTGAAAAAGTAAGTATTCCAAAAGATGGTGAAATATTAAGTATTAATTAAAAAAGGCATGCAGGCATAAACGATTTAGCTATAAAACCCTTAAGCGAAAATTTATATGAAGCTGAATTATAAGTTGTATAGAAAATAACAGTAAATATATCTTACTTCTTCAACTCCAATTTTTCAGCAAAATAATCGCAAAAATCTTTCATAGTAGCTGTCATTTTATCATCTTGTGTAGCACGATAAAAGGTATCACTCATGGCAACTAAAGTTTGATGAAAAAATACTTTCATTTCATCAATCGGCATATCTTTGGTCCATAAATCTATTCGTAAAGCTTCTTTAGCTTTATTATCCCAAACCGAAAGTAGCATTGCTTTTGCCTCCGCATTGGTTATACCTCCATCTTCTGCAGTCCAAGACAATTTTTCAGGTACTTTATTTTCATCAAGATTTACAGTTAGCTCTATTTTTGAATTATGTGTATCTGCCATTATTTACGTGGTTTAAACTTAGAATTATTAAAAACATCTTCGGCACTTGTACTAAGCATTTTTTGTAAAGTCACATCATTATTTTTCATATATGCTTTTACTATTTGCCAACCTAAATATTGCCCTAAACGTCCTGGAGATTCACTATCCAATTCCAAATTAAATTTAGAAAAAGGTGCTGGGTTAATAAATCGATTTAATAATTGAGAATCTGTATTAAATAACAATTCTCTCTCAATAAAATAGCGCCAAATATAACTCTCATTATCAATTGCCCAATTTAATTGTTCATTTGTATAACCAATTTTTTCATCATCCAATTTAAAAGGAATCATTACATCTTTAAAATACAATACTTTCCCATAATAAATCATTTCGTCCAAAAACGTTTTACGTTTGGGCTGATATATATTTTGAAATGCATATTGAGCTGCTAGGTCAGGCACAATTTGAGAGGGTTCAAAATTCTGTCTTATATACTTAGGAATCCCTCCATAAAATTCATGGTCTGAGCCTAAATATGTATCTAAAGCAATTAAGACTATCGTATCTGTAACTATGGTTTTATTTCTATAATCAACATCGGAAGTTACTGTTATAATTCTTGGCGATTTAAAGGCTTTAAAATAGTGTTTTAAATGCCGAAACAAGGATTGTATCTCTCCCCCAAATAAACTTTCATCAGTAAAAGCTTTAGCAACTTCGTTATTTAATTGCTGTTGCAAAGTATCCTTAATTCTAGCTACCCATAACGAATCTGGATAGTTTTTTGAAAACATAAATGGATAGTCATTTTTTAATTGTGGAAGATTACTTGGTGTCGCTTTTGCAAAAAGTTTATCAAATCGTTCTACATTTACGGCAACATCTATTTTAGCAATTTCTTTTTCTAACTTACTGTCTTTGTCGCAAGAAAAAAACAAACTTATAATTACTATAATACTTAATATTTTTTGCATAAAATGAAGTTTTTAAACTTAAACGATATTAATTTTTATTAATTATTCTATTCTCTTATTTTTGTTCGACAAAGGTAATATTCTTTGATTAAAAATCATTATTTAATGAAACGAGCGAATTAATATTTTTCACACTAATGAAAATGATTAATTGCGAACAGCATGTGACCAATAAAAAACAATAAATTTAAACACATGAAAACAGAAAAAGTTATTGATCATATCGTAAATTGGCTTAAAGATTATGCCATTGATGCTAAAGTAAATGGGTTTGTTATTGGCATTTCTGGCGGAATAGATTCTGCAGTAACCTCAGCATTATGTGCTAAAACTGGTTTAGATTTATTATGCATTGAAATGCCAATACATCAAGCTGAATCTCAAGTTAAAAGGGCTTTAAATCATATTGATTGGCTAAAAGAAAATTATCTAAAGGTTAGTACAACTCAAGTAAAGTTAACTCCTGTTTTTGATAGTTTAGTAAGTGTATTACCTTCTGTAAAAAATGAAGAAGACCGATTTATGTCTCTCGCAAATACAAGAGCAAGATTAAGAATGACCACGCTTTACTATTTTGCTGCTTTACATAAGTATTTAGTTGCTGGTACAGGAAATAAAGTTGAAGATTTTGGTGTAGGTTTCTATACAAAATATGGCGATGGTGGTGTTGACCTAAGCCCAATTGCAGATTTATTAAAAACGGAAGTTTATGAAATTGCAGAATTTTTAGGGGTTAATCAAGAAATTATTGATGCAGCACCAACAGATGGTCTATGGGGAGACGATAGAACTGATGAAGACCAAATTGGTGCTTCTTATCCAGAGTTAGAATGGGCTATGAAAATGAATTCTAAAGGTAGAACTATTGAAGAATTTAAAGGTCGCGAAAAAGAAGTATTTGAAATCTTTAAACGCTACAACTCAGCCAATAAACATAAAATGATTCCAATTCCTATTTGCGAAATCCCTAAACATTTAATATAAATTATTCTAAAAGTAAGAAAATTACATTGTTTTTTTGTATTTTTATACAATAGCGCTAACAATCATAATCCCTTTTCTATTGTGATTAAATCTTCTTAATACTAATTTAAAACTTATATCATGATCAAGGTATTAGTAGCAGATTTTCACCCTATTATAAGAACTGGTCTTAGAATGCTTTTTGAGTCATCTCAAGACATCCAAGTTATTGGAAGTGTAACTACAGGAAAAGAATTATTCGATTTTGTAGGAAAACATGATGTTGATGTAGTCCTTTCTGAAATTGATTTACCCGAACTTAATGGCATTACAGCTCTTCGAACTTTAAAAAAAGAATATAGCGATGTAAAAGTTATTATGTTTAGTTCGCATCCTGAAGAAATTTATGCCATAAGCACTATTAAAGCTGGCGCTTCAGGTTATCTAACCAAAACCGTAAGTACACAAACTATTAAAGATGCAATTATAAAAGTGTATAATGGTGGCATTTACATTAGCAATAATTTGGCACAGCGTTTAGCATTTGATGAACGTGGAAACAAGCCAAGTAAATTGTATAAAAAACTATCGATGCGAGAAGTGGAAGTTTTAAAATTATTATCTTCTGGTAGAAAAAATAAAGAAATTTCTATAGAGTTAGATATAAACGAAAAAACGGTAAGCACTTATAAAGCACGACTAATGAAAAAACTTAATGTTACTAATTTAGTAGATCTTGTAAACCAAGCTAGACATTTAGATATTGGGTAAGTTATAAAACACGATCTAATTTTCTTGATAAAAGAGTCTTTAATTTTGTGTATTCTTTTGCCTCGTCAAGTATACTTTTATGTACTTTAGATTTATCTGCAATCGTTTCATTCATCAATTTTTCTACTTTTTGGTCGATTAAAAAACGTCTTAAATTTAAAATGGTTTGGCTTACTAATTGAGGAATGTTTAATTCTTTTGGGTAAATATTTTTTCTAGACCAGTTATCAAGATTATAACGCACATAATCATAATCCATCAATATATTAGTAACATTACTTACCATTTCTGGATTAACAATATTTACTAAATTTTCTAAACCAGATTCTGGATTTTGATTTAAAGCGTCAATAATAATATAATACAATTCTTTAAAATTCTCATTGGTAAACTCCATTTCATCTTCTTGCAAATCCAAATAAATTTTTTCAAATACCTTAGCTTGATGTACAACAGGTTCTAAAAGCAAATCTCCTTTCTCGTTCTCTTTTAAAACTAAATCCTCAAAATCTTCAGTTTTGTTTCCAAAATGCATTAATATCTTAATTATACTATGTTCTAATTCAAATTGAACATCAATCTTTTTTATTGGCGCTTTATGTTTTACAACCTCAAAAGCCGTTTGCTCTTTCTTATAAGTTTTATTAGCGTCTTTTAATTCCTTTCTTCCAATTTGTGCCAATGTGCTAAAAAGGACGTCTTCGCTAATATCCATAATTCTCGCACACTCTTGCACGTAGATTTCCGTTTGAATACGATCTGGAATTTTAGAAATACTTGTAACCATATCTCTTATAAGTGCAGCTTTTTTAACAGGATCGTTTTTAGCTTCTTCCATTAACAAAGCCGCTTTATAAGCAATAAAATCTTTGGCGTTCTCTTGAAGGTATAAAGCTAACTCTTCAAATGTATTTTGCTTGGCAAAACTATCTGGATCTTCACCATCAGGAAATGTACACACCTTAACATTCATCCCTTGTTCCAAAATAAGATCAATACCACGAAGCGACGCTCTTATTCCAGCAGCATCACCATCAAACAACACAGTTATATTTTTTGTGAGACGATTTACAAGTCTTATTTGGTCTGGTGTTAACGCTGTTCCTGAAGATGATACTACGTTCTTAATTCCTTTTTGATGAAACTGAATTACATCTGTATAGCCTTCTACCAGATAACAATTATCTTCTTTAGCTATACTTTGTTTGGCGTGATAAATTCCATATAAAACTTTGCTTTTATGATAGATATCACTCTCAGGTGAATTAAGATATTTAGCAGCATTTTTATTACTAGCTAAAATACGTCCTCCAAAACCCAATACACGTCCAGACATACTTTGAATAGGAAAAATAACACGTCCTTTAAAACGGTCGAACTGTTTTTCTTCTTTAACAATAGTAAGCCCTGTTTTTTCTAAAAATTTTAACTGATAGCCTTTTTTAATAGCTTCATCTGTAAAAGCTTGCCACTCATCTAAAGCATAACCTAAATTGAATTTTTTTATCGTATCTTCGGTAAACTCTCGTTCTTTAAAATAACTTAATCCTATAGCTTTACCTTGATCCGTTTTTTGTAATATATTTTGAAAATATTGACTTGCAAATTCACTCACTAAATACATACTTTCTCGCTCATCAGCTTCTTGCTTTTGCTCATCACTTTGTAAAGTTTCTTCAACCTCAATATTATACTTTTTAGCCAAATATTTTATAGCTTCAGGATATGTAAAATGTTCATGTTCCATTAAAAAAGAAACGACAGTCCCTCCTTTTCCACTAGAAAAATCTTTCCAAATTTGTTTTACTGGAGACACCATAAAACTAGGCGAACGTTCTTCACTAAAAGGGCTTAAACCTTTAAAATTACTACCTGCTTTTTTAAGGTGTACAAAATCACCAATAACCTCCTCTACACGAGCAGTGTCAAATACTTGGTCTATGGTGGATCTTGATATCAATTGTGCAAATTAGTTGAAATTCTCGCTTTTGCCAGAATAAGAATGTAAATGTAATATAAAACAATTTGTTGAAAAAATTAATATCACATCTTGATATAACTTTACTAGAAAATGGAAATTTTGAATAAATAATCTTTAATCATTTGTATATTTAAAAAGTTTACAATTAATATATCTATCTTCTTTTTATGAAATCTTACTACTATAAAATTGTTTTTATAATTCTATTTATTATTCCTGGATGCAACTCTAAACAATCACTACAACCTGATTTTGAGCATAATCTAAATAATAATGACCCAAAGCCATGGACTAGTGAAGTATTTGAAAAAAGTGAAGACGATTTCACTTTTGCTATAATTTCAGATCTTAACGGTGGAGAGAGAGAAGGTATTTATAATATTGCCGTTGAACAGATTAATAGACTTGAGCCTACTTTCGTTTTAAGTGTAGGGGATCTTATTGATGGTGGCACAGAGGACACATTACAATTAAAAAAGGAATGGGATTCATTTGATAATCGAACTTCAAAATTAGATATGCCCTTTTTTTATTTAGGTGGTAATCATGATCTTACAAATCCAATAATGAGGGCATTTTGGAAACAAAGATTTGGTCCACGATTTTATCATTTTGTTTATGAGGATGTACTATTTTTAATGATGGATTCCGAAGATTTTGAAGAACAACGAATGCAAGAAATCTATTTAGCAAGAGCTAAAGCAATTAAAATAATAGGTGGTGAAATTGAAGGAAAATATGAAGACTCAGAATACTATCATATGCCTGAACGAAGTACTGGCGCTATGAGTAGTGATCAATTAGAATATTATGCTCAAGTGCTAAAGCAGTATCCAGATGTAAAATGGACATTTGTACTAATGCATAAACCTTTGTGGATGAGAGAAGATGAAAAAGGTCTTGAAAAACTTGAAGACGCGTTAGGGAATAGAAAATACACAGTAATTAATGGTCATTTTCATTCATTTTCTCACAGGATAAAAAACGGAAAGGACTATATGATTTTAGGTACAACTGGGGGAAGTCAAGGTAAGGATGATATTAACTCTTTTGATCATATTACTTTCGTAAGAATGGCCAAAGAAAAACCAATTATAACCCATTTAAGAATGGATGGTATTTTAGATGAGACAGGCCATATTCCTTTAAATGGAGATAGTCTATCTTTTCAAGCTTCAAAGCATAAATAGATTATGGTTTTTTCTATCATTTTGGCTTTTATAGAAAAACCACTAACTTCGGTCACCTTCAAAAGATTTTTCAATTAATTTTTTAAAACAAATTATGCTAACTAATCAAATTTCTCCAAGTGATACACAATTAGCCGAATTACAAGCCTATCCGCAAAATACACCTTTAGTGATGCTTAATATTCTAAAATTTAAAGCGCAAACAGAGAATACTAACGAAACTGGACAGGAAGCTTATGCACGTTATTTTAAAAATGCATCTCCATTTGTCGAAAAATCTGGAGCAAAACTCATTTGGAAAGGTCAAGTTCATAGTACAGTTATTGGTAATTCTGATAATCAACCACATATTGTTTTTTTAGTTGAGTATCCAACTGTAAATCATTTTTTTGCTATGGTTTCTAATCCTGAGTATCAAAAAATTGCTGGTGATCGTGCTATTGCTTTAGAATATGGTGGTTTAATCGCTTGTCAAAATACTCAATAATGGAAGTTATTAAAACCCATTATCGCACTTGTAATCTTTGTGAGGCAATGTGTGGCTTAGAAATTAAGCACACTACAATTGATGTTATTTCAATAAAAGGAGATAAAAAAGACGAATTAAGCAAAGGGCATATTTGTCCGAAAGCTGTAGCATTACAGGATTTATATTACGACAAAGATCGCCTTAAAACACCAATAAAAAGAACTAAAAATGGATGGATAGACATTTCTTGGGAAGATGCTTTTGATGAAGTCGTCGAAAATATAAAATCCATACAACACAAGTATGGCAAAAATGCAATTGGCTCTTATCGTGGCAATCCTAATGTGCATAATACAGGATTAATGTTATTTGGAACGCCATTTATGCAGAGTATTGGCTCTAACCAAAAATATACAGCTACATCTGTCGATCAGTTACCACATCATTTTGCTTCTTTAATGATGTTTGGACATTATTTAATGTTTCCAATCCCAGATATTGATCGTACTGATTTTATGCTAATCATGGGTGGAAATCCTGCTGTATCTAACGGAAGTATAATGACAGCTCCAGATTTTTCCAATCGGTTAAAAGCCATAAAAAAAAAAGGTGGACAAGTTGTAGTTGTTGACCCAAGATTTACTGAAACTTCTAAAATCGCTAATCAGCATCTTTATATAAAACCTGGAACAGATGCCTTTTTGTTATTAGCACTCATCCATACAATTTTTAAAGAAAATCTGGCAACTAAAGGTCATCTCGAAAATCATTTAAATGGTTGGGAAACGATTAAGGAATTAGCAAAAGTATATTCACCAGAAAAAATTGCTGAAGTGGTTGGTATAGATGCCAAAAACATAATCGAATTAGCGCAACAGTTTGCCACTTCAAAAACTGCAGTTTGCTATGGCAGGCTTGGCCTTTCTACTCAAGAGTTTGGTGGGCTCTGCCAATGGTTAGTTAATGTTTTAAATTGTATTACTGGAAATTTAGATGTAGAAGGTGGAGCTTTATTTACAAAACCAGCAATTGATATGGTAGGCATGTCTAAAATGACAGGTAAAACAGGAAGATTTAATAAGCGTCAATCACGTGTACATAGATTACCTGAATTTACTGGAGAATTTCCTGTTTCTACATTAGCAGATGAAATTTTAACACCTGGAAAAGACCAGATAAAAATGATGGTTACTATTGCTGGAAATCCAGTGCTATCAACTCCAAATGGCAAGCGTCTTGAAGAGGCTTTTGAGACTTTAGACTATATGGTTGCTATCGATATTTATTTAAACGAAACCACCAAACATGCCAACATCATTTTGCCGACAACCACAGGTTTGGAAACACCTTTGTACGATTTAGTATTTCATCAGTTTGCAATTCGAAATACTGCTAAATATTCCGAAGCATTATTCGATAAAACTAAAGAACAGCGTCACGATTGGGAAATTTTAAAAGCTTTAACTACAAAATTAAGCGGAAAAGAAAATCCTCTAAATTTAGAACAAACTTTAGATTATATGCTTCAATTTAGTAGCTATCAAGATCATAAACTATCGGTCACAGAATTAAAAAAGCATCCTCATGGCATAGATTATGGACCACTAAAACCGCAACTGCCTGAGCGTTTGTTTACAGAAGATAAAAAAGTTGAATTAGCACATCCACTTTTTCTTAAAGATTTAGTACGCTTAAAAACAAAATTGGAACATAAAACAAATTCAGAATATCCTTTTTCACTAATTGGAAGACGACATTTGCGTTCTAATAATTCTTGGATGCACAATAGCGAACGCTTGGTAAAAGGGAAAGAACGCTGTACTTTATTAATTAATTCTATAGATGCAAATACACTAAACATTAAAGAAGGTCAAAAGGTAACAGTAACATCAAATGTTGGAGAAGTTAATCTTCCTATTGAAATTACAGATAATATGATGCAAGGTGTTGTGAGTATCCCTCATGGATGGGGTCATTATAGAAAAGGAACAAAACTATCTATTGCTCAAAAAAATGCTGGAGTGAGTTTAAACGATTTAACAAATCCTAAACAAATTGATGCTTTAACTGGCAATGTGGACTTTAGTGGTACAAAAGTTAAAATTGAAGCCTGACTGTTTATGAAATTGCATTACACAAAAAAATATTCTAAATTCGTTATATGTTGTGTCAATCACTTATATTGATAAAACACTTAGCTATGGCAACACGAAAATATAAAGGCAAGAAGTTTGATAAGGATTTAGCAACTAATACAACCGATGCACTTACCATTGAGGAAGCCTTACAAATTAACATCAATAATAAGCCATTTACTGTGTCTATGCGAACTCCAGGCAATGATATGAGTTTGGTTCGTGGCATGTTACATTCCGAAGGTATTATTAACAACGTTAATTATTTTCCCGAATTAATTTTAAAAAATGAAAACGAAGATGGTATCGTAACTGTTGTTAATCTTGATATACCTGAAAAAGAATTAGGTGAAGGTTATTCAAACAGCAGAAGCTTATTATCGGTTTCTTCATGTGGTATTTGTGGAAAAACGGAACTTAGTGATTTGGCTTTTATTGGTAAAACAATTGATAATGATAAAAAAATTGAAGTCAATTTAATTCATGATTTATTCGAACGCATGAATGCTATACAGTATAATTTTAAACAATCTGGAGGCACACATGCTGCTGTCTCATTTACTTTAGCAGGAGAATTATTGTGCTCTATGGAAGATATTGGCAGGCATAATGCAGTAGATAAAGTTGTTGGTAAGTTAATAAACAAAAAAAAGTTAGATAAAGCAATGATTATGATAGTGAGTGGACGTATTTCCTATGAAATTATTATAAAATGCTTTAAAGCAAGTATTCCGTTTTTAGCTGCTGTTTCTGCACCATCATCTCTAGCTGTTGATTATGCGAAAGAACTTGGCATAACCTTATTTGCATTTTGTCGCGATGGTAGAGCCACATGTTACTCCAATCCAGAACACACTAAAATTAATAAACAAAATATTAAAGCGAGTTAAACAAAATATGTCAGATAATTTAAGCGAGTTAATAGGAAGAAAAGGCATCAAAGATAATCTCTTTGATAAATTGGGGCAACTTGCCAAACCTGACGGTTCACCAAATGAAGATGAATTAACAAAACTAGCTGAAGATTTTTTAATAGGAAAAGCCAATACATTTGGTACAGCAAGTTTTTACGATTTCTTAAAACCAGAAAATGAGGGCAAGAAAGCTTATATATGTAATGGTACTGCTTGTGTTTGTGCTGGCACTCAAGATAAAGTAATTGATACTCTTAAAACAAAGTTTAAAAGTGATGAAATTGGTCATATGACTTGTTTAGGTCGTTGCCATGAGAATTCTGCGTTTCATTATAATGGCAAAAATTATTCAGGAAAAGCATTGGATAATTTAAACACTATTATTGATTCTGATACTGAATTGAATCAAGACTCTTATATAGTAAAAGCTAATGGGAAAAAGATTTTAACTGAAGCATTTACAAATATTGCCGATTATTATAAACCTTTTAGAGAAGCTCTTAAACAAGATTCCTCTGAAATTTTAGAAGAAATTAAAACATCGAATGTTCGTGGACGTGGAGGAGCTGGATTTCCAATGGGAATGAAATTACAGTTTTGTCGAAATGAGCAAAACGATACAAAATTTATAATTTGTAATGCAGACGAAGGCGATCCTGGAGCTTATTCCGATCGTTATTTATTAGAACAACAACCACATTCGGTATTATTTGGAATGCTAATTTCTGGATATGTAACGCATGCCAATTATGGGATTGTTTATATAAGAGCCGAATATCCTGAAGCAAAACATATTGTGCAAAATGCTATTGATGATTTAAGAAGTCAAGGGTTAATTGGTGATAATATTGAAGGAAGTGGATTTAATTTCGATTTTAAAATCATACAAGCACAAGGATCATACATTTGTGGTGAAGAAACTGCACTTATTAATTCTATCGAAGGACAACGTCCAGAAGTTCGTGTTCGTCCTCCTTTCCCAGCGCAAAAAGGATTGTTTAATAAACCAACAACTGTTAATAATGTAGAGACTTTAGCAGCTTTACATTATATTATTGAAAATGGTGGGAATGCGTGGAAATCTATTGGAACTGAACGTTCATCAGGAACTAAATTGGTTTGTTTAGATAGCTTTTTTAATAATCCAGGAATGTATGAAGTTGAAATGGGAACTCCACTTTCAGAAGTTGTTAACGATTTAGGAGGAGGCTTTAAAACTAAAATTAAAGCACTTCAAATTGGAGGACCACTTGGCGGATTAGTGCCAGTTTCAAAAATCGATAATTTAACAATAGACTTTGAATCGTTCTCAAAAGAAGGATTCCTTCTTGGCCATGCTTCAATTGTTTGCGTACCTGAAGATTATCCGATTATGAAATTGATTGAACACCTTTTTGATTTTGCTTCCTATGAAAGCTGTGGTAAATGTTTCCCTTGCAGACTTGGCACAAAACGAGGTCATGAATTGGCAACAAAAGCATTGACCACCGATTATAAAATAGACAAAACATTATTTGTCGATTTATTGACTACATTAGAACAAGGTTCGCTTTGCGCTCATGGAGGCGGAATTCCTTTACCTGTTAGAAATGCATTGCAATATTTTGAGGACGAATTAAGACAATACTTCAACTAATTATGAGTAAAACTGCTTACATAGACAATCAAGCATTCAGCATCGTTGAAGGTGAAACTATCCTTTCATTCATTAAAAGATACAAAGATAAAAACTTGATTCCAACGTTATGCGATGCACCAAATCTTGATCCTTTTGGTTCTTGTCGCGTGTGTAGTGTTGAAGTTGCTTTAGAAAAAAATGGTCCAGTAAAAACTATGGCTTCTTGTCACACTCCAGTTGGAGAAGGACAATACATTTATACAAGTACAGAAAGCGTAAAAGCACTCCGAAAAAATATTGTAGAGTTGGTTTTAACAGATCATCCTTTAGATTGTTTAACCTGCGAAGTTAATGGGAATTGTGAGCTTCAAACTGTAGCAGCGCAAGTTGGTATTCGAGAAGTGCGCTATCCTGAAGGTGAAAATCATTTACATAGATTAAAAGATTTGAGTCATCCTTATATGACTTCCGACTTATCAAAATGCATAAACTGCTATCGTTGTGTAAGAGCTTGCGATGAAGTACAAGGTGAATTTGTTTTAAGTATGGCTGGACGTGGTTTTGACACTCATATTATAAAAGGGTTTAACGAATCCTTTATGGATTCAGACTGTGTAAGCTGTGGTGCTTGTTCTCAGGCTTGTCCTACATCAGCAATTTCAGATGTTTTTCAATCTAAAGCTATTTATGCAACAGATACTACGCGAACTATCTGTACGTATTGTGGTGTTGGCTGTAACCTTGAAGTATCTAGTAGTAATGGTGAAATTTTGAGTATAACTGCACCTTATGATGCCGAAGTTAATCAAGGACACACCTGTTTAAAAGGGCGTTATGCGTTTAAATTTTATAATCATCCAGAGCGTTTAAATGCACCAATGATAAAACGGAATGGCAAATTTGAAAAAGTAACCTGGAATGAAGTTTACAATTTTATTTCTGACAAGTTAACATCATATAAAAATGAATTTGGCCCGGATTCTATGGCTGGTATTTCTTCATCTCGCTGTACCAATGAAGAAAATTATTTAATGCAAAAATTCTTCCGAACAGTTATCAATACAAATAACATAGATGGTTGTGCTCGTGTTTGCCACTCACCTACTGCTTTAGGGATGCAACGCACTTTTGGCACTGGAGCAGCCACAAATTCCATTGATGATTTAAAAGACACCAATTGCATCATGGTTATAGGTGCTAATCCTACCGACGCGCATCCAGTAACTGGAGCAAAGTTGAAACAGTTTGCCATGAAATCTGATAATGTATCAATCGTTATTGATCCAAGGCGTACAGAATTGGCAAAATATGCCACACATCATTTAGCATTACGACCTGGGACTAATGTTGCAGTACTAAATATGATGATGTATTATATCATTACTGAAGGTTTAGCTGATGAAAATTTTATTCAAAGTAGAACAGAAGGCTTTGACGAATTTAAAAAAGAAATACTAAATGTAGATTTAGACAAATTAGAAACAATTTCAGGAGTAAACAGAAGCGAAGTTCGTGAAGCTGCTGTAGCATATGCATCTTCTCCAAATGCAATGTCATTTCATGGTTTAGGAGTTACAGAGCATTCACAAGGCACGTTTACAGTCATACAAATTGCCGATTTAGCCTTACTCACAGGAAATATTGGAAGGCGTGGCGTTGGCGTGAATCCTTTACGAGGTCAAAATAATGTACAAGGAAGTGCTGATATGGGAGTACAACCGCATCAAGGCGCAGGATATTTAGATATTACAAACGATAAAATAAATAAAAAATATAACAAATTTTATGGTGTTGATGTGCCAAAACATATAGGCTATAAAATCCCTGAAATGTTTCATGCAGCTTTAGAAGGTAATTTAAAAGCGATATGGATTATTGGTGAAGATGTTGTGCAAACTGATCCTAATACTCAAAAAGTAATAAGAGCATTAGAAGCAACCGATTTAGTGATTGTTCAGGAATTGTTTATGACTGAAACTGCAAAATATGCCGATGTTATTTTACCTGGAGCTTCTTTCCTTGAAAAAAGTGGAACATTTACAAATGGAGAACGTCGTGTACAAGCCGTTAGGCAAGTTGTAGAACCTATTAAAGGGGCTAAACCTGATGGACAAATTATTGTAGATATTATGAATAAAATGGGATATCCGCAACCAGATTACACTCCAGATGGCATGCTTGAAGAAATTTCTCAGATTGTTCCATTTTTCGAAGGTATCACTTGGGAAAGATTGGGTAAAAACGGCTTGCAATGGCCAGTTGCAAAAGATGGTACTGATACGCAAATTCTTCATAAAAAAGATTTTAAACGAGGGAAAGGTTATTTTGAATTTAATGCTTGGGAAGAAACTCAAGAATTAGTAGCTCACTCAAATGATTATCCTTATATATTAACTACAAATAGAGAGTTAGAACATTACAACTGTGGTGCAATGACACGAAGAACTGCTAACGAGCAAATTCTTCAAGATGATTATTTAATGATTCACCCTGAAGATGCTCAAGAGCATTTAATAAATGATGGTGATTATGTGTGCTTAGAATCTCCTCGAGGAAAAGTTGATGTTAAAGCTAGAATTACAGATGAAGTTAATAAAGGAATTTTAAGTACTACGTTTCACTTCCCTGAAATAATGATTAATAATATTACAGGAGACATTCACGATTCAGAAGCCATGTGTCCAGAATACAAAGTGGTTGCTGTTAGAATTAGAAAAAGTAAGGGGAAGTTAACGCAAATATTTGTTAAATAATTAAGCCTTTATAGTTTATTAACTTACAATAATATACTTTTAAAGTTTAACTATTTTAATGAACTTTAATTTAAACAACATTCTACCTTCAATTTATAAGTTCTCATTTAGATCAAAATTTGCAATTTTTTTAATTTTCTTTTCATTAGCAATGGCTGGATTAATTTATTGGAAAGAAGTATCATCTAGAGATGATATTATTTTTTTTAAGGTTATTTTTTGGCAATTAATAATATGGATTCCATGGTATTTTTCGGTGCCTTTAATGAAATATATTTTAAAACTTATTGATAAGTATAAATCAGTTAAAAAGTCTCTCGCCCTTATATCTGCCTTTATCTTTATTGTTTCTCTTCATGGTTTGTGGTTTTTCTTTTACAGTAGCTTATTTAGTCCATATCTTGGTATGGCCAATGAATGTTTTGGCGTATTTCCTTACTTTTTTATTTTCTGGACTTTAATCGATTTTATTTTACTATTTGCTCTCCATTCTCAATTGTCAAGTTCTAAAGACAAAAATGAAGATTCAATAAATAAAATAGTATCCATACAAGTTAAAAGAGGTAACAAAAAAATGATTCTTAAAAGTGATTCTGTTTTATGGATTTCTGCAGATGGATATTATATATGTCTTTATACAGAAGAAGGACAGTTTTTATTACGCCGCACTTTAAAAGATCTTATTAAATCTTTACCAGAAACTACATTTATTAAAATCCATCGATCTGCTATAATAAATATTGATTATTTATCGGAACTTCAAAAATCTAAAAACGGAGGAATTATAGTTTTAATGAAAGATGGTAGAACCCATCCAGTTAGCAGAACCTATATTAAACCATTGAAAAATACTCTTAAGAATTTATCTGCATAGATAATAGCTGCCATTCGTTACCAAAAATATGTCAGCTTACCGCATAACCCTTGCTTACTTTAAGCATTCATAGTTTATTTACTAAATTTTAATTTCAAAAAAAATTCTCACAACTAAATAATATTTAAATTAAAATTCTTAACAAAAATGCTATTTAATAAAATTCATATTGTCTTAACTTTTATTTCGTTTTTTTATTTTCATTATTCTCAAGGGCAAGAAAATCACATTCCTAAATTTAATGAAATCATAAATTTAGACGGTAAACTTGATGAGTCTATATGGGAAAACGGATATTTAATTACCGATTTTAAGCAAGTTGAACCTAATTTAGGAGAAAAAGCATCAGAAAATCCACAAGTGTATTTGGGTTATGATGAAGAGTATCT
>Ga0209013_10002737_pt1 | contig 15875 bp, 13 predicted proteins | sample Cruoilmetagenom2_FD_187291 | JGI IMG/M metagenome (GOLD analysis project Ga0209013, IMG submission 187291) | Oil polluted marine microbial communities from Coal Oil Point, Santa Barbara, California, USA - Sample 2 (SPAdes) (version 2) | ecosystem: Environmental > Aquatic > Marine > Oil seeps ... | reverse complement strand
TTTACACGCGTACTTTGCAAATCACGCATGGATTCTTGCAGTGGTTCAATTGCCGGTTAACTTGTTTAAAAATGAAGCACACGCGAAAAGCTTGCTGGTCCTTCAAAAGAAATCAAGTGAACTAAAACAACCAAAAGAAGTATTGCTTGCAAAAGTTCCAAATATGTCTAATAAAGAAGCTATGTCATTGTTTTTTGAAAAAGTGAAGATCTGGAGACAAGAGAATACACAAAATTAGTTGATGCAAATTTAGTTTTCCTACAATAAGCAACAGAACCATGTATCAATTGAACAGTAAAGAAAACCCGCTCATTGGCTTTTGCCAAATGGACGGGTTTTTTGTGCATGATTAGACTTATGAATAGAGCTTTATTACTTACTCATGCTCTTCTGTACGAACAACAAGTACGTCACATTTCGCAGCACGCACGATATGTCCGGAAACACTTCCTATTAAGAAACGTTCGACCGTACTCAAACCAGTAGCACCACAAATAATTAAATCGGCTTCCGTTTTTGTAGCCAAATCTTTAGGTATCATAGATTTAGGAGAACCGTATTCCACAATCACATTTACTTTTGTTAAGCCAGCAGCTTCCGCATCTTTCTTATAGCGGCCTAGTAAATCTTCTGCAAATGCTTGTGCACGATCTGCGATTGAACGATCATAAGATTCAATGGCCGCAAATGAGCGAGTGTCAATGATGTTCACAAGATTCAACGTCGCATCATTTCTGATAGCAACCCCAATTGATTTTTTAAATGCCCATTCTGCTTCTTTAGAGCCGTCTACTGCGACTAGTATATGATTGTATGAAAGTGTCATTTTAAATCCTCCTTCAATTTTGTCTCTTGTTAGTACAATTCGGTATAAATACATTAAGTCCTGCTTATTACCTGAAAGTCATCGACTATAAACGTCTAATTTATGAATGTATACTTTCTAAGTAACAAATAAACAATCGAACTGGACATGAAAATCAACATACCAGGTGAAAATTCTTTAGGAATGAACAAATAGGTCAAACTCATGATAACGAAGGTAATGATGGCTGAAATATTTAGTTTGTAAGAGCCACTAGCGACGTTTACTAAGTGTTCCTCAGATATCGCCCCTCGCTTAATCCACAAATAGTCCACTACAATAATCGCCGATAAAGGAACGATTCCAGCTCCTAATAATGAAATAATGGATGTAGCTTCGGAAGAAAAACTAGGAAAACAACTTAGGGTGACACCGACCAAACCAAATAGTAGAGCACTTTTAATCCTCCCTAAAGTTGGCCAGGTGTTAAGCAAACTAAAGCCGCCAGTATACGCATTCCCAATATTAATGGAAATCATGGCCAGTAATCCACTTAACGTGATAACAAGTCCGATGATTGGAATGGTCGCGTCACTGAGTGCGACAAATGGGTTTGTGGAATGGAAATACGCAGCAACTACCGTTCCGAGAAGTGCGGTAATTAAATAACCGATCGAATTTCCCAAAAACATCCCAATAAATCCGTGACGTGCAGTTTTCGCATAACGAGTCATATCACTAGAAGAACTAACCCCTGATACAAATTGGACAAAAGCTAAACTCATATAAAAGAAAAATACACTCCAGTTCATCGTTAACTCAGTGGTTGGGACACCGGAAGCTACTGGGATTTCGGTGAAAACAACATAGAGCATGAGACCTTGCCCAGTAATTAATACTGGTAAAAACAGTCGGGTTACTTTTTTAACAGCCTCATAACCGACAACTGCTAAATACGCCATTATACAAGCAATTACTATGGCAATTAGGACAAATGGGATATGGATGCCAAGATAGTGCAAAATCACCGCCTGTAATATATATGTACCACCAATCGTTTGTACGCTAAACCAATATATCGATGTGAAAACACGGATGGGCGATGCGATTTTTGTTGCTAGCCAAGATCCAACAAATGTACGCAAGATGTATTGTCCTGGTAACCCGTACAGGGCTCCAGGAATAGATACTGCAGATACACAAAGAAAGGCTAATAGAGCTCCCACCCAAACCGCTATAAAAGCAGCAAGCCATGGGAGTTTACCTTGTGTGACCGCTAACGCTGGAACTAAAAAGTTCCCGGCATTTACGGAAAAAGCAAACGTAATAACTGCATATTCTTTCCACGTGGATTGTTTAAGGGCTGATGGGACTGCTTCGAGTCCATATTGCTCGTAATTTCTTTTCTGAATTCGGACCATTTTTGTTTATCCCAACTTTCAAATGTCAGATGAATTTATTAATTGTTTTTGTTTAAATATTTTTAGAGCCAATTTCAATTATATCTGATAGAATGGATTTGATTTGAACAATTCTACAAATGTCAGTCCATCTGACAAAATTACATAATACATTCCACTAGGAGGGTTTTTCAATGAAAATTGGAGTGCCAGCAGAAATAAAAAATAATGAAAATAGAGTTGCGATGACACCAGCTGGAGTAGTGAATTTATCACTATTTGGTCATGAAGTGTTTATCGAAACTGGGGCAGGTCTAGGTTCAGGTTTCACAGATGAAGATTATGCAAATTCAGGTGCAGTAATTGTTGCAACAGCTACTGAAGCATGGAATCAAGATATGGTTATGAAAGTAAAAGAACCGATTGCTTCAGAATATGGGTACTTCCGTGAAGGATTAATCTTGTTTACTTATTTACATCTAGCACCAGAGCCAGAATTAACAAAAGCATTAATGGATAATAAAGTTGTTGGGATTGCATACGAAACAGTTCAACTTCCAAACAATTCATTGCCATTATTAACACCAATGAGTGAAGTGGCTGGACGTATGTCTACTCAAATCGGTGCTCAATTCTTAGAAAAAATCCATGGCGGTATGGGGATTTTACTAGGAGGCGTTCCTGGAGTATCACGAGGTAAAGTAACAATCATTGGCGGTGGTATTGCCGGAACAAACGCTGCACGTGTTGCAGTAGGTATGGGTGCAGATGTGACGGTTATCGATTTAAGTCCAGATCGTCTTCGTCAGTTAGAAGATCTATTCGGTCGCGATGTACAAACTTTAATTTCAAACCCATTCAACATCGCGGAATCTGTAAAGGATTCTGATCTCGTTATTGGAGCTGTTCTTATTCCTGGAGCGAAAGCACCAAAACTTGTTACGGAAGATATGATTAAATCAATGAAACCAGGTTCTGTTGTAGTGGATATCGCAATCGATCAAGGCGGCATTTTTGAAAGCTCAGATACGATTACAACACATGACAATCCAACATATGTTAAACACGGTGTAGTTCATTACGCAGTGGCTAACATGCCTGGAGCAGTACCACGCACATCTACAATGGCATTAACAAATGCAACAGTTCCTTATGCAGTGCAAATTGCAAATAAAGGTTATGTACAAGCTTGTCTTGATAACGCGGCATTACTAAAAGGGATTAACACGTTAAATGGTCAAGTAACTTTCAAAGCAGTTGCTGAAGCGCAAGGACTTGAATACGTATCTGCTGAACAACTTTTATCATAATTTATACAATCCCCCTTTTTGCCGTAATGGTGAGAAGGGGGTTTTTATTAAAATTTAAGAAAACTTAAAAATTGTGTCTGCCAAAACCCAGTGTTCAAAGATCTTCCTATACTAAATAAGTCACAGGAAAAATTCATCATTGTAGACTGGATAAGTATTCCTTTCTTTGAATAACGCTTCTGCGCTTTGTGGGTGTCTCCCGCGAGAAGCTAGGCAGAATTTCTTAATTGAGTGCTGGTTTTCATCTGTAAGTGCGAGTGGAACATCAGATTTCCTTAGATGTAGGACGATGAAGAAGATTACTAAAGTGACATTTTATCAGATGATTGATGAAAATAAAGAAAGCAGTGGGAGGCATCTTCGACCGATTGACCCGTTAAAGGAAGGCATCTATTCTTTAGTTACCAAAATCAAAACCACTGTGCCTATTGAGGAATCAAGGGAGCTAGGGACGTACACCCGCCACAGGTTGGTCTGGAAATAAAAGCGAATGGGCGAAATGACGGTGTCATTCGGCCATTCGCTTTTTAATCAATAGACCATGGTGCAGCAGTAAGGCGTCCAAAGCTACCTGCAATCCTTCATGATTCAGTGTTTCATATCGATTAGCGCAAAAAAAGGATATTCTCCGTGGAGAATACCCTTTTCAAATTAAACTGTAGGAACGATCACTAATTCTTTTGGATATTTAGTCAACACTTCAACGCCGTCTTTTGTCACGACCACGTCGTCTTCAATGCGTACGCCAGTAATACTTGGATCATAAATTCCTGGTTCAATCGTAAAGACCATACCTTCAATTAATTCCATTTCATTTGCACCTGTCACAGAAGGAAATTCATGAACGGAAATGCCTAGGCCGTGACCTAGTCGATGGGTAAAGAATTCACCGTATCCCGCTTCAGTAATCACATCACGAGCAATTTTATCTAAATCCATCGCACGAACACCAGGTTTTACAGCATCTACAGCGGCTTGTTCAGCTTGACGAACCGTTTCGTATACTTCTTTTTGTTGGTCAGATGGCTCGCCAAATGAAACTGTGCGCGTTATATCAGAACAATAACCTTCATATATAACACCTAAATCAAATAACACAAAATCACCTTTTTGTATTTTACGATCGCCTGGTTTACCATGTGGGGAAGCCGTTTTCGGTCCACTTAGTACCATCGTATCAAACGACATATGTGAAATGCCTTTTTTCTTCATTGCCAGTTCAATTGCAGTTAATATCTCTAGTTCAGTCTTGCCTTCTGCAATTTCACTTACACCAACTTCAACCGCATAATCTGCATATGCCGCTGCTTGACGAAGGATGTCCAGTTCGCGTTCATCTTTTACAACTCGCATTGCATTTAACTGGTCATCAAGACGTGTAAATGAAGATTGTGGGAACAATTCTTGAAGAGCTTCCAAGCGTTCAACCGTCATATGTGATTTTTCTATCGCCAATTGGCTTATTTGAATGCCTTTTTCTTCAATGGCTTTTTTCAAAAGATGCCATGGGTTATCGGTATCTTGATGGCCTACAATATCAAATGCCCATCCTGCCGCTTTCGCATCCGGGATTTCCATTTGAGGACAGATTAAAAGGGGTGCTGCATCCTGAAAGATGGCGACGCCGAGTAAACGCTCATGAGGATTGCTTCGGAATCCTGAAACATAAAACACATTGTCTGGTGTTGTAATAAACGCAGCATCCAAATGGTTTTCTTTTAAATACGTAGAAATTTGATTGATTTTACTCATAAAAACACTCCTTTTCTAACTTTCACTAATATAGCATATCAAAAAACAGGAGATTCGACATTGTTATCGAATAAGAAAATATAAGGAGGGGATGAATATGTATGTTTCTTTTCATGGGCATTCAGTTGTTAAAATAAAAACGGATAACTATACCATATTGATCGACCCATTTATTAATGGAAATAAATTAACTGATTTAGTAGTTGAAGATGAAAAACCAAATGTGATTTTGTTAACACATGGACATAATGACCATGTCGGTGACACAGTCGAGATTGCAAAAGCTTGTGATACGCTCGTAATCGCGCCGTTCGAACTCGCCAACTTCATTGGGAGTCAAGGCGTCAGAACACATCCAATGCATATTGGTGGTGCAAGACAATTTGAATTTGGGAAAGTCAAATTCACGCAAGCGTTCCATGGTTCTTCTTTTGAGACCGAAGACAATGTGATTTATACAGGGATGCCGGCAGGAATATTATTTACTGCAGAAGGAAAAACCATTTACCACGCTGGAGATACGGCATTGTTTGGAGATATGAAGTTAATTGGCGAACGCCATCCAATCGATCTTGCTTTCCTACCAATTGGTGATAACTTTACAATGGGAATCGAGGATGCGGCTTATGCAGTTGAGCTTTTAAAACCACAAGCTGTCGTGCCAGTCCATTACAATACGTTCCCACCAATTCAACAAAATCCACAAGATTTCAAGGAATTGGTCAAGGGGACAACTGTTCACGTATTAAAAGTAGGAGAAGGAGTAGAAATGTAAACTTTCAGACACGGAAAGTCCCTGACTTTCCGTGTGTTTTTATTGTTTGTAGTCGAAAAGTTTATGATACACTTAGAATAGAACGATTGTTTGGAAAATAGGTGATGATATGGCTACAAAACACGAACAAATATTACTATATATCGAGTCTTTACCGGTTGGTGATAAGATTTCGGTACGAAGAATTGCTAAGGAATTGCAAGTAAGTGAAGGTACTGCTTATCGGGCAATAAAAGAAGCTGAGACACAGCGATATGTAAGCACCATTGAACGTGTTGGTACCATACGTATCGAAAAGAAAAAGAAAGAAAATATCGAAAGATTAACTTTCGCAGAAGTTGTAAATATAGTGGATGGTCAAGTACTTGGTGGGAAAAGTGGACTTCATAAAACATTAACCAAATTCGTAATTGGAGCTATGCAATTAGATGATATGATGCGCTATACGGATGCAGGTAGTTTATTGATTGTTGGAAATCGTTCAAAAGCCCATTTTACGGCACTTAAAGCTGGAGCTGCAGTGTTGATTACAGGAGGTTTTGAAACTTCTGAGTCCCTAAAAAAAGCGGCTGATGAATTAGAACTGCCGATTATTTCTACAAGCTATGACACATTCACAGTTGCGACTATGATTAACAGGGCGATATATGATCAACTAATCAAGAAGGAAATCCTATTTATTGAAGACATTCATGTACCATTTCAAGATACAGATTTTTTACGTATTCATGACAGCGTAAAAGCGTATCATGAAAAAAATAAACAAACGCTGCATGGTGCGTTTCCAGTTATTGATGATAACCAAAAAATTGCAGGGATTGTGACGGCAAGAGATGTCATTGGCAAAGAGTATAGTGACTCGATTGAAAAGGTCATGACCAAAAATCCGATTACAGTCACAATGAAAACAAGCGTCGCAACTGCTGGGCACCGAATGATTTGGGAAGGCATTGATTTAATGCCAGTTGTCAATAATCATGGGATTCTTAAAGGCATTATTAGTCGTCAAGATGTCTTAAAGGCATTGCAATTAGCACAAAGGCAGCCTCAGCATGGGGAAACAATTGATGATATTGTCAAAAACCAGATGAAAGTTTTGCAAGAAGATGAACTAGCAGTGGAATTCACCGTAACGCCTCAAATGACGAATCAATTTGGTGCGATTTCATACGGAGCATTTACTACGCTTTTAACCGAAGCGGGAAACTACGCAATGAAAAGCCGGAAACGTGGAGATAGTGTAGCAGAAAACATGACCATTTACTTTATTAAACCTGTTCAAATGGACAGTGTGTTGACAGTGCGACCACGTATTTTAGACATGAGCCGAAAGTTTGTAAAAATGGAGTTTGATGTTTTTCATGGCACAACATTAGTTGGGAAAGCCATGATGATGTTCCAGTTGTTGGAACGATAAAAACAAAAAAATGATGCCCGAGAGCATCACTTTTGGTTTAAGCGGAATTCTTCTTCTACAAACTGACCATAATGTTTAGCTACACGGAAGTACGTAATCATAGTGATTAATCCGAGAATAATAAACAAAGCTGATATAACATATGTCAATGTTGATGGGAATAGCGATAATTGGTTTATACCAAAGAAAAATAATAAACAACCAAGAGCTACTAAAGCACGATTCGCATACCATTTTTTAGCGATTGGTAAATCATTGCGATATTGTTTGGTTTTAAAATAAAAGTAAAAAACGAACGATAAGACTATTAATATAACTAATACTGCATTTATCATCGTAAACCTCCTGTTAAAAATGACACTGTCATTATTGTATCGACATTTTTACAGAATTGCGAATGGTAATCATTAAAGGTCGGAGGAAATATCATGAAACGTCAAATCATTGACACAATATCCGCGTACGAAACAATCATTATTCATCGGCATGTACGACCAGATCCAGATGCCTATGGTTCTGCCATCGGTTTAAAAGAAATTCTCCAAGAAAGCTATCCAGATAAACAAGTTTACGCAATCGGTGAACACGATGACACTTTAACCTTTTTAGCTCAACCCGATATCGTTCGAGATGAACAATTTGAAGGTGCACTAGTCATTGTAACGGATACAGCAAATACAGACCGCATCGACGATCAACGTTATAAGGCAGGTGCTTTCTTAATTAAGATTGATCATCACCCGAATGATGATGCATACGGAGATTTAGCTTGGGTAAATACGGAGTCAAGTTCTACAAGTGAAATGATTTATGAATTATTCGAAGAAGGAAAAGTGAGTGCAAACTGGCAAATGTCAGATGCGGCCGCACGTCTATTGTTTGCGGGTATTGTAGGAGATACTGGACGTTTTATGTTCCAAAGTACAAGTCAAAAAACATTTGATACCGCTGGAGACTTAATTAAATATGATTTCAATCGTACAGAGCTGTTTAATGGTATGTATGAGGTCGAGCGCAATTTATTGAACTTGCAAGGACATATTTATCAACAGTTCGTTATGGATGAAAATGGTGCTGCATATGTGAAATTACCATTAGCAGTATTGAAAGAATATGGAGTAACGGCAAGCGAAACTTCTCTATTAGTTGGTTCTCTAGGAAATGTGAAGGGAATACAAGCATGGATTGTCTTTATTGAAGAAGAGGACCAAATTAGAGTACGATTGCGCTCGAAGGGTCCAATTATTAATGGATTAGCTAAAGAATATGGCGGAGGTGGACACCCGCTCGCTTCAGGGGCTTCCGTTTATTCATGGGATTCAGCTGATGAAGTCATCTCGAAACTAAAAACACTTTGTCAGTAAGTTGAAAGGGGGAAGGGTCAATGAATTCAGTTTATCCACAAGTAGGCACATCAGCAGATTTACTTAATAGTACGATTCGATTGGAAGCATTGATTCCTTTCCTTCAACAACAACAAGCTACTGCTGTGGCCATCACAAATCAACGACTATATGGCGTATTGCCTTTTTATCAATCGGTAAAAAAAGCAGGGCTTCACCCAGTGATTGGATTATCATGCAAAGTTGAACTGCCTGAAGAAATCAGTGTCAGCATTCAATTGTATGCTCAATCTAATCAAGGCTATCAAAATCTATTAAAGATTAGTAGTGCACTAGAAGTGAAAGCTCTTCATTCGTTGCCAATCAAATGGTTACATGCATATAAGAAAGATTGTCTCGCTGTGGTTACTTTATCAAAGTTATCGACGATTGAGGAAGCAGAAAAAGTGCTCGATGTGTTGCAACAATGCTTAGGAGAAAATCTTTATGCTGGGATGGAGCGACCTGGTGGGGTTGTTACAGAACTTGAAAATGAATTTATCCTCCTATGTGAGAAAAGAAAAATTCAAATGATTGCAACCCATCAGGCCAACTATTTAAATGCCTCAGATGCATTTGCCTATGAAGTGGCTCAAGCGATTGCCAATGGTTCAAAACTACAAGACAGGCATCGTCAAAAACCTGTGCATGAGCATTTTTATTTACCTACTCGCCAACAATGGATTGAATGGTTTGCTGATCATCCGGAATGGCTTGCTGAATCAGAAAAGCTTTTAGTAAGTTGTCACGTTGAATTAACTACAAATCTTCTTCATATGCCTAAATTCCCATTACCGGAAGATGTTTTTATAGAAGATGTGTTAAGAGAAAAATGTCTAACTGGACTTGAAATGCGTTTAACTCATGTAGATGATTCCTATTTAAAGCGATTGGACATGGAGCTACAAGTTATCAATAAAATGGGCTATGCAGACTATTTTTTGATTGTGGCAGATTTTATGGAATTTGCGAAAAATCGCCAAATATTAACCGGTCCAGGACGTGGCTCTTCAGCAAGTTCCCTCGTTGCTTATTCATTGTTTATTACTCATGTCGATCCATTACAATTTGGTCTATTGTTTGAGCGATTCTTAAATCCTGAACGCGTATCAATGCCCGATATCGATATTGATTTCGCCGATCATCGCAGACAAGAAGTGATTCAGTATGTAGCACAAAAATATGGACAAGCGCATGTTGCTCAGATTGTCACGTATGGGACATTGTCTTCAAAAGCTGCAGCTAGAGACGTGGCACGTGTATTTGGTTTCGATAGTTCAGTTCTTGACATGATTTCAAAACAGCTGCCGAGTAAACCTGGTGTGTCGTTTGAAGACGCAGTGAATAGTTCAGTCAACATGAAAAAATGGATTGAAATGGACGAACTTCATCAAAAATGGTTCGATGTTGTGAAACAACTGGAAGGCTTACCTCGTAATTCGTCAACACATGCAGCTGGACTGGTTCTTTCGCCAGTTCCATTAGTGGAGCTTTTGCCCATTGAAGAGGGACAAGAAGGTATTTATTTAACACAATGGCCGATGAAAGAAGTGGAACAAAGTGGACTTCTGAAAATGGACTTTTTGGGGTTGCGTAATTTAACAATCCTAGAGAGAATTCGGAAAATGATTTGGCATGATCAGAAAAAATGGTTGGATTTCGAGAAAATCCCGCTTCACCATGAAGCGACGTTTAAGCTTCTTCAGCAAGGAGATACAACAGGCGTGTTCCAATTGGAATCTGAAGGCATGAGACAGGCTTTACGCGATATTAAACCGACTCATTTTCTTGATATTGTCGCAGTAAATGCCTTGTATCGACCAGGTCCAATGGATAATATTCCAACGTATAAACGAAGAAAACATCGGGAAGAACAAACTGTTTATTTACATCCGATACTGGAGCCGATACTAAAAGAAACATATGGCGTCATTGTCTACCAAGAACAAATTATGCAGATTGCTTCTACTATGGCTGGTTTTACTTTTGGTGAATCAGACATATTGAGACGTGCTGTGAGTAAGAAAAATCGTCAAGTGCTGGATGAACAACGTCGTCACTTTGTAGAGAGTTCACAGCGTAATCATTTTTCAAATCAAGAAGCAAATGATGTATATGATTTAATCGTGCGGTTTGCAGATTATGGATTCCCAAAAAGTCACGCAGTGGCTTACAGCTTGATTTCGTATCAAATGGCCTATTTAAAAGTTCAATACCCAGCCTATTTCTATGCATCTCTACTAACTGGAGCAAGCGGTGACCGTGAAAAATTAATGCGATTAATTCAAGAGTTAAAGCAACGGAATATCGCTCTTTTACCCCCATCTATTCATAAAAGCGGTTTAGCTTTTCATGTTGAAAATGGGGCCATTCGATTTGGGCTATCCGCTGTAAAGGGTGTATCCAATATGTTTTTGAAAAAGTTAATGGAAAACCGCAAGCAAGTACAACCGATTTGGCAAGATCTCTTTGAGCTAGCAGCCAGTTTATCCGCAGAACAATTTTCACGTAAACAAATAGAACCTTTAATCAAGGCTGGTGCATTGGATCAGTTTAATCAAGATCGTGCAACCCTGCTTGCAACTCTTGATGCGGCTGTTAACTATGCGGAGCTGGTAAGACCAAACGTAGAACAAGATTTATTTGATGGAGATGTCCATTCGTTTGGTAAACCGAAGTATGTGAAAAATAGCAACCTACCTGAAATGCTGAAATTACAATTCGAGCGAGAAACTCTAGGGATGTATATATCAAATCATCCTGTGGAGCGTTTGAAAAAAGAGTTTCAGGTTAATGCAACTCTGATTCAAGAAATCCAATATTGCAAAAACGGTCATTCAGTCATGATTGTAGGGATGATCGAAGAAATCCATCGAATTCGTACAAAAAAAGGTGAATCAATGGCTTTTGTTACGATTCAAGATGAATCGTCAGATGTTTCCTGCACCTTTTTTCCAAAAGATTACGCCCAACACAATCTACATTTGAAAGAACAAAATGTAATTAAAGTAGAGGGGATAGTTGAGTGGAGACAGGGGAAACCACAAATCATTGTCAAAAATAGTAAAGCGTTGTCGAAGTAACGATCCAAGATGTCTAATTTTGGGTCGTTTTTTAATTTCCATGTCTAGTTCCAAGCGCCAGCCTGAGTGCCATTTATGGGTCATAAAGGCGAAAGGTTCGCCTTTCACCCTTCCAGCACCGGCGTCAGGCTAAAACGGCGCTTTCCACCTTTCCTATTGCAACGAATCCATTTTTTTTGTATGATAGTTTCATTGAGTGGTCAGACCACTTTGAAATATATGGAAGTACGAGGGATTGTTATGACCAATCAAACGACAAAGATGTACTTACAAATCGTTCGTGAACTTCGGCTTCTTATTCAAGCGGAAAACATAAAACCAGGGGGGAAACTACCATCAGAACGGGAATTAGCAGAACGACTACAAGTCGGGAGATCGACCGTTCGAGAAGGGTTGCGTAGTTTAGAGCTTCTTGGATTAATCGAAACAAAACGTGGCGAAGGAACGTTTCTAACAGATTATCGACAACATAAATTAGTAGATGTTCTAGCTACTTTTATATTACAAGACTCAAAAACATTAGAAGATGTACAGGTTACACGCGAGCTACATGAAAAAGAAGCAATTCGTATTGTTGTAGGTTCATCTAAACTTAATCAACTACCTGTATGGACTAGTTTACTTAATCAATTAATTGAAGAAGGCTCGATTATAAGAGAAGATTTGATACGAGAAATACTCATATCAAGCAATAATCGTTTGTCCCTAAAAATATGGTTTTTATTAAAGCAATTTGGCGAACATCCGTATCAAGGATACTCCGCATCTAACGAAAAGGAATTTATTCAGAAACTAATTGAAGCCATTATCAATGGGAATATTGAACAAGCTCTAAGTGCTTTTGCTGCTTGGACAGACTGGTTATCAAAAGGGAGAGAGAATACATGATTATCCGTGATATATTTTCGAAAAATAGAAAAAAGAAATATGCAACCATTCCAAGCAACGCTTCTAAAACAGACGTACCCGAAGGAATCATGACGAAATGTCCGGAATGTAAACAAATTGGCTTAACGAAGGATTTAATTAACAACAAAAAAGTTTGTTCAGCATGTAACCATCATTATAAAATGACGGCATATGAACGTGTGGCAATTTTCTTGGACGAAGGCTCTTTTCAATCAATGGACGATCATTTGGAAACTGTTAATCCGTTAAATTTTCCTGGATATACGGAAAAAATTAAAGCTGACTCAGCTAAAACCGGATTAAATGAAGCGGTGTTAACTGGTACAGGTTTATTGGATGGTCAAAAAATTGTAGTAGCCATCATGGATGCGCATTTCCGAATGGGTTCGATGGGCTCTGTTGTTGGAGAAAAAATAACTCGAGCGGTTGAAGAAGCAACGAAACAAAGTGTTCCTTTTATCATTTTTACAGCTAGTGGTGGTGCCCGTATGCAAGAAGGCGTGCTATCTTTGATGCAAATGGCTAAAACAAGTGTTGCACTAAAACGTCACAGCGACAGAGGTCACTTGTTTGTATCAATTTTGACACATCCAACTACTGGCGGTGTTTCTGCTAGCTTCGCTTCCATTGGAGATATTAATTTAGCTGAACCAAAAGCATTGATTGGCTTTGCTGGTCGCCGAGTAATAGAACAAACGGTTCGTGAAAAATTGCCAGAGGATTTTCAAACTGCAGAGTTTTTATTAGCTCATGGTCAACTAGATGCGGTAGTGCATCGTTCGTCAATGAAAGAAACGGTTTCCACACTAGTGAAACTTCACTCGAAAGGAGTCAACTAACATGGTAAAAACACTTCCTTTTGAAAAACCTGTTGTTCAACTACGAGATAAGATTAGTGAACTTAGGGAATTTACATCTACTGCTGAGGTTGATTTATCGGTTGAAATTCAACAATTAGAAGATCGACTTCAAAAATTGGAGTCGGATATTTACGAAAATATGCAACCTTGGGATAGAGTACAGGTAGCTCGTCATCCTGAACGTCCTACAACTCTAGACTATATTCGAGAAATCTTTACGGATTTTATCGAGCTTCATGGCGACCGTTCATACGGTGATGATGAAGCAATCGTTGGAGGCATTGCAGCATTTAATGGTTTACCGATTACGATTATCGGACATCAACGAGGAAAAGATACAAAAGAAAATATTCGACGAAACTTCGGTATGCCACATCCAGAAGGATACCGAAAAGCTCTACGCTTAATGAAGCAGGCAGAGAAATTCGGTCGCCCAATTATTTGTTTTATTGATACTAAAGGTGCATATCCCGGAAAAGCTGCAGAAGAGCGTGGACAGAGTGAAGCGATTGCAAGAAACCTATTTGAAATGGCCGGCCTAAAAGTACCTGTGATTAGTGTAGTTATTGGGGAGGGTGGAAGTGGTGGTGCCTTAGCATTAGGCGTGGCAAACCATATTCACATGTTAGAGAACTCTACTTACTCGGTTATTTCTCCAGAAGGAGCAGCAACTATTTTATGGAAAGATCCAGCACTTGCACAACAAGCAGCTGAAGCCATGAAGATTACTGCCCCGGATTTAAAGCAAATGGGGATTGTAGATGAAATCATTCCAGAAACAATTGGTGGAGCACATCGTGATTCAAAACAACAAGCAATCTTCATGAAGGAAACATTACAACGTTCGATTGATTCATTGAGCAAGTTAAGTGGAGATCAATTGGTTGACAACCGGTATGAGAAATTCAAATCAATCGGTGAGTTTATAGAATGAGGATGCGGATTTCGCATCCTTCTTTTTTGTCGCTGACAACTCCTATTCAAACGTGGTAATGTGAGTATAGGTATAGGCAAGGGAGGAAATCTGAAATGAAAAGAATTGGTGTTTTAACAAGTGGCGGAGATGCACCAGGCATGAATGCAGCAGTTCGTGCAGTCGTACGTAAGGCAATCTACCATGACATAGAAGTTATGGGTGTCTACAATGGCTATCAAGGATTGATTGACGGAAAAATAGAGCAGCTTGACCTAGGATCTGTCGGTGATATTATTCAACGGGGCGGAACAAAGTTACATTCAGCTAGATGCCCAGAGTTTATGACCGAGGCAGGGCAACAAAAAGCGATTAATCAAATGAATAAACATGGGATTGAAGCACTAATTGTAGTGGGTGGGGATGGTTCTTACCGTGGAGCAATGGCGCTAACGTCAAAAGGATTCCCTTGTATTGGAGTGCCAGGAACGATTGATAATGACATTCCTGGTACAGATTATACAATTGGTTTCGATACGGCACTGAATACAGTGATTGAAGCGATCGATAAAATCCGCGATACAGCTACTTCTCATGAACGCACATTTATCGTCGAAGTAATGGGAAGAAATGCAGGCGACTTGGCATTATGGGCGGGTTTAGCTGGTGGTGCCGAAACAATTGTTATACCTGAAGTATCATTTGACATTGAGGATATTTTATCTCGACTTAGAAGTGGGCATGAACGAGGGAAAAAACATAGTATCATCATTGTGGCAGAAGGCGTAATGAATGCCAATGCATTTGCAGACTTACTTAAAGAGCATGGAAATATTGAAACGCGTGTTTCTGTTCTTGGGCATATCCAACGTGGGGGATCACCTTCTGCTCGTGATCGAGTATTAGCTAGTCTTTTTGGAGCTCGTGCAGTAGAGGTATTGTTGGAAGGTAAAGGTGGTCTTGCCATTGGCATGCGTAATCATGAAGTGGTAGACTATTCAATGACAGAGGCTTTCGAAGGAAAGCGTTCTACGGATTTATACATGTATAAATTATCAAAAGAATTAGCCATTTAGTGTTTGGAGAGGATACAAATATGAGAAAAACTAAAATTGTCTGTACAATCGGACCAGCAAGTGAATCACCAGAAATACTTGAACAATTAATTGAAGCAGGAATGAATGTTGCCCGCTTAAACTTTTCCCACGGAAATCATGAAGAGCACGGGGAACGTATTAAACGAATTCGTGAAGCTTCTAAGAAAACTGG
>Ga0209013_10002736_pt1 | contig 15878 bp, 14 predicted proteins | sample Cruoilmetagenom2_FD_187291 | JGI IMG/M metagenome (GOLD analysis project Ga0209013, IMG submission 187291) | Oil polluted marine microbial communities from Coal Oil Point, Santa Barbara, California, USA - Sample 2 (SPAdes) (version 2) | ecosystem: Environmental > Aquatic > Marine > Oil seeps ... | reverse complement strand
ATCGTGTATACTAATCTTAATCCTCTCTTTTGTTCTTTCTGATTTATTGATTAAATTTATAAAATGTAAACTTAAGAAGTGTATAGTTAATAGCTTTAGTCAATGGTTATTCCACACTCTCAACTATCGTTTTCGTGCTACATAACCATACACCAGAGCCATTAAACGAAACCTTCCTACCTTTTAAACTTCATAGGCAAATGCACCAGTTTTTTAGTGTTGAAAAAATCTTCAGTAAAATAATCGTTTAAATTATATATTGTTGCTGTTTTATAGTTTTGCAATTCTGCAGTTAAATCACCTCCTTTTAAATATAAAATTCCGTTTTTAAGCTTGTTGTTTTGTTTTTTAGCTATTCTTCCTTTTACCCAATGTACAAAAGTTGGCATCGCAGCCACAGCACGACTTACAATAAAATCGTAAGTTTCATTAATATCCTCAACACGACTGTGAGTCGTTTTTACATTGGATAAATCTAAACCTGTTACAACCTCATCGACAACTTTTAACTTCTTGGCAATACTATCTACCAAATGAAAATTACAATCTGGAAACAAAATAGCTAAAGGAATACCAGGAAATCCACCACCTGTACCAACATCTAAAATCTTAGTGCCTGATTTAAATTCAATAAGCTTAGCAATACCAAGCGAATGCAATACATGGCGTAGGTACAACTCATCTATATCTTTACGAGACACTACATTAATTTTTAAATTCCAATCTTGATATAGCATCTTTAATTTTTGAAATTTTTCAACTTGATCCTCAGTGAGGTTAGGGAAATACTTTAAAATGAGTTCCATTTATCATTAAATTTTGAGCAAAAATATACATTTTATGTGCATAATTTTATGAAAACTTTATAAGTTAAGTCTGTTAATTATATATCTTTGGCAACTTATACAATAATTTATTTTAATTCGTTATTATAAATAAACCAAAGCGCATGACAAAACTGGAGCTATCATTTTCGAGAACAGATTCTGCAAAGTTTTTCAGAACTCTTAATAAACGCATAAACGCATACTTTAAAGACAATAAAATTAAAAAAACAGGAAATTGGAAACTTTACTCCAAAGCTATAATAATGTTTGCAATATTTCTTGTGCCTTTGATTTTAATCTTAACACTTAATTTACCTACTTGGGCACAAATATTATTAATTATTACCATTGGAATTGGAATGGCTGGAGTTGGCATGAATGTGATGCATGATGCTAATCATGATGCTTTTTCGAGTAAAAAATGGGTAAATAAACTCATGGGAAGTAGTATTTATATACTTGCTGGTAATGTATATAATTGGAAAGTACAACATAATGTATTACACCATACATATACAAATATTCAAGGCTATGATGAAGATATTGATGCTGGCAGAATCATTCGTTTTTCTAAACACACTAAATGGCTTAAAATCCATAAATACCAAAAATTTTACTCATTTTTTCTTTATGGATTGTTAACCATAAACTGGGCAATTACTACCGATTTTATTCAATCATACCAATATTTAAAGAGAAAATTATCTTATGGTAAATTTCCTAAGCCTGCAACACAATGGACCAAATTAATAGTTAGTAAAATTGTTTATTATTCTATTTGGATTGCTTTACCATTATTACTTGGTTTCGTTTGGTGGCATGTACTTATTGCCTTTTTCATTATGCATTATACTGCAGGTATAATATTAAGTGTTGTATTCCAATTGGCTCATGTTATGCCAAATACTGAAATGCCTAAACCAGATGAAAAAGGGAACATGAAAAATACTTGGGCTATTCATCAACTGTTCACAACCTCTAATTTTGCACCTAAAAGTTGGCTAGTTGGATTTTTTACTGGTGGATTAAATCATCAAGTAGAACATCATTTATATTCAAATATTAGTCATATTCACTATAAAAAAATCGCAAAAATTGTAAAAGAAACTGCTGCAGAATTTAGCTTACCTTATAATGAGTATAATACATTTTGGAAAGCAATTGCAGAACATTATAATCAATTAAAAATACTTGGTCAAAAGCCTAGCTTAGCTTAATTTTTGCATTACAATATTATAAATACATGAACCAACTTTCCGAGAGAATTTTAAACATGTCAACTTCTGCTACTTTAGCAATGGCTGCTAAAGCCAGAGAATTAAGAACAGAAGGGAAAGATATTATTGGTTTGAGTCTTGGTGAACCAGATTTTAATACGCCCGATTTTATTAAAAATGCTGCTATCCAAGCCATTAATGAAGATTACAATTCGTACACACCTGTTGATGGTTATGTAGAATTAAAGGAAGCTATTATTACTAAATTTAAGCGTGATAATAATTTAACTTATACTGTACCACAAATTGTAGTCTCTACTGGCGCAAAACAATCGTTGGCAAATATTGCTGCTGTGATGCTTAACAAAGGAGATGAAGTTATATTACCTTGTCCATATTGGGTAAGTTATAGCGATATTGTTAAACTTAATGAAGGTATTCCTGTTGAAGTAAAGACATCTATCGATAACGACTTTAAAATGACTGCTGCTCAATTGGAAGCTGCTATAACACCAAAAACAAAAATGATTTGGTTTAGCTCTCCTTGTAATCCAAGTGGTTCTGTATATAGTAAAACTGAATTACGAGCATTGGCAGACGTATTACAGAATCATCCAAATATTTTTGTGGTTTCTGATGAAATTTACGAACATATAAACTTTGTTGGTGGTCACGAAAGTATGGCGCAATTTGAAGACATGTACAATAGAACCATTACAGTAAATGGTGTTTCGAAAGCCTTTGCTATGACAGGTTGGAGAATTGGATTTATTGGAGCTCCCGATTGGATTGCTCGCGCATGTAACAAAATGCAAGGTCAAATTACCAGTGGCGCCAATTGTATTGCTCAACGTGCAGTAATTACTGCTATGCTAGCTAATCCAAGTCAAGTTCAATTTATGGTAGATGAATTTAAAAATCGTCGTGATTTAGTTCTTGAATTACTTAATGATATTGAAGGATTTAAAACAAATGTCCCTGAAGGTGCTTTTTATGTATTTCCAAATATTTCTTATTTCTTCGGAAAAACTTTAAGAGGCACAATCATAAACAATGCAACTGACTTTTCGTTGTATTTATTAGAGCATGCTCTTGTTGCAACTGTTACAGGTGATGCATTTGGAAATCCAGATTGTATTCGTATATCTTATGCAGCCTCACAGGAACAAATTATTGAAGCTATAAAACGGATTAAAGAAAGTTTGTGTTAATTACTTCTAAGAAAGCATAATTGATAGTACAATTACAAAAACAGAAAGTTTTAAAATAGTTTCTATACTTGAAGTAAATTGGTATTGGCTGTGTTTTACTAATTGCTTTATACCAAATATAGATTTTGGGTTAGAATGAAAGAAATTTTCTCTTGTCTCCTTTTTATAATTTGAGATCAATAATCCTTCGTTTTTAAAAATAAAAGGCTCTCTTTTTCTCTTGGGTAAAGGCTCAATGTAATTTTGTGCTAATGTTAATTCCATGATAATAATATTTAATTGGTTATATATATATGACGTACAGCACCTAAAAATGTTACAGCTTATATTGCTCTAACCACTTTAAAATAAGCAGTAAAATTACTGAAGCATCTATAAATACTATAAAATATTAAAGTGTAAAATATTCTGAAAATCACAAAGAAGATTATCTATTTCGCCAAAAGAAAGGCGTTAACAATATTAAAACAGTAAAGAGTTCTAAACGACCTATAAGCATTAAAAAAGTACTCCACCATTTGCCAATATTTGGCAGTGAGGCATAATTATGTACTGGTCCAAAATCTCCAAGAGCTGGTCCAACATTTCCTAAACTAGAAGCTGCTAACCCAATTGAAGATTCATAATCTATTCCAAACATAGCAAAAACCAAAGCTCCAATAATAAACGATAACATATAGAGAATAAAAAACGCCAGTATATTAAATACAATATCTCCAGAAACCGATTTAGTATTATATCTAACAGGCAAAATTGCATTAGGATGCAAGGTTCTTTTAAATTCTATAAATCCATTTTTTATCATTAATAGATGTCTTACTACCTTTACACCACCCGAGGTACTTCCTGCCGAACCACCAAGAAACATTATACCAAAGAAAAATACTACTAAAAAAGGTGTCCATAAGGTATAATCTGCAGTTACAAACCCTGTTGTCGTTACTACAGATAGTACTTGAAATAATGCATGACGAAATGCACTTTCAGCTTCTCCAAAAACCATTGGATGATTTATCGAAGATATTGCTATATCTGCTCTAAAATATATTATTAAGGCTACTATTAATGTAAATATTGCTATAAATTTAAAGTACAATTTAAACTCTTCATCATGAATTATTTTTTTGATTTTTCCCTTAAATGCAAAGTAACTCAACACAAAGTTTGTGCCTGCTAAAAACATAAAAATAATTATTATGTATTGAATTATTGGTTGCCCATTCCAATGTGCAATACTGGCATTTTTTGTTGAAAACCCTCCAGTTGATAAGGTTGCCATAGAATGATTCATAGCATCAAAAAACGACATTCCAGCTACATTAAGTAAAATTGTTTCTGCAATTGTATAACCAAAATATATAAGCCACAATCTTTTTGCAGTATCGGTAATTCTTGGATGTAATTTATCTGCACTTGGTCCTGGAGCTTCAGCAGCAAAGAGTTGCATACCACCAATACCTAATAATGGTAAAATAGCTATAGCAAGGACAATAATCCCCATTCCTCCTATCCAATGTGTTAAGCTTCGCCAAAACAGAACACCTTTTGGGACAATTTCAATATCATTTAAAATGGATGCTCCAGTTGTGGTATAACCAGACATAGTTTCAAAAAAAGCATCAGTAAAACTAGAAATAGTTTCGGTGAAAATATAAGGTAACGTACCTGAAAGTACCATAATTAACCACCCGAAGGTTACTACAATATAACCTTCACGTTTATTCATTTCTTTATTGTGATTTCTAGTAAAAACCATTGTTATAATTCCAATTAAAACAACAGTAACACCAGACATAAACAATGGCAATGTAACACCATCTTCATACAAAAAACTTACTAAAGAAGACAACATCATAAAACCACCATTAAATAAAAATAGTAACCCAAAAAGATGAAAAATGATTTTGAAATTAAGCTTCATTAGTATTAATTAATAGAAAAAAGATTCTACTTTTTTAAGAGAACGAGGTAAACTACAAACAACAACTCTATCTCCAGCTTCAACTTTAAAGCCTCCTAGAGCAATAAGTCCTGCTTCATTACGAATAACACCACCAATAATAGCTGACCTAGGGAAATTTAATTCTCTAATTACTTTGTTACAAATTTTTGAAGTTGGTTTAACAACAAACTCTAACAGCTCTGCATTCATATTGTTAAGTTTAGTCATCGCTATTACTTCTCCTTTGCGTATATATCTAAAAATATTATTCGCAGCTAAGAGTTTTTTGTTAATTAGAGTATCTATTCCAATAGAATGAGAGAGCTCAAAATAATCCATGTTCTCTACCAAAGCTATTGTTTTTCTAACACCTTTAGATTTAGCTACAAGGCAAGACATAATGTTAGTTTCTGAATTTCCAGTTACAGAAATAAAAGCACCCATATCTGCAATGCTCTCTTCATCTAATAAATCAACATTTCTACCATCTCCTCCTAGTACTAGCGTATTTGGTAATTCATCAGCAAGTTCAAAAGCTCGTTCTTTATTTTTCTCAATAAGCTTAACATTATATTTATTTTGAGTTAAATCTTTAGCTACTTTAGAACCTATTCTTCCTCCACCAAGAATCATAACATTCTTAATTGCCGTTTTGACTTTACCTGTAAGCTTACATAATTCTTCGTCTCCACCCTTTGATGTAATAAACACTACATGATCTCTTTCTTTAAAAATGGTGTCACCTCGCGGAATAATTGTATGCTGTGTCCCATAACGCTGTATAGCTATGGGTACAAAATGAATTTCAGGGATTAATTTTGCTGCCTCTTTAACCGATTTACCAACAAACAAAGCTGTTCTTGATAAATTTAATCCTAGCATTGTTAATGCGCCATTTTCAAATTCATATGTATCATCAAAGGCAGATTGGTCTAATATTAGCTTAATTTCTGTAGATGCTAATGATTCGGGAGAAATTAATTCGTCAATCCCAAAATTAATAAATCCCACTTCTTCTTTTTGATCAATAAATTCTTGATTAGAAATTCTTGCAATGGCTTTTTTAGCTCCTAATTGCTTTGCTAATACACAGGTTGTAATATTTGTAGTTTCCGAAGAAGTTACAGCAATTACTAAATCTGAAATTTCTACTCTAGCTTCTTTTAAATTGGAAATTGAAGTGGCATCTCCTTTTATTACTTTAATATCTAAATGATTATCAGCATAGGTTAGACTTTCCTTATTTGTATCAATCAATGTTATTTCTTGAGACTCATAAGATAATAATTTAGCTAAATGAAATCCTACTTCACCTGCTCCAGCAATAATAATCTTCATCTGTAATAATAATTATAAAGAATAGCAAATATAATTTATTTTTAGGGATTTGTAGTTGAATTGCATTTCTTTGCAACAAATATCAAAATCTAAATAATTTTATAGCTTCTAAATATTAATGTCAAGAAAAGTAAAACCTTATAAAAATAGTGACCTAAGCAAAAAAGAGCAAGTCACTAAAATGTTTGATACTATTTCTAAAGAATATGATGGTCTTAATAGAGTTATATCTTTTGGCATAGATATTAAATGGAGAAAAAAAGTTGTTTCCATTGTTACTAAACACCATCCTGATTCTATTCTAGATATTGCAACTGGAACTGGAGACCTTGCTATAAATCTAACAAAAACTAAGGCATCAAAAATTATTGGTTTAGATATTAGTGAAGGTATGTTAGATGTTGGACGTAAAAAGATTGCTAAAAAGAATTTAGAACACACTATTGATATGATTGTTGGAGATTCTGAAAATTTACCTTTCGATGATAACACTTTCGATGCGATAACTGTAGCTTTTGGAATTAGGAATTTTGAAAATTTAGAAAAAGGACTTTCTGAAATTTTACGCGTTTTAAAGCCTAAAGGTGTTTTTGTAATATTAGAAACTTCAAACCCTACCAAAACACCTTTTAAACAGGGTTATAATTTTTACACTAAAGTAGTATTACCACTAATAGGTAAAATGTTTTCAAAAGATAAAGTTGCCTATTCATATTTAAGCGAATCGGCTTCTGTTTTTCCTTATGGAGAAGCGCTTAACAATATTTTACATAAAATTGGGTTTATTAATGCGAAAGCTTTACCACAAACATTTGGTGTAGCAACAATTTATAAAGCATCTAAGTAGTAGATATGAAAAAAGTATTTTTAGTTTTATCCTTTATATGTATATCTCAAATTGCTTCGGCTCAATTGTTTAGCAAGGAGAAAATTAGAAACCAAGAAAATTTTGATAAAGCATTTTTATCTTGGGGTTACTTTTTAGGGTTTAATAATTACGATTTTAATTTTGATTATAATAGTGATTTAAAAGACATACAAGTAATTAAATCTGTGGGTTTTAATGTTGGTTTAATAGGCAACCTAAGGATAAATGATTATTTAGATTTAAGATTAGAACCAGGTTTATCAATATCTAAACGTGAGCTTAATTATCATTCCAGCTATTTTCAAGGTCAATCTTTTAATGACAATGATTTAATACGTGAAGTACGCTCGACATACATTCATATTCCTTTACTATTAAAAATATCGACCAAGCGTGTTAACAATATAAAACCGTTTATAGTTGGTGGTTTTTCTACAGCATTAAATTTATCGAGCAATCAAGAAAACCCAGACGATAATAGTGTTGGGCAATTTAGGTCTAAAAAAGGTGTCTTTTTTTATGAGTTAGGCTTTGGTATCGATCTTTACTTATTCTGGTTTAAATTTACTCCTTCAGTTCGTGGTGTTTTTGCTTTAAATGATGAATTGGTTAGAGATTTCGACCCAAACAGTCCTTGGACTAGTAATATTACTTCTATGAAAACTAGAGGTTTGTTTATAAATTTTACGTTTCAGTAGTAGTTCTTCTCTTAAATTCACTTAACAAAATAGCTGTAGCATTGGCTACATTTAGACTTTCGGCAACCTGTAAATCTCCAAATCTTGGTATTGAAATTCGTTGAGTAATTTGAGATGAGACTTCTTTAGAAATTCCATTAGCTTCATTTCCTAATACTAAAATTCCCGAGTTTGGTAAATCCATATCATAAATAGTTTCACCTTTCATAAAAGCTCCAAATTTTTGCACACTATTGTTTGTAGTCAAGAATTCTTCCAAATCTAGATAAGACACATTAACTCTAATAATGGAACCCATAGTTGCTTGTATCACTTTTGGATTATAACAATCCACAGTTTCTAAGTTACAAACCAAATCCATCACTCCAAACCAATCGCATAATCTAATTATAGTTCCTAAATTTCCAGGGTCTCTAACATTGTCCAACGCTACTATAAGTTTGCTTAAATCAATTGATTTTGGTTTTGGAATTTTAAATACTCCTAAAGCTATATTTGGGGTCTTTAAAAAACTAATTTTATCTAGCTCTTTTGGCGTTATTTTTGTTTGTAAAACATCTGGGACATCAAATTCTAACGTAGTTGTATAGAGCTGATGTAATTGTAATTTTGAATTTAAAAGTTCTAGAATAGTCTTTTTGCCTTCAGCTACAAACAGCTGATGCTGTAAACGGTACTTTTTTTGTTTTAAACTCGTTATTAGCTTTAATTCACTTTTACTTAACATTCAAAAAATGTACTTTTGAACCTATTAATAGGTATTATTATTTTTAAATTTAAACTTATTTATTTTTAGTTGAAACAAACTATAACAAAAATATCATTATTTATATTAATTATACTTTTTATAACGTCATGTAATGTTATAAAAAGAGTTGGAGAAGATAAACATTTATTAACACAAACTTCGGTTTATGTAAATGATAAAAAAAACAGCTCTGAAGACATTACAAATCTTATCTATCAAAAACCAAACAGTAAATTACTGGGTTTTCCTCTACGCTTACATATTTATAATTTAGCTCGTGAAAATAGAGACTCCCTTTTTAATGTATGGCTAAATAAGAATCCAAAACGCAAAAAACGTTTAATTAATAAACTATCTAAAAAACAATTAGACAGATTAGAATCATCTGCTCTTGGTTTTAATAAATGGTTACGCAAAACTGGTGAAGCTCCAGTAATTGTTGATACTATTAGAACTAGAAAGTCAAAAAACAAATTAGACAGATACTACTTTGCAAAAGGCTGGTTTGATGTTAAAACAACTACTAAGACAACAAAAAATAATAACCAACGTGCTACAGTAGATTACAATGTAAAAACTGGAGAGCCTTATATTTTAGATTCGCTTACAATAAGCATAGCTTCACCTATCATTGATTCGCTTTATCAAATCACTAAAGAAAATTCTTTTATAAAAAAAGAAAATCAATATAATGTCGATGATTTTACTAATGAGCGGGAGCGATTAACAAATAACTTTAGAAATTCAGGCGTATATCATTTCACTCAAGATTATATTAGGTTTGAGCATGATACTATTGGAACTAATAAAAAAGTGAATAATCTTACCCAAATACAAAATAGAATTATTCGAAATGAAGACTCTGTTGTTTTAGTTCCTTTCAAAATATATAAAATTAAGGCTGTCAATATTTATACAGATGATGCTTTTGAAAACCAAAATCAATCTATAAACGATTCCATAACTTATAACAATTATAACTTATATAGTTACAGCAAAATGAGATATCGACCAAAATCATTAACCGATGCAGTATTTGTAGCTAAAGGAAGTATTTTCAAAGACATTGATCGTACAAGAACATATCGTCATTTAAATGACCTAAAAACATTTAAGTACCCCAATATTGAATATATAGAAAACTTAAATGACACCACTTTAACCGCTAATATTTATTTAACACCAAGAAAAAAATATGGCTTGGGCTTTAATGTAAATGTGTCTCAAAGTAATATTCAATCTATAGGGTTTTCTTTTAGTACTTCTTTATTAATTCGAAATATATTTAGAGGTGCAGAAACATTAGAGTTATCTGCTATTGGAGCTATTGGAGCATCAAAAGATGGTGCAAATAATAATGAAAATCAATTTTTCGACATTAACGAAATTGGAGCAGATTTAAAGCTAACTCTTCCTAGATTCTTTTTCCCTTTTAGAACCGAAAAAATCATTCCAAAATATATGTCTCCTAGTACAAGAATTAGTCTTGGATATACAAATCAAACTAATATTGGGCTAGATAAGCTTACCTCTAATGGAATTTTTAATTATCGTTGGAATCCTTCTCAAACAGTTATAAATAGTTTAGACCTTTTCAATGCACAATATGTAAGAAACTTAAATCCAGGAAATTATTTTAGTGTCTATCAAAACTCTTTTGAAAGTCTTGAAAAAATTGCCTTAAATGTTTATAACACTCCTTCCGAATTCATTTCTATAGATGACAATGGTAACGAAAATTTAATTGAAGCTAAAGCTGATGAATTTATAGATTTGGTAGGTCAGGATACTAGTTTTCAAACTACAAACCCTAGCGATTTTCAAACTATAAATAATATAGCAGAAAGAAAAAACAGACTTACCGAAGACAACCTTATTTTAGCCACAAATATTAGTTACATTAAGGATAAACGCGAAAATTTATTTGATGAAAACTTTTCAATTTTTAAAGTAAAACTAGAAGTTGCTGGAAATGTAGTAGCAGCTTCTTCTAAGCTTTTAGGTCTAAAAAAAAATAACGACGGTCGTTATGAGTTATTTGGAGTTGCTTATTCTCAATATGCTAAAACAGAATTTGATTATATAAAACACTGGAATTTAGGAGGAAATAATGTGCTTGCTATGCGAAACTATTTTGGCATTGCAATTCCTTATGGCAACTCTAACAATATCCCTTTTTCTAAAAGTTTTTTTGCTGGTGGAGCAAACGATAATCGAGCTTGGACAGCATATAATTTAGGACCTGGAAGTTCCGATAGTAATAATGAATTTAATGAAGCTAACATGAAATTAGCATTCAGTTTAGAGTATCGTTATAATTTATTTGGGAATGTTAAAGGTGCCTTTTTTATAGATGCTGGTAATATATGGAATGCTCTTGACGATGTCGAAGATGATAATGCAACTTTTAACGGTTTTAGCTCTTTAAAAGATATTGCTATTGGTGCTGGTTTTGGTTTACGCTATGATTTTGGATTTTTCGTTCTTAGAGGAGATATAGGGTTTAAAACTTACGACCCTTCATATAAAGATCAAAACCGTTGGTTTAACGATTTTAATTTTGGTAATGCCGTTTATAACATTGGTATTAATTACCCATTCTAATTTTCTTATTTTTTTCCTCTTAACTATAACGTTTTCGTGATTTTTTAGGCATAACAAACCTCAAAAGCAAAGCAATTTTATTAAAAATTACGTATTTTTGATATCACAATTTCACAATTAAAAACATAAGAAAATGAGTCATAATATTAAAGCTGGAGTAGCTACAGGAAAAGAAGTTCAAAACATTTTTAAACTTGCAAAAGAAAAAGGCTTTGCATTGCCTGCAGTAAATGTTATTGGCTCAAATAGCATAAATGGAGTATTAGAAACTGCTAGAGATTTAAACGCTCCTGTTATTATTCAATTCTCAAATGGTGGAGCAGTTTACAATGCTGGCAAAGGTTTAAGTAACGATAACCAAAAAGCAGCAATAGCTGGTGCAGTAGCTGGAGCTAAACACATTCATTTATTAGCTGTAGAATATGGTGTGCCTGTAATTTTACATACCGATCACTGTGCGAAAAAATTATTACCATGGATAGATGGTTTATTAGATGCTAGCGAACAACATTTTGCCGAAACTGGAAAACCTCTTTATAGCTCACATATGATAGATTTATCTGAAGAACCAATCGAGGAGAACATCGAAATATGTAAGCAATACTTAACTCGAATGGCAAAAATGGGAATGACTTTAGAAATTGAACTTGGCATTACAGGAGGTGAAGAAGATGGAGTTGATAATACAGATGTTGATGATTCTAAACTATACACACAGCCTGAAGAAGTTGCGTATGCTTATGAAGAACTAAGTAAAGTAAGTGACCAGTTTACAATAGCTGCAGCTTTTGGTAATGTTCATGGTGTTTATAAGCCTGGCAATGTAAAATTGACACCAAAAATTCTTAAAAATTCTCAAGAATATATCTCTAAAAAATATAATGTAGGGCGTAACCATATCGATTTTGTATTTCATGGAGGCTCAGGCTCTACTGTTGAAGAAATTAGAGAAGCTATTGGTTATGGTGTTATAAAAATGAATATTGATACAGATATGCAATATGCTTTTATGTGTGGTATTCGTGATTATATGAAAACCTATGAAGCTTATTTACAAACACAAATAGGTAATCCTGAGGGTGATGAACTACCAAATAAAAAATATTATGATCCTAGAAAGTGGCTACGCGAAGGCGAAAACACTTTTGTTTCACGTCTTAAAAAAGCATTCGAAGACCTTAATAATGTAAATACATTATAAATTTATGTAGTTTTGTATTCTAACTAATAACTAAATTAGCTTCTTTATGGCTTGGTTTAAAAGAACAGATAAAGGAATACAAACACCTACCGAATCTAAAAAAGACACTCCTAAAGGTTTATGGTATAAATCTCCTACAGGAAAAGTAATAGATACCGACGAATTAGAAAAAAACTTTTACGTAAGTCCTGAAGATGGATATCATGTAAGAATTGGAAGTAATGAATACTTCAAAATTCTTTTCGATGATGATACATTTAAAGAACTTGATGCAAATCTCACATCTAAAGATCCATTAAAGTTTGAGGATAATAAAAAATATACAGTACGCCTAAAAGCCGCTACTGAGAAAACAAAACTTAAAGATGCCGTACGTACAGCAGTTGGAAAATCTAAAGGAAAAGATTTAGTTATTGCTTGTATGGACTTTAGTTTTATAGGAGGCTCAATGGGAAGTGTAGTTGGAGAAAAAATTGCTCGTGCTGCACAATATGCATTAGACAATAAACTGCCTTTTATAATAATTTCTAAATCTGGTGGTGCTAGGATGATGGAAGCTGCATTATCCTTAATGCAATTAGCTAAAACTTCTGCAAAGTTAGCACAATTGGCTGAAGCTAAAATTCCTTACATATCACTATGCACAGACCCAACCACTGGTGGAACAACAGCATCATTTGCTATGTTGGGTGATATTAATATTAGTGAGCCAGGGGCTTTAATAGGTTTTGCAGGTCCAAGAGTTGTTCGAGATACAACAGGGAAAGAATTACCAGATGGTTTTCAAACAGCTGAGTTTGTTTTAGAGCATGGTTTTCTAGACTTTATTACCCATAGAAATAATTTGAAGAATAAAATAAACGCATACATCGATTTAATTTTAAATCAACCCCTAAGAGCATAAAAAAAGCGACCTTTTCAGGTCGCTTTTTTAATTACCAATTTTTATAAGCCTAGTTAAGTATAATTTCTCTTACATTTCCGTTATCATTAGTAAACGTAGCTAGATTATCGCAATCTCCTTCGCCATAATCAAGGACACCACTAAAATCAGTGCGCTCGATATCTACTGAACCACTAACAAAGTAATAACAGATTACTTCTCTTCGTAAAGGAATAACAACTTCGTAGCTATGTGAATTTCCGTTTCTAAAAGTAGAAGTCCAATTTCCAGTTATTTCAAATACATTATCACTCCAAACACCACTTCCATGACCTTCAACCCACTCTCTAACTTTTGTTCCAACTCTTGTTGCTTCAGCACCATTAGGCCATATTACTGTAATATCAACCATTTTAGTAAATTGTGGGTTTCCATTTTCGTTAGAACGCTCTTTTAAGATAGTTTTTCCACCAATAATATTTTTATCATTGAAGTAAAAATCTTCTAAAGTTTTTGTGATTAAAATTTCTTGTGCTTCAGGATTAGCTTCAAAAGATAAAATAATCTTACCTTTTAAAACGTTTCCACGAATTAAACAACCTTCAGTTCCAAAATCAATAGTAATCTCTCTGAAGTGTTGTTCAATTACAACAGTAATTGTAACACAATCTGGAACATTATAATTTGGAGGGTTTCTGTTAAACTCACTAGCTTGCTGTGTTTCATAAACATCTAAGGCAATATCATCCATTGCTTCACTAGTTTCATCAATTTCTGAAGATAATACCACTTCCGAGACATCTTGTTCTAGTTCTAATGCTTCAATTTCAACAGCTTCATTATTGCTACAGCCAAAAAAGGCAAAAGCAAAAACTGTTACTGCAAGAATCATTTTTGTAGTTAAATTCACTTTTTTCATAATTTTTTAGATTTAAGTTGTTATAGTGTTAAGACCTTCTTAAAATGAAAAAGTTTAAATTGAAGTGATTTTTTTTCAAAATTATAATCTAGAGCATACAATTTATTGCTAATCAAAATAATAGTTTTATATTTGCCGCTTGAAAGAAAATCTTTCATAGTACATAAAAATCATTTAAATAAATATTGGAATGTATTTAACAAAAAAAGCTAAAGAGAAAATCTTTAAAAAACATGGTAAAGATGCAAAGAACACAGGTTCTGCCGAAGGTCAAATTGCATTGTTTACACACAGAATTAATCACTTAACCGAACATTTAAAAAGCAATCGTAAAGATTATAATACGGAACGTTCATTAGTGAAATTAGTAGGTAAACGAAGAGCTTTACTAGACTATTTAACTAAAAAGGATGTCTTAAGATATCGTGCTATAGTTAAAGAATTAGGATTAAGAAAATAATCACAAAAAGAGGCTTTACGCCTCTTTTTTGTTTATAAATTGCTCTAGCGTAAGAGTATAAAATTCGCAAATAAGAAGCTAGTTAATAGTTTTTCATTGGTCACAACAACTACAACAACACAACGACCATTGTTTAATTAGAATTAAAAAAATTTATGATTCCAAAAGTTTTTAGAGAGGTCATAGACCTAGGTGATGGTAGAGAAATTTCTATCGAAACCGGAAAATTAGCAAAACAAGCTCATGGTAGCGTTGTTGTGCAATCGGGAAAATGTATGTTATTATGTACAGTTGTTTCCAATTACGAACAGAAAGACCTGAATTTTCTGCCGTTAACAGTAGATTACCGTGAAAAATTTGCTGCTGCAGGACGTTATCCTGGAGGTTTCTTTAAAAGAGAAGCAAGACCAAGTGATGGCGAAGTATTAACCATGCGTTTAGTAGACCGTGTATTACGTCCATTATTTCCAAAAGATTATCATTCTGAAACTCAAGTGATGATTCAATTAATGTCTCATGATGAAGACGTTATGCCAGATGCTATGGCAGGATTAGCTGCTTCGGCTGCGATTCAATTATCAGATTTCCCTTTTGAATGTCCAATCTCTGAAGCAAGAGTTGGTCGTGTTAATGGTGAATTTGTAATCAATCCAACACCTGCTCAATTAGAAGAATCTGATTTAGATATGATGATTGGTGCTTCTTCCGATTCAGTAATGATGGTAGAAGGTGAAATGGATGAGATTTCTGAAGAAGAAATGGCAGATGCAATTAAATTTGCTCATGAAGCGATTAAAGTACAATGTGCTGCTCAAGTTAGATTAGCTGAAGCATTCGGAAAGAAAGACGTTCGTGAATATGAAGGTGAAAGAGAAGATGAAGATTTAGCGAAGAAAGTTCATGATATGGCTTATGATAAAGTGTATGCTATTGCAAAAGCTGGATCTGCTAAACATGAAAGA
>Ga0209013_10002735_pt1 | contig 15881 bp, 16 predicted proteins | sample Cruoilmetagenom2_FD_187291 | JGI IMG/M metagenome (GOLD analysis project Ga0209013, IMG submission 187291) | Oil polluted marine microbial communities from Coal Oil Point, Santa Barbara, California, USA - Sample 2 (SPAdes) (version 2) | ecosystem: Environmental > Aquatic > Marine > Oil seeps ... | reverse complement strand
CGATCAATCACCACCACCTGGTCGTTCAAAGACCACCACCCGTTTAACGTGGGCAGTTATCGTAACGTTTGTGATCGCGGCATTAATCACCGCCGTGTTTACTTTCGTTGCGGTACGTGATTTTGTGGCCGTTTGGGACCTTACATCGCTGCCAGGCATCGCGATTGCACAAGCAACCTCCACCCCAGATGCAGAGGGAATTATCCGCAACCCACAAAATCCGCTGCAGCCCGCAGGTGGCCCTACACCTGAGCCATGGGACGGAGCAAGCCGGGTAACAGTGCTGGTCTTGGGGCTAGATTACCGCGATTGGGCTGCCGGAGAAGGCGCACCACGCACGGATACTATGCTCCTGTTCACTATTGATCCCCTCGAGCGCACTGCGGGGATGCTATCAGTCCCGCGCGACTTATGGGTGAACATCCCGGGTTTCGAATATGGGCGCATCAATACTGCATACAGCCTTGGCGAAGCCTATCAAATCCCCGGTGGTGGTCCTGGTTTGGCCATGGAAACAGTTGAGGAACTGCTTGGCGTACCGATTGATTACTATGCCCAGATCGATTTCAGCGCATTTGTACGGTTTATCGATGAGATCGACGGCGTAAAAATAGATATTAAGGAAAGGATCGCGGTCGACCCTTTAGGCGATAACAACAACAAAACACTTAAACCGGGTGTGCAAACCTTACCTGGCGACTTGGCACTTGCCTATGCCCGGGCCCGTAAGACAGAGGGCGGCGATTTTGACCGTGCCCAACGCCAGCAGCAAGTTGTCATGGGGATTCGCGACCGAGTACTCTCTTTTAATATGCTGCCCACGCTTCTCTCCAAAGCGCCTATCCTTTACCAGGAACTATCCGCCGGTATCAACACAAACCTCAATCTGGAACAAGCAATTCAATTAACTTGGTTGGCGAGTCAAATACCGGAGGAAAGCATTACTCGCGGGGTTATCGGTCCACCAGAACAGGTGCTGTTAGTGAAATCCCCCGATGGTGATGATGTCCTGAAACCCATCGCTGACAAAATTCGAGCACTGAGGGACGAAATCTTTTTCAGCAGTGAGATTGTTTACAGCCCGACAGCCAACATGCCGCTGGAGGAACTGGTTGCTGCTGAAGCTGCCAAAATCTCAGTCTTGAATGGCACATCAACACCTGGCTTGGCAGCCTTGACAACCGAATACCTGCAGGGCCAAAATATCTCCGTGATCGAGACAGGAAATGGCGATCAACTTTACCCCAACACTTCGTTATATGATTACACCGGTAAACCCTATACGATGGAGTACTTGGTGGAAAAGATGAATATATCTGAGAACCGCATATTCAGTCGCTATGACCCGACCAGCAACATAGATCTGGTCATCATTGTGGGGACAGATTGGGCAGCCACTAATCCCATGCAGTAGCTGCTAGATGATTAGGCATTCACTCCCTAACCGTAGGCAAATAAAAACCCAGGACTCTCTCCAGGATACAAATCGAATAAATTGATGGATGAACTGCGCGGCTCTGTTGAACGCATCACTTATTACAACCCGGAGAACGGTTACAGTGTGCTGCGTTTGAAACCCGAGCAGCGCACCCATACCCAATTGGGAAACCGCACCAGCCTTGTCACTGTCGTTGGCAACCTGCCAGAGATCTCGCCAGGGGAATATCTGCAGCTGCGTGGACAATGGGCAACCCACCCAAAGCATGGGCAACAATTCCAGGTAGAAATATGCGAACAAGCGCTCCCTGCGACATTGGCAGGTATCCGCCGCTACCTTGGTTCAGGCTTGATTAAGGGTATTGGGCCGAAGTTGGCTGAAAGGATAGTGGAGCAATTCAATGGGTCAACCTTGGAGGTCATCGAAAACCAACCGGAACGGCTTTTTGAGGTCCCTGATATCGGCCCAAAGCGGGCCAAGATGATCGCAGTCGCATGGGAAGAACAGAAACAAGTAAAGGACATCATGCTCTTCCTGCACAGTCATGGAGTGACCACGAACCTGGCGATCAAGATATATAAGCAGTATGGTCAAGATGCGCTGGTTGTTGTGCAAAATGACCCCTACACTATGGCGCGCGATATTTACGGGGTCGGATTTAAGACTGCTGATCGCATCGCCCAAGCCCTGGGACTACCATTTGACCATCCTTCACGGATTGAAGCCGGAGTGCATTATGCGCTGAATGAGTGCACAAACGATGGCCATGTCTTCAGCCCGTACCAAGACTTAATCGACCGCGCGGTAAGCCTGCTAGATGTGGATCCAGATCTAATACCGGCTGCCATCGACCGATTGGCAACTGAAGGCTATGTCAAAGTAGAGACAATACCAGTCAGCGAAGCTGGTGCTGATCAGCAAATACTTGACCCGTCAACACAGGTCGCCGTGTACTTAGCTCCCCTATATTATGGTGAGGTCGGGTTAGCGGCGCGTTTCAGCGCATTGATGCACGCGCTGCCCTCCCGACTGGCTGATATCCCCCCGGCATTCATAAAGTTAAACCCACAGCTGACGGCAGAGCAGCAAACAGCGCTTCGCACAGCCATTAGCTCACCTGTAAGTGTGATCACCGGTGGGCCGGGGACAGGTAAAACGACTTGTCTGCAGGCCTTAATCGATCTCGTCGAGGAAGCGAATAAAAGCTACGCCTTGGCTTCTCCTACCGGACGGGCAGCAAAACGCCTATCAGAAGCCACTGGACGACCAGCGATGACCATTCACCGCCTCTTGGGATATTCACCACGGGAAGGATTCAAACACAATGCTGAGCACCCACTCAAAGTAGATTTGGTAGTAGTGGATGAAACCTCGATGCTTGATCTATTGCTCGCCCATCACTTATTAAAAGCGCTCCAACCCGGGACTCACCTGCTGTTGGTGGGAGATGTCGACCAATTACCATCTGTGGGTGCTGGTGATGTCCTCCGCGATCTTATCGCTAGTCAACTTGCACCTGTCTCTCGCCTGAGCTTGATTTTTCGTCAGGCGGCTGGATCACACATCATTACCAACTCACACCGCATCAACCAAGGCCAGCTGCCTAAAATCGCCAAAGACAGTCGTGATTTCTTCCTTTTTCCCGCTGAGGAACCAGAGCAGGCTGCACAGTGGGTCGAAGATGTGGTTTGCGCACGGATCCCGGAGAAGTTTGGTTTTAATCCACGCGACCAGATCCAAGTCCTCGCACCGATGTACCGCGGCCCTGCCGGTATTAATATACTCAACCAACGCCTCCAGAATGCTATTAACAAACATAAGGAGGGCATGAAAGAGAAACATCTAGCTGGTCAATCTTTCCGGGTTGGCGATAAAGTCATGCAGGTTCAAAACAACTATGAAAAAGACGTATTCAATGGCGATATTGGATTCATTCAAGACATTGATCTGATCAACCAGACACTGGTTGTGAACTACGACAATCACAATGCCACCTATGATTGGGCAGAGGCCGACCAGCTTGTGTTAGCTTATGTCGTCTCTGTACATAAGTCACAAGGGTCAGAGTTCCCAGCTGTTGTGCTGCCGATATTGACATCCCATTACATCATGCTGCAGCGTAATTTGCTCTATACAGCGATCACCCGCGCGAAAGAGCTATGTGTCTTGGTTGGCAGCCGCCGAGCGCTGGCAATCGCGGTCAATAACGATAAAGTTGCCCACCGGCATACAGCTCTGGATTGGCGTTTACTGCAGTTGAATTAGGCTATAACTGAGTCTTCCCTGGGAGTTTGACTGAGGGTGCACGCTCTACTCTTGACAAACGGGGACTTGGCCTTGATTGGTCTGGGCGTTTAGCTCCATACCCAGGTACGGTGAAGGGTCAAGCGTATTTTCGATCTCCAGTTCATTCATAAATCCACCATTGCCATCGTCTTTGACGACTGAGAAGTGCAGATGGACACCGGTGGGGTTGTTAGGGTCTCCCGAGTAGCTGCCCTGATAGCCCAAGACGGTTCCTGCCTCAATGTAACGGTCATAAGTACCCGGAGGGAATTCCAACGAGATATATGATTCCCCATTCGGATCAGCCATATGAGTATAGTACGTCCAGATTTGTCTTTGCGGGTTAAGCGGATCATCCGGGATGCGGATAATGACTGTTGATTTCCAGTCTGGTAAACGAGTCAGATATCCAGGATAAGCAGCAATAACCGGCTCTTCTCCAACCGGTTTACCCCCAAACACATCGATTCCCTGATGGCGGTGACCGATACGGAATGAGTCATCCCAAACGAAACCCACGAAACCTTGCGTAGGAAATATAAAAGGGGCATCACCGCAGCGTTGTCCAGCAGGGACATTCCAGGCAGAGTGTACATCGGGATCTCGCAACCATAGCGCCAAACGACTAGGATTAGTTAGCCCTCCAGCTGCGCGAGCGCGGAAAATGAAGTATCCCGCAACCATTGATATCACAGCAAGGACTGCCAAGGCGACGCGTAAATAAGATCTTTTGGTGCTCATAGCAGATTTGCCATACCGCTAATATCACCCCCTGCTAATCATCCAGCTGTGTAGATTTTTTATATTTCAATAAATTCTCTACTGCGTCTTCTTTGTGATCTGCGAAAAACAGATTTACGCGCCCTTGGGTCATTTCTTGCAGCAGTTTACCAGCGGATCGCCCTTCTGGAGAGCTCAAAGCCTGGCTGGCGTCGTCGAGCGAATCGAAATACAGTTCATGAATAAAGGTCACCGGGTAGCTTCCAAACAACGTAGTATCAATACGGCTGGTGGCTTCTCTTCGTAACCCAGGCATACTCTCAGCTAAGTGGAGAAAATCTGGCCATAAATCCTCAAAGGTCTGCCAGTCAATAGAAGGTTCAATCAGGATTAATAACTTATGCATCGCTTGTCTCCCGCGTTGATTATACCCGCGCGGGAATTCCAAATCTTCGAACAAGCAGGATTCCCAAGAAAACACTCATCAGTAATTAACCTTAATTGCCCTGGAATATCCAATATTGCTCTTATTATCGAAGGTGCGTTTCGTGGTATGATTCCGACATCGGAGGACAATTGGTATGGAAGATAAAATTACAATCATCGAAGGCCCTCCCCCCACATTTGAGATCATATCCGAGGGTTGGGTGCTGGGATTAAATGAAAGCCCCAGCCTTTCAGATGTCGTTGTAACTCGGCTGCGCACATTTAACGGACCATCGCTTGTTGAGCGCTGCCATCGCGCATGGCGCAACAATCACTCGATCTCTCTGGAATATCGGTCCGATGATGGGCTGCTCCAACAGGCTCCCATCGTTGCGGCGCGCTATGTGGATGTTGAGGACGGGCAGCTCCTAGTGCTTTGGCTGCGCTTGATTGATGAGGCAATAGAACTGGAAATTGACTATGACGATGACTTTGGTGATGAAGCGGATGATGATAACGATCTGCCAGATATGCTGCTGTAGAACTTGAAAAGCAAACAATCCCGGGAGCTAATCCCGGGATTGTTATTTAACATAAGATCTTCGAGCGACACCTTCACAGAATTAAAGCTAATAAGTGTGTGGTAAGTGCCGAGAACCAGGAAAGCTGATGTCCTCTGACGCACATCTGTCCTTTTCCCAGGAGGCATACGATGGAAAGTGAAAAGCAATTTTTATTAAGGCATAAACAGAATGGTGTGCTCCGCCTGGTCATCGATCGGCCGAAAGTCAACGCGCTGAACTTCCAGATACTGGCGGAATTAAAATCAGCCTTCAACAAGGCTGCCCAGGATGAAAGCATCCGATGTGTGCTGATAAGCGGTGCAGGTGAGGTTTTCAGCGCCGGTCATGATGTACTGGATATTGAAAACGCGCAGGGGGAATCGTACCGGGATCATCTGCAGCGCACCTACAACCCGCTGATACTGCAAATGAGAAGTCTGCCTAAACCAATCATCGCGGCGATTAATGGCGCAGTCTCAGGGGCAGCGTTGGGAATAGTTTTAGCAAGTGACCTGCGTGTTGCAGCTAACAATGCACAGATTACCGTAGGGTTTACCCGATTGGGCTTGGGTCTTGATTCAGCTGTATCGCTACTCTTACCAGCAATGATTGGGCTGGGGCGGGCAACTGAATATACGTTCACAAACACCCCCATAAACGCGGCAGACGCTTTAGCGATGGGTCTTGTCAACCGGGTCGTTCCAACTGTTGATTTAGCAGACGAAGCTTTCCACCTGGCTGTAAACCTGGCCGCGGGGCCTGTACATGCGTTCGGCTTATGCAAAGAAGCCTTCAATCGAGCTGTACTTCGGGACTTGAGTGAAATCCTTGATAATGAAGCCCAACTGCAGGAAATTGCCAGCCGAACTATGGAACATCAAGAAGGCGTACGTGCCTTCCTGGAAAAACGCCCCGCCAGGTTTTATGCTTGATTGTGTCTAAATAAGAGGGGGGAATCTCTACCAATTAGGTGTAGCCATCTGGATTCATGGTCTGCCAGCGCCAAACGTCTGCACACATCTCATCGATACCGCGTGCAGCTTTCCACTGCAGCTCTCGCTCCGCCTTTGCTGGGTCAGCATAACTGATAGGCACATCTCCCGGCCGGCGGGCGACAATTTTGTAGTGTATCTTCTTACCGCACACACGCTCAAAAGCCGCGACAAACTGTAAAACACTATCTCCCTGCCCAGTTCCCAGATTATATGGGACAACCCCTGGGTTCGTCTGCAATTTTTCCAATGCTCGCAAATGCCCCACGGCCAAATCGATAACATGGATATAATCCCGCACACCGGTTCCATCTGGTGTCGGGTAATCATCCCCAAACACTTTCAATTCGGGCAGTTTTCCAACAGCCACTTGGGCGATGTACGGAACAAGATTGTTGGGAATACCATGGGGATCCTCTCCAATCCTACCACTTGGGTGAGCACCGACTGGGTTGAAATAACGCAACAAAGCGATATTCCAGCTTGTATCTGCCACATGCAGATCTGAGAGAATATCCTCGATCATCAATTTCGTGCGCCCATACGGGTTGGTTGCTGAGCGCGGGAAATCTTCCTGTATTGGCACTGTTCGTGGTTCGCCATACACCGTACACGACGAACTAAATACCAAGTTGCGCACTCCCTGCGTTTGCATTACCTGACAAAGCGTCACCGTTCCGCCGACGTTGTTCGCGTAATAATGAAGTGGCTTCCCAACCGATTCACCGACCGCTTTTAACCCGGCAAAATGGATGACCGCGTCAATAGGCCGGGATTTAAAGATGCGTTCTAAACCCGTGAAATCCGCCAGGTCAAGTTGATGAAATTCGAGCGATTTTCCGGTCAGCTCCTGGACACGGATGAGCGATTCCTCTTTACTGTTTGAGAGGTTATCAATAACCACTACCTCATAGCCAGCCTGCAGCAGCTCTACACAGGTATGGCTGCCGATATAACCCGCGCCCCCAGTGACAAGTATACGCATATTCGCAACCTCAACTCATCTGAAGGAAAACGTAGACTACCGTTACCAAACCAAACAAAACAAAAACACTCAGACCAGCGCGGATAGAATCGCCCATCGACCTCTGATTAACCACCCGGTAATTAGGCGCAATGCCCTCAACGGCTAGAACCGGGCCACCGAACCAGGCAAAAAGCGTACCCCCTAAAAGTCCGCCGATATGCCCCCAATTGTCAATCCCGGGCGATAGACCGATCACCAGGTTTATCCCCGCGATAACGATAAGATTGATTAACGCACGCTGTGCAACGCGTCCATAAAATTGGCGGTTCTGATAGAGCAAGACACCTTGCGCACCCAACAACCCGAAGATTGCTGTGGATGATCCCAATGAGGGGGAAGCAGAAAAAAGGAATGACATCACATTACCAGCAAAACCGCTTACGAAAATGATCCCCAAGAATCGTCCGTGACCATAGAGCCGTTCCAGCATCGGCCCCAAGATAAATAGGGCATACATGTTAAATCCGAGGTGCATTATCGAGCCATGTAAGAATACCGGCGTGATCAAGCGCCAGTACTGCCCTTGCAGGATGAATTCGTTTACTTTCATGCCATACAAGGCCGGCAGATCTGTGCCGCCCATAAAATTCTGGCTGGCCATCTGCAATATATAGATGATTACCGCCAGCACCAGGATGGTGTAGGTGACGATTGGTCGCTGTTGGCTTGTACTGATAGGAACTTGTTGGGGAGGTGGCGCACCTCGGAGCCTATCCTCACGATCTTGTCCTATGGATGGGATCGAATCATCCGGTGAGGGTGGATGGTCTTGATTCACAAATTCACCTTTCTATGTTGTGTACGGTGGTGTTCCGCAGTAATGATCGCTAAAATGGTATCCACTGTATCATCCAGTTTGTTTTCGCGATTAACAACCACGTAATCAAATTCCTTGATGCGCTTAAGTTCCTGGCGTGCAGTGGCGATTCGCAATTTCAATCCCTCAGGTGTTTCGGTTTTTCTTGCGTGCAATCGCTGTTCAAGTTCTGCCTCACTCTGTGTGGTAAGAAAAATGAGCACCGCGCCTGGAGATAGCTCGCGCACCGTCGCGGCACCCTGCACGTCAACTCGCATCACCACATCCTTACCGCTGGCCAATGCCTGGCGCACTTGTTCTTTCGGGATCCCTTTATAATCGTTATAGACAATGGCATACTCTAACAATTCACCTTGCTCAATCATCTCAGCAAATTCATCGTGACTAACGAAGAAATAATCCACGCCGTGCAGTTCTCCAGCGCGTTGGCGGCGTGTCGTAGCGGTCACCACGAAATGAAACGGCAGCTTACGCTCTTTCATGCGCTGGATGACCGAATCCTTACCAACTCCAGATGGTCCTGAGATGACAACCAGCATCGGTTCATGCTGCAAAGGGTTAAAAGTTACAGGATCGGTCATAGTTTCCTCTAAGCAATCCAAACAGAATATGCAACTGGTGTGCCAGTCAGCCACCCAAGTATAACGCGTTTAGCTCGTTATCGGCGGACGTACGGGTAATACTAAGCCAATCTTAAGTTGAGGTTGGCAACAAATCCCCTCATGGTTATAATTCCAAGCAAACGCACTGTGAGAGGTGAATATGCCCAATTACCAATATGCCTGTTCAGCATGCCGGAAACGGTTTGATGTGTTCATGTCCTACGAGCAGTATGGAACCTTGCCTGTCCATTGTCCACACTGCAAAAGTGATAATGTACAGCGACGCATTGGTCGCATTCGATTTGCCCGCTCTGAAGACAGCCGCTTGGAAGATCTGGCTGACCCAAGTAAGCTGGCTGGACTGGAAGACGATCCAAAAGCTTTGGGGAGCATGATGCGGGAGATGAGTTCTGAAATGGGGGAAGAGCTGGGACCGGAATTCGACGAAGTCGTTGATCGGCTAGAATCAGGCCAGAGCCCAGATGAAATAGAAGAAGCGCTGCCAGATTTAGGTGACGACAGTGGGGGATTTGGTGGGATGGAGGCTGGATTTTAAATCGTATAGATAAGTAAAATGCTTATTCGTGGTTTCGCGATTGATATCACGCTGGCAAGCGCTCTATGACTGCTTCCCTGACAGCCGCCTGTACGATATCGGGTGGCTGCTCTGCATCAATAACAACCCACCGGTCCGGTTCTTCACGAACCATCTCCAGGTAGCCCCGACGTACACGGCGGTGAAATTCGAGTTCGTACGCGTCTAACCTATTCCAATCTCCGCCAGAGGCGCGCCGCCGCAGCCCCACTTCAACATTGATATCAAACAAAAGTGTCAAATCGGGTTTCAAGCCGTTCGTGGCAAACGAGACAATTGTGTTTAACAGGGCTAAATCTATTTGATGCCCGTAGCCCTGGTATGCCAAGGTTGAATCTGCATATCGATCACAAAGGACAACGCCCTTGTTACGGAGATGCGGTAGGATGACCTGTTCCACCAATTGTGTCCTCGAAGCCTGGAACAATAGGATCTCTGTCCGCGGGTGCATCTCTGTATTCGCAAGCTCGGAAAGAACTGCACGGATCTGATCGCCTATAGAAGTACCCCCGGGCTCACGAGTAGTCAAGACCTCAATGCCCTGTCCCGCAAGGAAGCCTGCTAGCTCAGATATCTGGGATGTTTTCCCACTCCCATCAGGTCCTTCAAATGTAATAAACATACTCAAATAGTAACGGTAGACGCAAAGCCCTTACCCAGGAATGATAAGTGTCTTATTCCCGGAATATCCGGACGCGGCGATGCGGCTCTTTTCCATATGAATGAGAATTCAGTTTCGCCCGGCGTGCCATTTGGTGCTGCAGACGACGGGTTTTTGAAGAAGTTGGCTGCAACTCAATCCAGCGCTCCCCATTTAGCACCGCGTCAATGGCAGCCTGAGTTTCCCGCCGGACAAGATCATCGCCATAATCATCAAAAGCAACCGCACTGAGGTTAAACAAATCGCTCAAGAACTGCTGCATTTGGTTTACGGTGTTTGAACGCAATACATAGACAGGCATGCCGCGATCTTCAGCATCGATAACTGCCCGTTGTCGCTTGCGATAATACGATTTTAGGGTTACAAGTACATCAGCCTGCTCAGTGTTGCTAACGATGTTTGCCGGCACACCCAGGCGTTTTGCAGCTTGGATCAAACGATTACGGGCAACCCCGTAGGGGTAGACATGTATCGTTTCCAGGGAAGATTGTGCTGCATCCCTGCTTACATATTCGGGCCGTCTTCTGCCACCGCGCTCTGGTTGTTTATAATCCATTCTGGTTCCATTAGGAGCCCGCCGGAAACCCTGGGTGTTCTGATAAGCCAGCGAGGCTGAGGGTGGTTTTTCGATGCGCACGTCTCCCAATTCATCGCGCACCCGGACTTCTGGCGGCAGCGGAAAACCGCGCAGCATGGCATCAACAGCCAGAGCGACATCTGGATGTACTACCAAACGGTCACGGGTCTGGATCTCGATTAGGACATCGAAAGTGGGTGGCGCACGCCGCTCCAGCACAGTCTTTTGGGTGCCGCGGCGGCGAGCTTCCTCATCGGACAACGTGACCGATTCGATTCCTCCAACCAAGTCCGATAACGTTGGATTGAGCAGCAGGTTATCCAACGTATTCCCATGAGCAGTCCCAATGAGCTGCACGCCGCGTTCTGCAATAGTGCGCGCGGCGGCAGCTTCCAGCTCGCGGCCGATTTCATCGATTACGATCACTTCTGGAGAATGGTTCTCGACTGCCTCAATCATTACTTCATGCTGGAGCGCCGGCCTGGAGACCTGCATACGCCGGGCTTGTCCAACCGCAGGGTGGGGGACATCCCCGTCTCCACCGATTTCATTCGATGTATCGACAACAACAATCCGTTTGGATTCTGCCAACAAGCGCGCCGCTTCCCGCAGCATAGTTGGGTCATGATAATTATGACGAGTTTTTAGATACATCTATCAAAGCGGTGTATGTCAATACTTAATAATATCGGTAGTCCCATATACTGCCCGCCCCACACGGCAGGTGAGCCCAATGATATGCCCGCGCCTATTGCGTATAGCCGATATGCGATGCAGTGTCCTCTCCAGACCTGCACGATTGTCACTATCAAACTCACCGATCCGCTCGACAATGCTGCCGATGTCTTCATGTGAGGCTTCTTTCTCGTTAAGAACAACTTCGCGATCCACAAAACGCGCCGTCGGAACGCGCCCCAAATCTATAATTATCTCCAATAAATTGTCACTATCATCAACGCCTTGAACAGCCACCGTAATCTTGTCTGGTAGAACAGCAAATAACGCATCTAAATCGTCGGTGATTCCTTTTTGCGTCATACGGTTCCTAATATCTCTCCATTTTTTTTGTGTCGAATCCCAAGGGGTCCGCACGCACAATTGGGGTTGTCACTTCTGCCTGCCCACCTTCAAGCGCTGGTACTGTAAAAGATCGCACCGCTTTTTGAGGGGCGGCTAGATGCTTAACCATCACCGCCTGTCGCGAGCTGGGCTTTGCACCGATCTCCTCGACTACCGATTCCAACCACGATTGATAAGAACGAACGCATAGGTAAATCGGTCGGGATCGGCGATCGGGTAAATTTCGCAATAGCTCAAATAATTCGTTTGCCACTATCTCGACATCAGGATGGACAAAAGGCTGCGCCCAAATCCCTAGTGGTCCGTAAGCCAACTCAACGAAAGCCAAGACCTCCGTTCCTTGTCGGTAGACCAGTCCTTGCAGACGTTCTTCCGGAAAAGGCTCGACTTGTTGAACCAGCCCAGGGACCAGGTTCGTATACAAGGATTGCACAGGTATCAGGTCTTGCCCATTAACTGTTTGCCAAGACATTGAGCCAATTTCATTCGAAGCAGGCACTGACAATCGCCAAATCCGCTGCCGGGCATATATCGCAAAACGATGCATCCTAAGTGCGCTATATGCATTAGTCTGTTCATCTACATCAGCCAAAACACGGAATGCACCCCGCTCAGTCACATGGACAGAGAGCTGCTCAAGCAATCCAGATAAACCATCTGAGCCAAGCGCCCTATCAGGAGTCAAAAAAGTTAAATAAGCTAGTTGAGAGCCAGATGGATGGGTGATTTGACCAATCAACTCATCCTCAGTATCCCCATTATTCAAGCTTACCGAAGTAAAGGTACCCGTGGGAGATGCAAAAGAGGATAGGATTGCCCCGGACAGCAACCGCACACCACGCGTCAAGCGTAATGAGCTATGCAGATAGACACTTTTTTTGCGGTAGCGATGCAGGGCAGGAAGGTCGCGCCAGTCGAACGGACGAATATTCATGCGCAGTTAATTCTCTGCTGCTTCAGCCAACTTATTCGACACATAAAACCTGCACAAATCAAACCTAGCGATTGGAGTGTGTCTCAGCTAGCGATAAAAAATAGCGGTGAAAGCGGTCATCGGCGGTTAATTCTGGATGAAAGGCTGTCGCCAATAGGTTATCTTGCTGCGCGGCTACAATACGACCATCCTCCAATTTGGCTAATATTTCCGTGGTCCCTTGCACGGATTCGATGAGTGGAGCACGGATGAAGACGGCATGAAAGTGGCGCTCCTGCGGGTCGACTTCCGCTAAAACCGGTACCAGTAGATCAACTTCAAAACTGGCGACCTGCCGCCCGAATGCGTTGCGTTCGACGGTGATATCCATCAATCCGAGCAGCGGCTGATCGCGGTGGGCATCTTTCGACATAAAAATCGCACCAGCACAAGTACCCCAAATCGCTTTTTCTTGACCAAATGCACGCAAGGGCGCCAACAGACCGAAATCTGCCGCCAATTTCCCGATGGTGGTGGACTCGCCGCCAGGTAGAATCAATCCAGCAAGATCAACCAAATGCTTTGGTAAACGTACTTCAACAGGTTCGACCCCGAGCCGGGAAAGTATCTTTATATGTTCGGCAAAGTCACCCTGGAGTGCTAGTACACCGACTCGCATGTTTATGAACCTCTCCAGATCAAACTACCAGCAGTTTTGATCCAGACTGGGCAAGAAAACTTGCTATCGGCGTGGTTTACCAGCCCCGGTCTGCAATCAATTCATCTTCCGCCATCGCAGATACCTGGCGCCCAACCATGGCCTCCCCCAAATTACGGCTTACTTCGGCCAAGATGTACGGATCTTGGAAATGCGTGACGGCTTTGACGATTGCAGCGCCTCGTTTGGCGGGGTCACCGGATTTAAAAACACCCGAGCCGACAAAGACGCCATCTACACCAAGCTGCATCATCAGAGCTGCGTCAGCTGGAGTAGCAACACCACCTGCTGCGAAGTTTACGACCGGTAACCGGCCGAGATTGCGCGTTTCATAAACCAGGTCGTAAGGGGCGCCAATCTGCTTGGAGAAAGCCATCAGCTCCTCTTCCCGCATATTCTGCAGACGGCGGATATCACCCAGGACCGAGCGAGCGTGGCGGACAGCTTCGACCACATCGCCTGTCCCAGCTTCCCCCTTAGTGCGGATCATGGCCGCGCCCTCGCCGATACGGCGTAAGGCCTCCCCAAGGTTGCGGCAGCCGCACACAAAGGGCACCTTGAAGGCATGTTTACTGATATGATGCTCTTCATCAGCCGGTGTCAGTACCTCTGATTCATCGAGATAATCAACTCCGATAGCCTCCAAAATTTGCGCTTCGACAAAATGGCCGATACGCACTTTCGCCATGACCGGGATCGAAACCGCATCCATGATCTGGAGGATCAGCTCAGGATCGCTCATGCGAGCGACACCACCATGCGCCCGGATATCGGCCGGAACGCGCTCTAGCGCCATAACTGCAACAGCACCTGCTTCTTCAGCGATTTGGGCATGCTCCGGCGTGACGACATCCATGATTACGCCGCCCTTCAACATTTGAGCCAGACCTTTTTTGACCGCAAATGTAGCAATTTCTTGTTCCATATTTTGTACCTCCTAAGTCTGCTTACGACTCAGTTTTTTTCATTCTACCACGCTGGTGATAGCATGACAATCCACGTCGTCACCAAGCCGTGGTACCTGCTGGTAACGGGCCCAGGATGACTTGACAGTGGCGATTTGCGTTCTATACAACTTTCCGATATCAATTGGTTGATAGAATACCTCGCGCCTCAACCACCTCATTATCATAGGCAACCCCTATGCTAATTTGTGAATATTTTCACTTACTAGCGCTCTCTTGTTCTGCCGTGCCCGCAGATATTTCAACCGATCTTTTCCATTAGTTCCTTTTGCCGCATCAATGCTCGCCAGATCTCACCAGTTGCCAAACACAAACGAAAACAGCCGGTGGCACGGGGGAAGCGCGTATATATTGACCGCAACATACCTGTTTATGGATGCTTAATAAGTGTCACTCCCCCACAAGAAAACCCTATGTTTCACGTGAAACATAGGGCGCCGTGTAATTGGTTTCAGTAAATTTTTACTTTCTATTGGTTATTCAACGCCATTTGCGCGGGCGTACTTCTCAAGAATCTCTTCGATAGAATCCAAGTAAGCGTCCAATGCTGTGATTCGCTCTGTAAACGCCGCCCCCAAGAGCCCCAACTGCTGTCCTGCCCGATTCCAGGGTTCTTGGTAATTTACGTCTTCAGACAGTTGGGTTGCAGCCTGGGTCCAGGTGTAAAACAGCGGCCAGAGTGCGTTTTCTGGTTTTTGACGGTTTATTAAAGACTCAACTGCCTGACGATAGTAGTGCAGCCGGTGAAGGTGCAGATTGCAAAGCCCATTATCTACAGGTTGCGCCTCGTACGCCTGCTGCCAATCCCCAATCCATCCCAATAGCTGTTCGGGGGACACCTGCGGTGCACCCAAAAGCCCTAACAAACCGGGGTGTAAGCCGGGGTGTCCCAAAGCCGCTGAGCGGTCAGCAAAATTTACCGCCAGTCCGCGATCTGTCAGCGGCGCACCACCCAAACCGGCAATGCCGTTAACAGCTAGTTTGAGAGCCTTCAAATACTGGAGGATATCACCTGCGTTGGGCGCATCGGGGATATCCCGGTAAAAAGCGAACCAGATTTTGCGAGCATTATCAATGCCCACACGAGAGCGCTCGAGCACATAATCAGCGCGATGGAACTGACCCCTTACACTGGCTTGGGTGAAATCCATAAAATGCTGTGGGTCATAGAGTACCTGACAATCAAATATCGTCGGGCCTAACCATGGATCAACTCTCAGCTGGCGTGGATCGCGAAATGCCTTTTGGTCGTAGTGGGCGATATCAAGATGTATCTCGTCGGTTAAGCGTAATATCTCGCGTGGTTCTTCCACCGGTCCTGTGTGAACGAACGTCAGATCGATATCCGCTGTACCGCCGATGAGATACCGGTTACCCAATAATGACCCACATAAGTACGCAGCAAAGATACTGCGGTCTTGCCGGGCGCAGCGCTTTATTGTGTCATTTGCGATCTTTAACAGGGTTGCCCGATTTACTCGCATTGCAAATAATCACTCCT
>Ga0209013_10002734_pt1 | contig 15881 bp, 9 predicted proteins | sample Cruoilmetagenom2_FD_187291 | JGI IMG/M metagenome (GOLD analysis project Ga0209013, IMG submission 187291) | Oil polluted marine microbial communities from Coal Oil Point, Santa Barbara, California, USA - Sample 2 (SPAdes) (version 2) | ecosystem: Environmental > Aquatic > Marine > Oil seeps ... | reverse complement strand
CACCATCCACATACTCCAGGAAACCGGCATGTTTGACAAGCTCTCCGAGGTGAGAGGCGGGAAGATAAATATCAGAAACAGCAAGGATGCGCTTACCCTGCTCGTGGAGATCCTTGAGCCAATCGACAAGTTCGGCCCTCGGAACAAGCATGCCGTTTTCCATATTGAGCTCGTAATCGGTAATTTCTTGAAGAAGCTTATCGTCCGCTTTTTTACCGAAAATCTGACGGAGCACCCGTCGCATGAAATCAGGGTAACATGCCTCATGATCCTCAAAGCTGAGACTCGTTTCACGGCGCTGGTCCTTTTCGACGGAATCCCGCAACTTCTGAATTCTGCCCCAGGTCCAGAAAAGTCCTTCCTGTTTTGCCCTTGCGGAAATATACCGGGCAACTGCAGGCTTGACCATGTCCGGGTCATGGATGCGGCGGATGAGGAGGGTATCAAACAGATCAAAAGAAACAGTATCACACTCCCCGGCAAGCTCCCTGCCGGCCTTCAGCAGAGAACGGAGTGTATAAAAGGTGCTCCAGCTCATGCGGTTCGTTCAATTAGAATCATACAGTTGCCTGACGCAGTTGAGAATACGTTGCAAACGCAATCAGATATATCAACATGGCTATGATCAGGGTAGTCTGGAACCCGTAAAAAATGGACAATAAAACGCTTCCAAGACCTCCTATCACCGTAAAAAGGCCGTTCATAGCCCAAGCCCAGGCTATGGAACCGCTCGGCTGATGTTCGATAGTAAGAATTCCAAGGGGGAACGGCATTCCGAGAAAAAAACCTAGGGGAAAGATCAGGGCGGAGGAGGCGATAATTCTACTGAGTGTTGACGACTGGAGAAACAACTCGAAAAACGGCTGGTATATTAACAGCAATCCCAGACTGCATGCCAGCACCCCTATAAAAGGAACATACCAGCGGTTCCGGCTGGAGATCCCTAACTTGCCGGAAATGGAACTACCGATTCCCGCAGCAATTAACAGGGCAAAAACAACCGTTGAATAAGTATACAGGGGATAGCCTATCAATTTCATGAAAATCTGAATAAAAATAAGCTCAAAAATAATAAAGCCGGCGCCGAGGCAGGAGAAATATACCAGGCACATTCCCTTGCCGGCCCAGCGCACCTTTCCCGCTTTTGAAAAAAACATGGGTATAAAAATAAACAGGACTATGAAGAAAAGCGAGGCACCGCCTGTCACAATAAGATGGACGACATCTGTCGGTATCCACCCATTTTTCAGCTGGGAATTCAAAAGCGACGCTGTTGAATAATTCATAAAATTCTCCGGATCACTATCCAGCTTATTAAATGATTTTCTCAAAAAATTGAAATAGGGCTTGTTGTCAGTTGATGCCGCAATACGATAGTTCACCCTATCCTTTGTTCCGGTTGAGAGTTCACCGGAGAAAAACTCTGCCGACAGCATATCTTTCTCCGGATACAGTGGATCAACAACCATCTTGATTACCGGAGGGAAATAGGTTCTGAGTGTATCGAGTTCCTCTTTCGTCCAGGGCTGCATCTTAATGAGCAGGGTCGGCAGGTTATCCTGGAATCCTTCTTTTACCGCCTCGAACACCACTACATGCCTGTAAAAATCCTTTTTTCCCATCTGTTTCCAGGCAAGCGCAGCCGAAGTAATCATCTTGGGGTAAACATGGTGATTAATATGCAGAATACCGTCATCCTTCAGATGGGAAAAATACTCCTTGTACGCCTCGGCCGTCTGCAGGTAGGTAGTTGCCATCGCTCCGGTCCCGGCGGCAATACTTGAACTCGTATGATTGCTGTACATCTGGATGATGTCATACTTTTTATCCGTTGAACGGAGAAAGCTGCGGCCTTCTCCCTTCAGGGCGTTCACATTCGGGTGATTGAAAATATTCCCATTGTATTGGGCATATTTGGTCTTACCGAGTTCAATGACGTAGCTAACCAACTCTACCGCATCAACATGGGCTGCGCCAAACATGAGGGCTGCTTTGGTTTCCGATCCGCCGGCTGCACCTATGATCAATACCTCCTGGTTCGTATCCTGCTTCAGCGCGTGAGAAACATAGACATTACTGCCGTAAAAATGATATCCCCGGCCTTCCTGAACATCTTCTTTCAGCTTCTGATAATCCCCATCAAACGGGATGATATAGCTGGATTGCGAGCCCCCGTCATAGGCGATATGTTTCATCTTGCCAAAATCAATCACATCAATTTTGGAAATCGGATCCCATCTTGAATCCTCTATAAGATGACGGTCTCTGGCACCTTTGACACCACGTTTGTCGATGTGGTCCTTGAGCTCGAAATAACCGTCTTTGCAAAATGGAACTGCAGCGAAAACCGCAGCAAGAAAGAGCGCCATAATGGTCCAGCGTTTCTTTGAGGAAAAGCATCCCGAGGCCACCAGGCCAAAAGCACCGGTCAGAAATAAAATCCCCCCCGGTCCTATTGGCGGGAGAAACGGGATCAGTATCAGGCAGCCTATTGCAGCACCTGTCAAGTCCCAGCAATACAGGCTCTGAATCTTGCCGGCATAGCAGGAAAAAACAGTGGTAAAAATAAGGCCTGCAAGAAAAAAAGGTATAATGAGGAAAAGATACATGATAAGGAACATTATACTTCCCTGGACGGGAGAAGTATACAACATATTGAAATCAAAAGGAATCCAGTTCAGAGCAGGCAAGACAGCAACGCTGAAAACCGCAAATAAAAAAGCCAGCCTGGCAAGGTAACCGTGAACATCTGTCCCTTCTTTCATCGGGCGCAGGGAGGAATAAATTCCTGCAAGACCGAAACAGAACATGGCCAGAGTAATGACCATATATGCCATATTGGAATACCAGATGACGTCAAAAATACGCACCAGGGTTAACTCAAGCATGAGTGTTGTTAACGCAACACACAGTAGACCTATACCAATTCTAAACATTTATTAAATATCCTTAAACAGAGCGGAATAGACTTTCTATCGTTTTAAAAGGTTAATTATGACTGCGGGCTGTATCTGTTTTTTACTGACCGCAGTAGCTTGACAACCTTTTGCTTTATACCGATTGCTTCAGGTTGATGAAGAGAGCTTTGCACTTCAAAAAGTTCTTGTTCCAACTCAACTAAACGGTCACAACCGGCGTCCACCAAACCTTTCAGTTCCTCTGGTATTCTAGCCATCAAATACTTTCGTATTACCTCTTTGTCCTGTTCTCGGCCGGTAATGGCTCCTTCACTCAAAGTGTTTCCTCCATGAATCCTATAGTACAATAATTTTTCATCATGCAGGTAAACCACCTGGTCAGGACAGGCCAGCATCACCCTGAATATGTAGTCATAATCATGCAGATACCGAAGGGAACAAAACTTACCCACCTTATCAGCGGCTTTTCGCGTTAAAAAAAGATTTGAGGTTGTAACCATAAAGTTCCCTTTGAGAAAGGCCGTATACAAATCACTACACTGAAAGAAAAAATTGCGGTTTTTCTTGTGCCACTGGTTCCAGCCAAACTCCGGATCACTCATTTCTTTACCTTCGTCATCAATTGGGATCACATCGGAAAACAGGCATTGAGCACCTGTATCACTTTGGGCCTGCACCAATTTTTCCAGCCTGTCCGGAGTATAAATGTCATCAGAGTTCAGGATAGACACCAGGTCACCCTTCACCATATCCAAACCACGATTCAACGTATTGAAAGCATCCTGGTTCTCCTGGTAGAAATAAATAAGTCTCTGATCATCAAAAGACCGGACCACTTCCCCGGTGCGATCAGTTGACCCGTCATCTATGACTATTAACTCCAGATGACCATAGGTCTGGGTGAGGACACTTTCAACTGCCGCCCCAACGAATCGTTCGTGATTATATGCCGGGATAATAACAGAAACTTTTGGTTGCATTCTCCACCGTTTAAATACTTAAATATTCGAAGAATTTCCGACTCTTTTCCAACTTTAAATAAAAAATATAAAATTTACTGCATTGCGGCCTATCAGGCAAGAGATAAGAACAATGGAGGGTTTTCAATACTCTTGATGACCAAAGGAAAAAAATTAACCCGCGGATTTCTTATAAAATATGAGGGTTAAACGTCAGAATCGGATCTCACTTCAAGGGCCTGTAACACGAGCGACGATTTTTCCCGGTTTGATATCGAGAAGGTGACCCTGGAGACTTTTTCTGTAGGAAACTCAAAGAAAAAACTTGTTGATTCAGGGAATACGATATGTCTATAAACAGCTATTTCCTTGTTTTCCCCTCCATACAACCTAACACTAACCTTTCTTTTTTTATGAGCGCTCAGTTCAATTTTTGCCAGACGAATTTCATCCTCAGCCATCTCGGGTAATTTCGGCATAACAATCTCGTAGACACGTTGTTTTTCCTGCTGCACTTCTACAAAATCTTTCGAATCTTCCTGCAACAGGACATTTTTGCCGCTGTCCTTGAACTTTCCCCTGAGATAACTTTCTCTGAATCCGGGAGGATTCTTCGGCGGCGGCCTGAGAATGAACATGTTGAGTATCTCCTGGACCACGATGTCCGGTTTTTCGTATTTAAAAATTGTGTCCGGGAAATTCACTATAGTCCTGTAGTTAAGAACTCGCTGCGCATCAGCACTGAAAAAATACACGCATTTTTCCAGGAATGAATCTCCCAAAAGGAGCAAAGACCTTACAGGTGCCTCCGGATTCAATATCAGGCGAATATCCATGGATGTTCCATCTTCGGCTGAAATCGTACGCTTGGGCGGATACACATCGTGAATTCCCTCAGGGGGAATATCCAGGGCAGAATCATAGGGCCCGCCCGGCTTCGGAACCATAGTGATATAATGTTCGTTCTTATGAAGGAACACAGGCAGGCCCACCATGTCTATAAAACGATGATGGGCCCAATGCTCTTCAATTTTAAGTTTAAAATCATCCAATTCCGGAGAGTTAAGGTCATATAGCGGAAAAAACTGTTTCAAACCGTTAAGGATGGCTTGATAGACGATAAATGCCCCGTAAAAATTCCAATGAAAATCAGTTTTATAAAAGAGAAGCGGATAGTCCCTCTTTGCTTTCGCTTCCAGCAGCGGAGGCCGCACATCAATAAAATTGATATCTGCATGCTTGTGCAGGTAGTTAGATAACTGTTCATACCTTGTCTGCCCTCTGCCTGCATTCTGCAGGCTGGTTGGCAAGTATTCAGGATAAACAAAGGCCTTGGTTGGCGCTAAAACAAAAACATAGTTTATTCCCCGCTCCTTAAGCCAGTAACTGCGTTCCTCAAGTATTCTTGTCCACTGCTTTAATTCCTTTTCAGTAAACGGGATCTGCCCCATATAGTCGGCAATGTTGTCAAAATTCTCGACTATACCCTTTTCAACCTTTCGCGCTCCCCATCCTTCAAAATAAAATCCGTTCTTGCCGACAGCAACGTTATTATTGGGAGATATACCAAGTCCATGCACCTTCACCAGGGCGTCAAGATGAACAAATGACTTGGGCAGTTTGAAATGCTTATCGGCATGCTGTTCATAGGTTTCCGGAAAGGTCTTGGCCAGAGCGAAAATTTTTTCTTTTGGTGTCGCGTGCCGACTCGTAATTGAATGAGTCACTTCCCTGATACTTTTTGAAAAGTAGGAGAAATGCGAAAGGAGAGGATAGAACAAAACTGCCAGAAAAATGAAACAGAGCGTAAACCGACGCCTGGATTGAGGAGTCTTTACCGGAACAGGTTCCCTGAAGCGCCAGGCAACAAACAGGCTGACGAGAGTAATCAAACCGAGCCGGGTACACAGGCTCTGCCACTCCCCTGACTTAAAGTCGGCAAGAATCTTGCCATATATGCACAACAGGAGAAATCCTCCCACCAGCAGGGCATACACTAAATAACTGGCAAGCTGCCGTTTCTCCTTTCCTTTTGTTGCCGGCATGTTCATTAAAACCTGAAGTAAAGAAAGGGATTATATGCGCCGCCCATGATACTGGCGATGGCATACAAAAAAACAAACCCGAAAAAACAGACGCTGGTCACTGAAATAACGCCCCCGACCAGGGTTCTTGATACCGAGGGCCTAGTTGGTGACCATTCTTCTGTCCATTTTTCAAGTTGTTGAAAAACAGGTGCTGAACCAACAACCGCAATAACCAGCACCACGTAAAACTCGGTGTTCAGATTCAGGAATATTTGGGAATTATACAGTGCAGGGGTGGAAAAATTAACCATGGCGCCCAGATACGCCAGGGCATAACCAAATGTATCTGCCCGGAAAAATACCCAGCCCACGATTACAACCAGCATCACATAGAGGTGTTGTATGGCCGTCGGCATGAAGTTAAGCAGGAACCTTCCGGGGCGAATTCGCTCCAGCACCAAGAAGCAGCCGTGATAGAGACCCCAGCCGACAAAGGTCCAGCTGGCACCGTGCCACAGGCCGCAGAGAAAAAAGACGATAACCAGGTTCATATATGTCCTGGCTGCACCGCCCCTGCTCCCCCCAAGGGGTATGTACAGATAATCTTTAAACCAGGATGAAAGTGAAATATGCCAGCGCCGCCAGAACTCTCTTATCGAACTAGAAATATAAGGATAATTAAAGTTCTCCAGGAAGCGGAAACCGAACATTCTGCCAAGCCCTATGGCCATATCGGAGTACCCGGAGAAATCATAATAAATCTGCAGGGTATAGGAAACAGCTCCCAGCCAGGCCAAGGTGGCCGGGATTCTCTCTGGAGGAAGCGAAAAAATATAGTCTGCCGTTCTTCCAAGAACATTGGCCAGAAGCACTTTTTTTCCCAATCCTATGATAAATCTCCGAATACCGTAGCTAAAATCCTCAAAGCTGGTCATCCGCAGGGTGATCTGGGTGGAGATATCATGATAGCGGACAATCGGACCGGCAATAAGCTGAGGGAACAGTGAGATATACAAGGCTATGTTTATCGGATTTTTCTGAACCTGCGACTCACGTCGATACAGGTCAATGACATAGGACAGGGCCTGGAATGTGAAAAACGAGATACCGATGGGGAGGTGAACCTCCTGCAAGGTGACAGGATCAAGCTGCAGCTTGATCAGTACAGCGTTCAGATTGGCGACAATGAAGTTGGCATACTTGAAGAAACAAAGCAGGCCAAGATTTGCCGCCACGGCACAGACAAGTGCCCCCTTCCCGCTGCTTCCTCCTTTTTGCGCTCTATCAATCAGCAGGCCGAAGACATAGTTGATCAGAATGGAACAAAGCATCAACAGGACGTAAATATTTTCGCCCCAAGCGTAAAAAGCTAAACTGGCGGCAAGGAGAACCAGATTTCTGATCCTCCGGCCGACGACAAGATAAACCAGCAGCGTGATGGGCAGGAAGAGAAAAAGAAAAATAGTTGAACTGAAAACCATTTCTCAGGACAGGAAAAAATATTTTTTATTGACGTTACTTTTCAACTTAAACTGATGCTTAAAGAGAACATGGGAGGAAAAAATATGAAACTCCACGCGGCAAGCCACGGGGTATTTACCCTAAGAGAGAATAAAATGGGCGGTTATGCTTTTAATATCACTAATTGAAAGTCAAACTGCACCAACTGAAATACATTTTATTCCAAGAAACTCATTACATTCAGGGCGTAAAATTCATCCCGTGCCACTTTGCGTATGCTCCGTGGCTACCGCATGGATAGGTCTCTTCACCATAAAATGTAATCGTATCGCCCTTGTTGATCTGATGGACACCTCCATTCAACGTTACTATTTGATCAGGACATACAGTCATCCAGTTGTCAAGAGGGCAATCACAACCTAAAGGGCTGGACAGGGGGTACGTTCCTGAACTCACAACATTCCCATTAATCGATACCTGGTAGGGAGATCTCCCGTCAAATTCGGTCTGGACAATTAATGACAAATTGTATGTTCCGGATTCACCGGAAAAAGTAGTCGTACAAGTTCCACTGCCGGAACCAGCACTTAATCCGAGAGCGCCATCCCGGTTCGTCCAGTTGCTGGTGCAGGAAAAATCTGAAAATGCACTCAGGCTGACCGTTGAGGTGCCACTTGACGGAGGTGCCGCTTCTGTGCCACCGCTACTGTTGCCCCCTTCATCACCATTATCACATCCGGGCAACACTATTAACAACAACCCGACCATGATCATCATAAAAAACTGTTTCATCAACTGAAGCTCCTGTGTTTTTTGAACTTTTTAAAAAATACTCGACATCTAAGCAATTATGTCAATTCCTCTAAAAATTATGACTTTACATTTAACACCATGGTTTAGACAGGTATTTTATTATAACGATCAAGAAAATCTTTTATACAATCCGCATCCAATAAAATGCTTTGCCTTATAGATATCCCTCTGCTTTATACCAATCAGCTGTACGCTTCAACCCTTCATCAAGACTGACTGTCGGATTGTACCCAAGGTCTCGCTTTGCTTTGCTGATATCAAATGCTCTGTTTTGACGATACCAATCCACCCTCCTGGGAAAAATGGGGGGCTTAATATTAAATGGCTTGCAGACTTTTTCAAACACATGACCCGCTATAATGAGCGGCAGAATGGGATAATGTGAAATATTAACCTCAACACCCAGCGCTTTGGCGGTCCGACGTACTAAATCTTCAATCTCGACATACTCCTCATCAGCAATCAGATATGTCTCACCGTCGCCTTTTCCTTCTTCCTGGGCTAACAAGAAGGCATCTGTCAAATGATCAATATAAAGAGGATGATAATAGGTTTTGCCGCTTCCAAACATTGGAAACGACCCCTTTGCAACCCGTTTGAAAATCATATAAAAACGCTCAGGGTCCCCGGGGCCATAAATAGCGGCAGGCCTCAGGATAACAGAAGTCAACCCCGCTCGATGATATTCCATTACAAGCGGTTCAGCATCATATTTGGTCTGCTGATAATAGTCTGCAGCATTGATAGGAGCATTTTCATTACCTGGAGGATTGTCCACATTACCATGCACTCCGCAGGTCGAACAATAAATGAAACGCCGTACCCCTGCATTTTTTGCCGCCTCCAAAACATTTCGTGTTCCTTCAACATTTACCTCACGATAATAACTGTTGGGAACATCAAGTTCCCGAAAAGCGGCTGCCAGATGATGGACAATCTCCACCCCCTGAACACTTTTCCTCACAACGTCTTTATCCGTAACGGACCCTATAACTACCTCAGCACCCCACTCGCGAAGTTCCTCTGTTTTTAATCCCTCCTGGTAATCAAGAACAATAACCTGATGTCCTTGGTCAAGCAACCTCCTGACCAGTGCTTTTCCAGTAAATCCTGTTCCCCCGGTAACTAATATCTTCATGCTTGTCTCGATAAGAAATTATTGAAAATAAACTTAAATATCAATTTAACAGAAAAATCGATTATGCCAAATCGCAATATTAATAAGTGCCCATAATATATGATTGTGATTATGTTTCATACTGCAGTGCTCGTCAATGAGTCGGTTAACATAATTGATGTTCATGCTGTCTCTGATTATTCTCGAATCATTGAGCAGCTCAATCATATACCCTTTCAACTCTCCACGTAATAGATGCTTCACCGGCAGGCTGTAACCCTGTTTTCCCCTGTGTACAATACTTGCCGGCAGGAATTCCTCTAAGGCGGACCGGAATACATATTTTGTTGTCATTCTCTTTAATTTCCAGTCACCGGGAAGGGATGCTATAAATTCTACCAGAACATGGTCTAATAAGGGAACCCGTATCTCAAGTGAACTTGCCATACTCATCCGGTCCACCTTCATGAGAACGCTGTCTGTCATCATAAAACGCATATCCAGATAGATTTCTCTGTTAATCTGGTCAATGGCGTCACATTTCGAGTTGTATTCCCGGACCTGCCTGAACGGGTCCTTTATCAACCGGTCGTAGAGTTGTTCATTAAATAAATTCTGCTCCACTGTTTTGTTCAAAAAATACTGCCAACGCAGATGACCTCCATCCGGGTCCAAATTAGCCCCTTCAACAAACCTTTTCAGCATATTGACAGCTCCTTTCTTCTGGGGCTGGTCCGGAAGCGATGCTACAAGACGTCCTATCACATGCCTTCGGACAACCGAAGGTACACAACGAAACCAATTGTTTATGCGGCTTGCCTTGAAACGATCATACCCTGCATAACTTTCATCCGCCCCTTCACCTGACAGGCAGACAGTCACATGCTCCCTGGCCTGTTTACAGAGGAGATACAAAGGAACGGTGGAAAGATCTGTCATTGGTTCGTCCAGGTGCCAGAGAGTTTTTTCCACGTACTCCGGCGACAGGTCATCCAGCATCAGGACCTGATGGTCGGTTTCGCAATGTTTGGCAACTATATCAGCGTAATCGAGCTCACTGAAACTTTTGTCCTTATACCCGATGGTAAACGTCTTTAACGGGCCACTGATATGTTTTCTCATCAGGGCAACAATGCAACTTGAATCCAATCCACCTGACAAAAATACCCCCAACGGGACATCACTGACCAGGTGGCTTTTCACCGCTTGGTCGAGAAGCTCTTTTTCCCGTTCCACAGCGTCTTCGAAGGAAAGCTGAGGTCCTTCAGGATGAAAATGTAAGTCCCAGTATTGCTGAACATCGAGCTTGCCGTCTTCATAGACGAGGTAGTGGCCTGCCGGTAATTTGGAAATACCCTCAAACATTGTCTGGGGTGATGGGACAAACTCGAAACCCAGATAATCATACAACGCCTGATAATTGACTTTTCTTTTTACAGACGTATGCTGCAAAATAGCTTTAATTTCAGAAGCAAAGATTAAACGCCCGTCCGAAAAGGAATAGTAAAGAGGTTTGATACCGATGCGATCCCGAACCAGAGTCAGTCTTCTTTTCTTTAAATCATACAGGCCGTAGGCAAACATACCTCTGAGGCGATTGACAGAATCCATACCATACTCTTCATAGGCATGCAGAATGACTTCCGAGTCGGCACGACTGGCAAAACTGTGCCCTTTAGCTGCCAACTCTTCTCGCAGTTCCTGAAAATTGTATATTTCACCGTTAAATACAAGGCAGAGAGAACGGTCTTCATTGAACATCGGCTGCCGGCCGTTTTCACTCAAGTCAATGATGGAAAGCCGGCGGTGTGCGAGGGACATGTCTTCACTGCAGAACACTCCTTCCTGGTCTGGACCACGATGCGTCATCTGACTGGCCATCTCCCTGGCCAGTGACTCATCATTCCAGTTAAACCCGCAAATCCCACACATTTTCCGAATCCCTTATTGCTTCCTATAAATGATAGGTTAAAAGCCTATCAAAACATAAGATCACAGGGTACAACATCCCGAAGTCTCCCTGGTTGCATACCCCGTGATCAGTTACATCAAAACTTCGTTGAGATGAATTTAATTGAAGAGATCGAAACTACATCACTTTGGGGAGGGAGGCAACCAATAAACCGGTTTAGGTAATTGTTGATGCATTCGTTTATCTTTTTAAACTTTTTACGAGTTCATCAAGATTACTGTAGATATGATAGAGTTTCTCTGCGACAGAGATAGCAGAGTAGCCGGCCCTTGCTTTTGTTCTATTTTTCCGTCCTCTTGCTGATGCTCCAGACCGGTCATCCAGTGCTTCGACTATTGCTTGGGTAAACGCCTCCTGTGAAATGTTTTCAGCAAAGAAACCGGTGCCTGATAAGATTTCACTATTATTAACGGTAGGAAAGCAAACTACCGGCAAAGCTGCGGCCATGTAATGCAGCAACTTGCCGCTTGCCTCTCCGGAATCTTCTGATTTAGGCTCTAAAGCGATATCGGCTGCTGCCAGCCAGTACGACAGGTCACTATACGGCACTTGTCCCGGCAGCAAACAAATTGCTGAGAGCATATGCTGCTCCAAAAATGCTTTTGTATTCTCAATGGGATATCCTACCAGGACCCAGAAAAGGTCCTCTCTCTTAGAAGAAAGCGCCCGCATTGCTTCAAGTACATATCCAATTCCTTTTCCTTCAAGCAGGGAACCTGTATAAATGAGAACCTTCCTGTTGAGGGGTATGCCATTATTTCTGCGGCATATTTCCTGGCTTTGATCCTGGAAAATTTCTTCAGGAACGATATCCTGGAGGAGTGAAATTTTCCGTTCATCAACGTGAAAATCCTTAATGAGGAGTATACGGCTTGCCTCTGATGAACAAAAGAAAAAATCCGGCAGCCTGCAGATTAATTTCTCTGTCAGTCTGAATATTTTCAAGAGAAAAGGAATTCTCCGACAAGCCCCATATGCTGAGAGTTCACCGGATAGACTGCCCTGCATGTCCATAATCAATGGGAGATGTCTCCAAAACAAAACCGTCCTCACCGCCCATCCAACTAAAACTCCTTCGTGAAGATGGGCATGAAGAATGTCAGGCCGTTCCTGCCATACTGTTTTGAGTACGAGGAAAAACAACAAAATATCTGCAACAAACTTAAAGGGGGAATATCCAGCATCAAGCTTTGTATAACCTGGGATACGAGGGATTCTTCTTATATCAATACCCTTGATATTTTTCCCGTGATGGTACGTACATAAAATAATACTTACAGGCTGACGGTGTAATGAATAGATTTCATTACGGATACGTATATGACAACCTCGGTCGGCAAAAAAAGGGGTAGGCGCTATATGAATTATCTTGATTGGTGACAAAATCTTACGGATTAACTTATCTTGAATCTGCTTTAAAAAGACTGTAAATATTCTTTCATTGTCAATTATTATAAGAATAACGTTCCATGATTCGGGCAATTTGCCGTCCCTTTTCGTCTCTGTTCCAGCCAAGAAGCTCCCCCATTATGTCTGCACATTTTTCCAAAGCTTCTTCACCGGGATGTCCGATGGTTCCCAGTCCGGTTCGCCTGAAAACCATATCATCAAGGGTCCGGGCCATCTCATATTTCACCGCATAATACACTTCAACTTCCAACACTTCGCGACCTTCACATAGTTTGTTCAACAAACTCTTTTCCAGGCCCAACTCTACAATTCGATCAATTTCAGTCCCATGATATCGAATAAGATGCTCTATCAAACCTCTTTCCAGTATTCGGGAATATTTTCCCACACATTGTCTTCTGAACTCCTTGATATCTTCAATATCTCCCTCAGCAAGTCTTGTTTCAAAAGTCCGGCATTTAGGTCCATTGCTATTCAGCTTTTCGATCACCAGATCAATCGTTTTCTCGGCAACATGACGAGCCGTTGTATATTTTGCCCCAAGCGCTGTTACAATCCCATCAATTTTATCTGATTTTTGATGATCTACAATCTGATACTCACCTGTGCCCTGGTAAGTGTCTTTTATTATTTTTTGACTGATTAATGGATAGATCCCTGTGAAAGCATAAAAGACATCATCTCTACGTAATGTTATCCCGGGTGCAGCTTCATTAATTTCCTCTAAAAACTCACTAATATCCTTTTCCGTCACCCTGATTTCATCCAATTTCCTTTTGTAGGGGACATTCGTAGTTCCTATCAAGGATTTACCGCGCCAGGGAATGATAAAAAAATGGCGCCCACCCCTGGTAACAATGCCTTCTGTTTTTTTTCGTGTTGTCAACGCAAGGGCATATCTGGGCTCTATCTGTCTTGTTACTAAATGAACACCTCTTGAAAATCCGGTAATTTCTCTTGTAAGCTGCAGCTTTTTTATATTCTTGTTTACTGCCTGAACATAAGGTCCGGCAGCATTAATGACCAAATCGGCCTCAATTGCAAATGACTCCCCGGTCAACAAATCCGTCGCCTGGGCTCCAACCACTCTGGAACTGTTTATTATCAACTTCTGGATTTCGGTATAATTCGCAACTATTGCGCCATTTTTTACAGCTGTCTTAATAAATGCCAGAACCATTCGCTCGGAACTGTACATATGGGATTCCCAAAGTTCCTGACCACCGGTTATATTTCCAGCATTCTTTAAAAAGGGTATAAGATTAAACAACTCATCAGGCAGGTAGAATCTTGTACGGGGAGGCTTCTTCGCAGGATCCCGAATTAACACGTATAATCCTGCACAGAGTACTTGATAAATAAACATTGCCAACTTCATGGCAAAAGAACCCTGAATAAACTTATCCTTTTTGGTAGGGATCAGAAACGGTATCCAATGTGTTAAATGTGGCGCTAAATGCTGAAAAATAGCCTGCTCTCTTGCTGATTCACGTATTTTACGAAATTGGGCTTTTGGGAGATACCGAATACCCCCATGCAAAAGCTTGGAAGACGCTGAAGAAGTATAGCTTCCAAAATCTTCTTTTTCAATTAGGGCGACGGAGAAACCACGCAAAGCAGCATCATGAACAATACATGCTCCTGTAATTCCGCCGCCGATAACAAGAATATCAAATTTTTTTTCCGTCAGCTTTGAAAGATCTCTGTGCAATATCGTCCCTCTATCAACCGGATAACCACTTTATCCAGTCCTGCTTTGTAACACTACGCTCATTAAGCAGGCGTTTCTCATTGTAGTATTGTAAAATTGTCGGAAGGGTATCCCGCCACTTCTCCTTGAAACTTTCCAGCTCATTTGTCGCAGCTGCTTCAGAAATCCCATTATACGTCATTTCGTCCAGTATAACTGAACAAAATGGGGTAAATATGTTTCTCAAACCCTTGAATGATAGTCGAATTGAAAAATCAATGTCAAACATTACCGCAGGAAATTCATCCTGATCAAACCTGTTGATTTCATGAAACAAGCTTTTTTTTATCATGCAAAAATAAGCAGGTGCAACGCCTATGTCCTGGGCACACCCAACTCCATTTAAATGACATGAAGCCCACAGAAGAAATGTCCTGTAGTATTGCCATGTATTATTTTGAAGATCCGGTATAACAGGAAAAGCACCTTTGTTACCATCCCTATCCATAATTCTGCCGGTCACTAAACCTGTCTTATCTTCCTGCGAGTATTCAAGCAATGATTCTATCCAGTCAGGGGTTTGGGGGACAACATTCTGATCAATCAGGACAAGATGATCTCCCTGAGCTATCATTGCCATCTGGTTGTATCGAGCAGCAGCGCTTAGCCCTTTTCCCTCAAATGAATGAATAGTCAAATTTGGGCATAAACTTTCTAAGACGGCAACTTCTTTTTGGGTAAAAAAGCTTTCAACACCAAGATGAAGCTCAAAATTCCTATAATGAAGGAATGAGGTAAAATTTTTCAGCCAATTTTCAACACCTTTATGGTCCCCATATACCTTGACTAACAAAGAGACTAACGGACTATTGTGAATATGACGCTTAACTCTATAATAAAACTTCCACTGACCAGGGCATACGTCAGCATCTATTTTTCTCCTCTGCACTGCTTCAGCAAGCGCTTTTTTCCCTGCCTCATCTGCGTACCCTTTCTGTTCATGGTTGATGGAAGTTGACGTTTCATGGGCACGCCAATGATATAGAACCTTGGGTATGTGAATGGTTCTGCGGCTCTTTTCAGTCAGCTTCAAACAAAGATCATAATCCTGCGCCCCGCTGTATTCAGCGGAAAAACCACCAACAGTCTCAAAGCAGGACCGCCTGGCCACCAGGAAATGGGTAATATAGTTATGACACAGCAACAGCTCGGGGTTATAAGCAGGTTTATAAAATGTTTCGAGATAGCGACTTTCCAGATTGACAAGATCCTCATCCGAGTAAATAACATCCGGATTCTGTTCATTGATTACTTTTACAATTTCATACAGGGCATCAAGGGGTAACTCGTCATCGTGATCCAGGAAACCCAGGAAGTCTCCTGTAGCCATTGCAGCTGCTTCATTGGAGGCTGTAGATATACCTTTATTGTTTTTCAGAATGAGGACCTTGATTCGTGCATCCAACTGATCATATTCCTCAAGCACCTTTACGATATGGCCAGCGCTGCTACCG
>Ga0209013_10002733_pt1 | contig 15883 bp, 13 predicted proteins | sample Cruoilmetagenom2_FD_187291 | JGI IMG/M metagenome (GOLD analysis project Ga0209013, IMG submission 187291) | Oil polluted marine microbial communities from Coal Oil Point, Santa Barbara, California, USA - Sample 2 (SPAdes) (version 2) | ecosystem: Environmental > Aquatic > Marine > Oil seeps ... | reverse complement strand
GGGATATGCCTTCCCCATAGAGAATTTCAAAGGTCACCTGTTTGAATGGGGGCGCCACCTTGTTTTTAACCACCTTGACGCGGGTATCATTCCCCACGATTTCATCACCCTTCTTGATGGCGCCAATGCGGCGGATATCCAGGCGCACCGAAGAGTAGAATTTAAGGGCATTGCCGCCCGAGGTGGTCTCGGGACTACCGAACATGACGCCGATTTTCATCCTGATCTGGTTGATAAAGATGACGAGGCAGTTGGTGCGTTTGATATTGGCTGTCAGTTTGCGCAGCGCCTGTGACATCAATCGCGCCTGCAAACCGACATGCGTATCGCCCATCTCACCCTCGATCTCTGCGCGCGGCGTCAGTGCGGCAACCGAGTCGATCACGACAACGTCAACGGCTCCGGAACGCACCAGCATATCGGTAATTTCAAGCGCCTGCTCGCCCGTATCCGGCTGTGACACCAGCAGCTCATCCATGTTGATGCCAAGCTTCTCTGCATAGGAGGGATCGAGTGCGTGCTCGGCATCGACGAAGGCGGCAGTCCCGCCCTGTTTTTGCGCCTGCGCAATAATGTGCAGGGTTAACGTGGTCTTGCCTGAAGATTCCGGCCCATAGATCTCGACCACCCGGCCTTTAGGCACCCCGCCGATGCCCAGTGCAACATCCAGTCCCAGCGAACCCGTCGAAATTGATTCAATATTAAATGCCGCAGTGTCCCCCATGCGCATCACCGATCCCTTGCCAAACTGCTTGTCGATCTGGGCCAGTGCAGCCGCCAGTGCTTTTTTACGATTGTCGTCCATCATTTGTCTCCTTTGACATTGGTAATGTTCTCTATATGTTCTTTATTATGGCACAGCAGGTGGCTCATGTCATGAGTCCGCCAAATCTTTTTTGAAATAATGTTGAAAAGCGTTCAATGACTTCAGAATTGAAGTTTTAGGGCTTTGAAAGGCCGGCAGTTGCAAATAGATCCATCGATTTTTCACTGAAACCTCCTGTTTCAAATCATCTGCGCATTCCCTGAATGTGAGCAGATGAGGTATATTTATTGTTGCAGTCGTTTTACCAGAGGGATGATTACTTCGTTTTCAGATCTAATCCGCTGCATGACATCCTCAATGGCAATCAGCATTTCATCCTGAAACGTGTCCTTTTCACCCTCCTTCAAGGGCGCCACATTACACCACTGCCTGACATGTTTCCTGAAACTCTTTTTCAGCTCTTTTGCACTATCATGAAACGCTGTGGCGACTTTCACAACTTCATCGTCATGATGCAGCAACAGATCGCTATAGAGACTCTTGTCTTCAAAAACCAGGTGCATCCACACTTTGTCGAAAAATTTCGAGAGCAGATCACAGGCATAGGGATTGCCGCGCAACTGTGGATTTTCTACCACGACTTTCAAAACCTGGCAGAGATTCGCGATATCGCGATTCTGCTGCTGCAACTCTTCGACTGAATACATCAAAACGGCCTATGCTAATAATACCCGGATAAGTTTACACCAGATGTCGTAGAAAGCATCAGTGATTTTGCCGGGTTCGCCTGCGTTGATCTGAATGCTTATCCACAGATGAACACAGATATCCTTGTATCTTTTAATCTGTGTTCATCTGTGTGAATCTGTGAAGAAAAAATATGATTATTTTAAACTAACCAGCGACCAGCGATTCAGGGTCTCATAGCGAAGAACGCCTTCCTTACTGTGTGACCACATCAGTTCAAAGTGTGACACCGGCCAGACGATCTCGGTATTGAGTTGCTGCGGCTTTACAGCAGCCGCCTTTCGCATCAGGGTGACATGGGGCCGGTAGTCCTGCTGCTCCGGTTCAAAACCACAGGCTTCAAGCCCATCCCATAAATGCGTGACCAGCTCGACAAGAGGCCCAGGGGTGTACGCTGGACCACACCACAGGATTTGAGGGCGGCGCCAGTACCCCGTGTAGTCGAGTCTCAAGGTAAATCTGCTCTCTCTAAGCCGGGACGCCATCCGGCAAATTGCCTTGTAGCGCCTCTGATCAACCATGCCGAGAAAAGCCAGGGTCATGTGTAAATTTCCTGCCCTGTGAACACTGGCGTTCGGCTGAGAAAAATCACGCTGGAGTTTAGCCAGATGTCTGCGCACCTGCGGATCAGGTCGCAGTGCAAAAAAAAGACGTTTAGGGAAGCTCTGATCGAATCGCTGCGCGCTTCGATCAGAGTTCCCTTTCAAGTTTTTCCACGGGGGAAGAGACATGAATCAGTGACCTATAAACTGGTTTTGCATTTGCCTTCCCCCGAACCCCCATCCCTTCAATTCAGTCAGAGCTTCCCTATACAAGCTCCAGCAATCCCAGCAGAGCTCTCTCTACAGCCTGGCGGCGCACATCATCCCTGTTACCATCGAAGTGGCAGCAGCTTGCAACCGCCGGCATCGACCTGCGTTTCCATGCAAACCAGACGGTGCCAACCGGTTTCTCATCAGTGCCGCCGCCCGGTCCTGCAATACCGCTGATTGAAACAGCAACATGCGCGTCACTCTGCTGCAATGCCCCGCTCACCATTTCGATGACGACAGCTTCGCTGACGGCGCCCTCGACTTGAAGCGTTTGCTCTCTGACGCCAAGCATCTGCTGTTTGGCCAGGTTGCTGTAAGTCACGAAGCCACGATCAAACCAGCTGCTGGATCCGCTGATATCGGTACACACCTTCGCCAGCCAGCCGCCGGTGCAGGATTCGGCAACCGACAGCAGCAGCCCCTGCTGTGACAACAGCCCGGCCAGCCGGTCACGTCTGGAAGAGATTAAATTGTCATTCATCAAAGTGTCCTGAGGGCTGAGGACTTGCGACTGAGTCCTGAGTCCTGAATCCCAATCATTACATTATTATTAATTGTGAGTATAGTTCACTGACAAACTTGGAACCAACCACATTCATAGAGATTGAAGGAGAGAGCTGTGTTGGAAAAGATTCTGCTTTTCGAGGGTATCAAAAAAGAGAGTATCGAAAACCTGGAAAAGAGGCTGAAACCGCGCAGCTACAGCAAGGGAGAGACCATCATTCACCAGGATGACGACGGCAGTTCGATGTTTTTGATCATCAGCGGTCGCCTCAAGGTGGTGTCGACGATCGAAGATGGAAAAGAGGCGTTGCTGGACTTTCTGCATGATGGTGATTATTTCGGGGAGCTCTCGCTGTTTGATCAGGAGTCGCGCTCGGCTTCTGTGATTGCAGTTGAAGACTCGGTGCTGATCCGCATCAGCAGAGCAGAACTGCTCGGTTTTCTGGAGCGCCACCCCGAGGCCAACCTGATTCTGCTGCGCTCACTTGCAAAGCGGATCCGCGGTATCACCACCAATCTCAGCAGCCTGGCGCAGCTGGATGTCTATGGACGTATTGCACGCGTGCTGCTGCAGGAGGCCGTCGACGAGCAAGGCGAGCTCGTGACTCCACGCATGACGCAGCAGGATATTGGCGAGATGGTGGGGGCTTCACGGGAGATGGTCAGCAAGATTCTGAAAGATCTGCGCATTGGCGGCTATATTTCGATTCAGGATAAACGTATCAGAATCCACCGGAAGTTGCCGTCGCATTGGTGATTAAAATAGAGGACTGAGGACTGAGGTCTGAGGACTAAGCCCCAAGTCCTTAGTCCTAGGTCCTTTACAGTCATAGAAAGCGCGTCAGCAGACCCATCTCATAATCCCCTGCCGGGGCCTTGATACGCACCTTCCAGCCGCCGCCAGGCACCTCCTGCATTGCATTACCGTTGAGATCTTCAACCTGCTCAAGACGAAAGCGATGGTTTCCCTGCGGGGACAATAGTTCAAGCTTGTCACCAACCATGAACTTGTTTTTCGCCAGCACCTCCAACATGCCATGTTGCTGCCCGGCAATCTCACCAACAAACTGCTGCTGCATATTTTTGGAGATGCCTGCACGGTAATTTTGCATCTCATGCGTCTCATGACGCTGCAGAAAGCCGTCCGTATAGCCACGATTCGCCAGAGCCTCCAGGTCATCCAGCAGTTGAGGATCAAAAGGACGGCCTGCAACCGCATCATCGATCGTACGCCGGTAGACCTGGGTGGTGCGCGCCGTGTAGTAGTGGGACTTGGTTCTGCCCTCGATCTTCAGGCAGTCGACGCCAATCCCGACCAGTCTGTGCACATGCTCGACAGCACGCAGGTCCCTGGAGTTCATGATATAGGTGCCCATCTCATCCTCCATGATCGGCATGAACTCACCGGGGCGCTCCCTCTCCTCCAGAAACCAGGTTTCATCCGCCTCCGGGTGACGCTGAATCGTATCCAGTGAGACTTCAGGAGGAGGCTCTAATTCACCAACCCTGTACTCCCAGCGGCAGGCGTTTGTACAGGATCCCTGATTGGCGTCACGATGATTAAAATAGCCAGACAGCAGACAACGCCCGGAGTAGGCGATGCAGAGTGCGCCATGCACAAAAACCTCGATCTCCATATCCGGGCAATCCTGACGAATCGCCTCGATCTCATCGAGCGACAGTTCGCGTGACAGAATGACGCGTGTCAGCCCCACGGATTGCCAGAATTTGACACTCGCAGAATTCATGCTGTTGGCCTGCACCGAGAGATGGATATCCATCTCCGGCCAGTTTTCACGCACCATCATGATCAGTCCCGGATCCGCCATGATCAGCGCATCCGGCTGCATCTCGATCACCGGCCTGATGTCATCGATAAAAGTCTTTAGCTTGGCACCATGCGGCATGGCATTGGTCGCCACAAAGAACTGCTTTTCCTGCGCATGCGCCTCATCGATGCCTTCGCGCAGATTCTGCTCCAGAAAGTCGTTATTGCGTACACGCAGACTGTATCGCGGCATGCCCGCATAGACGGCGTCTGCCCCGTATGCATAGGCATAGCGCATATTCTTAATGGTGCCGGCAGGCGACAGGAGTTCAGGTTTGTTCATAGCGCTTTGATTAGAAAAATTGAAAAATTAACCGTACTGTATTTCCAGGTTTACAGGCCACCATCTCGATGCTGCTTGTCATCTCGACGCAGGAGAGATCTTGATGCTCTATGCTTTAAGATCCCTCGGGATGACAGTATTTTCGCGTCTCGCTTTCCTCGGAACGTAACTTTGGGTTATTGAAGGATGCCGGGAATCACTCTTGTGGGGAATCTTCCCATTTGATGGATTGATAATTGTATGCTTTTTCAATGGTTGGTTTAACAACACTAAAATAGGGAGATATATCAAAATCACGGGGAACGAAGAGTGTCGAGTGTTTGATACGGTAGGACTCCTGTTTCTCATCGGCTACTTCAGGAAGAATCGGATAGCGCACACGCTGGAAAGCCTGGGCAATCAGAGATGAGCAGATCGCCTTGGTAGGATCACCGCTGCCGAAGCCAATCAGACTGCGTCGAAAGCGCACGGGAACAGGCGGCGTCGGCAGTAGATAGCGGGTCAGATCAACGATATTCTTCAAATCATAGGAGCTGCCGAGATTACGCATCATATAGGAAATCACACGAGATTTATCATCATCTGACAACCCTAAAGGCCGGCAGATTCTGGTATTCAGATTGGCATATTTTGATAGGGGCACGCCGATGACGCCAGCGTTGATATCTGCCTCGATCAGTACTTTTTTGTCACCTTCACTATCAACATCGATAATATCGCCGACATAAATTGCCGCATGCGACCAGGTCGATTGCGTCAGGTATTTGATGGCGCCACTGATCCATTGATTCCCCTCCACCAGCAGCACATCACAGGGCTCAATCGCCTCTTTGAGCTGAGAATCATCATGCACGGAAAAGGTGCGGTAATCCCTGCTTGGCCTGGTTAAGAACTTAACCAGCAGACGCCCCGGAATATTGAGTGCCTTATCGATCCACATGAAGCCCTCCCTACCATAGACCCTGAGAAACAAGTATAGCTGACAAGCAAGAACCGGTAGAATAGATGGGTTTCTTTGGCTGATTAGGATGTGTTTGTTTTCACTGTTTCCGGCTGGGTTTCCCGCCGGCGCCACAATATCCTCTCCATACAGCCATTATTGCCACACCCCTCACAGAACCGTGCTGGCGCTATTTACGCACACAGCTCATCAACAATACAATTCACATTGAAAGTTACCATAATCTCACCATAATACGCGGGCCGGGCAGTGGAAAACATTTTAGCAGCAGATCAACTGATCATGCTCGTCGTTGTCAAAAAAGCCTTTAATATCGGCTTCCACAATGTACTCTGTTCCACAACGATCGACACTCTCTCCCACTGCGCGCAGGGCATCATGACAGCTACATCCCGGGCGAAAGCTGACGCTTCTTATCGCTTCCGGGCTTGGGGATGTAAACCCTGCGCACCAGTTGAGGGATGTACGCCATTCGATGGAGCCGCTCGATAAGATCATCGAGATTCCCCATCAAGTTTTCCGCGTATTGCTCTTTGGTGATTCGGTGGATGCCAATGGCTTTGTTGTTCTTCAAAGCACAGAAGCACCCCTAAAGCAGCTCAAGGTTCACAAGATGAAACAGACTGGTAAACCGACACTTCGAATCACTGCGGGATTTGTCTGCTATACGTTGCAGTTTCGTTTCTACACTCTCTTCATTGCTGTGCATGATGTGTATGTCTCCACAACACGGTTACTGTTGCAATGGCCTTTCCTCTTCCGGCGTTGCTCGGCCTCAACGGTACTATGCCATTGTCCGATTCCCTGCAGGACTTCAATGGTTCTCGCTTTATTATTGCTTATTCCAATTTACTCGCTCTCCTTGCAAGACCCTGCAGGGTTCTCCCGGGTTGCCGTATAATCCCAGTATCCAGCATGCCACCATCTCCAGCTCTGGGGAAGCAATACAGCACTTGTCATGCGCCCTGTACCGTGTGGATTTCCGTCAAGTTAAGAACGTCATCCTTCCCATTTCATTGCTTTCGAGGCTCAATCCGTTCAACTTACGCTTACGGCATGCTGCCTTGGTCCACCTCTCACCTCACTACCACCAACATATTTCATCGGACAAGTGCTTATCAGGCGAAGAGATACTTTAGCTGCAATATTTTTCACGTAATAACCACCCCATGTTACTGAAAACGACAGCACCTAATCCTTCTTTAACTTCGCCTTTTCTTTACACAATATCGGTTCGAGGAAGGAATTAATCACAAAATGCCTCATATAAACCAGTGTCATTAGAGGGCTACGTTGGTACACATGCAGTGATTCCGTCAAACGTGCAGTGGAGGACCAGCGGGATTTGTTATTCAAAAAGCCCCCCAGAAAATCATATTCCCTGCAGCCCTCCTCCGCGAAACACTCCTGTAATTCCAGGGATTCGAGGTAGGTCCCCGGCGACGCATTCTTATAGGCCTTATCGTGGGTAATCTGGAGGGAATAAAAAACTTCATCAAAATATATTCCGAAGGTTGCTGCAATCGGCTTTTCATCCAGGGTCAGAACCCGCATACAAAAATCGCCTTTCTCGGCAAAGGCTTCTGCAATTGAATAATAAAAAGCCAGGCATTGCGGGGTTTTCACGATCCCCACCCCTTGGGACGCCTTCCAGCTACGCCCTTCAATATCACAGTAAACAGCTAACTGTTCTTCAATATCAAGCCACTCCCTGTATACCCTGTAGTGCAGGTTCCCCTGTGATTCAAGTTTGCGTTCCGCAGCCCGCAGGTTCTTGCGAAATTTGCGGGATCGCTCGGCAAGAAAAGCATCCCATTCGACATTGCAATCAAGATAGGGACAGACCGAACTCTCCTTTGCGCCTACCCATAAGCCGCAATCCCGAAAGGTCTGTTTCATCAGCACAAGACTGTCATCCTTGAGCTGTTCGAATATCTGCAGCAAATCCCAAGCCTTTTTATTATTCCCCAGGTAGCGCACAACCGCCTGGACACCTTCCGCCTCGTCACGCGCCATGATTAAACGCGGTCGATCTACTTCAAAGGGAGAACCAATAAAACCAACCTCTTTAAAGGTCAGGCCACGTATCTTGCGTTTCAGAATATTAAACGGGGCAATACCAATCAGTTCTTCGCCCTTGCAGATAAAAAGGATAAACAGGTCCGCCCTGTGCCCGAAGTGCTGCCACCAGTGGCGCAGGAAATCATAACCCTGGAAGAGGTTATGGGCCGTGGACTGCTTCACTAGTGAATCCCAGACACCCTCGTAGATCAGCCAGTCACGCTCTCGTTGCAGTTGCCTTACCGAATACTCTTCACCGTTGATCCGATAGGTCTTACCGGGCAGGGAAGCCAGGTGGGTCGAATAATCAGGCCTGTCAGTGGCATAATCAACTTGGCGCCAGCGAATACGGTAACGACGCTGGCCCGCGATTTCCTGGCCGGTATCTTCACAAAGCTGGAAATCCAGCCCACCGCTGGTCAGCATTTTATTGTGCCGTTGCCACAATTCCCGGCCCTCTTCCAGAACATGCGCCTCCAGTGCAGATTCAGGGAATTTTTTTCGCATTGCGGCATACCATACGGTCAGCAAACGGAAAGAGAGGCGGCGGTGCTTGGGCAACACAGTGATGTCATCAATATAGACGACATACTCACCTTTATACTGGGGAAAATGGCTGGGCTCGAGACCAAAACACAAAAGGTAACCTACCAGTTCCTCACCCTTGAACATGCCAAAACTCAGGTCGGCGCCATCGTCGATTGACTTATGCAAGCACGCTGTAATGGTCTGCTCACCATATAAAAGGGATTCATCATGCATCTCCTTTTCAATGGCCACAATGTCGGCGACATTGTCAACACACAATTCACGGAATTCAATTTTCTCTTGTTTACCCAAGCGCCTGCCCCCCCAAAATCATTTCGCGGAGATGGGCGCCATATTCCTCCTTTTCATCTTTGGATAAAGAGAGAAAATAAAAACCAAATAAATAAACACTACCAACTATGGCGCCCTTGATTACAAGCGCCGCGATCTCCTCTGAAACCAGCACCTGATTTATCACATATACCGTTGCAACAGCGGGTATTACCGGCAACAAAGGCCGTAACAGGGAATCCAGCAGGTATTCAGCAATGTTTTGATCAAGGGCCCTGCAAAAATAAGGCACCCTCAACAGGAAAGTCACCAGGCTGTTAGCCACCAGCAAACTACCCGCAAGGCCTGTCAGCCCATAATCGGGCAAGGTCAGAACCGCAAGGACAACGGCAATAATCACTTCAATCACTGAAATCACAAATAAACCCTGCAGCCTGGACAAGGCCATCAGGATATTGTGGCCTGTAATAATATATGCCGTCACCAAAAAGTTCACTACCACCAACTGCAGCACCGGCCCATCCAAGGCGACATATTCAGCGCCAACCCACCAGTTCATAAAAGCCTCTCCGTAAGCCATTGCAGCAACCGATACCGGCAAACTGAAACCCATCACCAGTTTGGCGCCTTTTAACAAAAGGGTGCGTAATTTATTCTTATCACCCCGTGCCTCAATGGCGGAGGAGAGCGAAAAGAACACCTCGGTTATAGGTCCAATCATTAAAAAAATGGCGCCTGCAACAGAGCAAATCAACGAGTAAGGAGTCACCATTGCAACGGAAATGAACACAGGAATAAGCAAACGGTCAATACGACTGGCGCCCTCCGCCAACATCTCGTTAAATGCCACCCACCAACTATAACTGCGCAGGCGTTGCCAGTTCTCACCACCCACGCCATTAAAAGCCGGCTTAATGTCCGGAAACAGTTTAGCCACGATGTATACATAAAAAATGATACCCGTGATTGCACTGGTGATTTCCACTACCGCAAGCAATAGAATACCGGAATCAAAAAACCTGATGGCAATGTAGATCGCTACAGCGGTCATCACCGTCATCATGGTAGTAATGACGCCCAGCACATCAAAACGCTGGTAACCCTCAAAAATAGCCCTGAATACTGAACCGGGAAAGGAGATCAGTAGTTTAATCCCAAACAGCATAACTGCCAGTTTGAGGGTATCCAGCATCCCTTGCGTCACATCAAAATAGTAGGGAACAAATAACCATGCAAGGACCAGACTGGCGATAAACGCGGCTATCCCCGCTACCGTCATCATTGTCAGGGTTGTGCCTATCACCTCATTCAGGGCGTTTATGTCCTTCACTTCCTGAAACCGCGCCACAAATTTGACCAGTGCGGTATAGAGACCCAAGTCAAAAAAATTCAAATAAAAAACAATGACGTGCAGAAGAACCCAGATAGCGTAAACTGTCGCTCCAAAGTGCTTGACAACAATCGGAGTAAGGATAAAGAACGTCAGGATATCGGCAATGGCGCTGACATAGTTCCAAGAGATATTCCTGACAAAAGAGCGGGCTCTACTCACTATAGCTAGCTGCCATTTTTGCTCTACCTGTTCCCACCACCGTGTAGAGCATCACGGAGTCACCCCCAAAATAAACCCTGACAAATTTACACGGGGAATAGTAGTGATGCGATAAGGAAGGGCTTTGTCACCATCTACATAGCCGCCAATCTCGCTATATTGGTCGCCATCAACCAACCGATAACTGTGAAATCCAGCAAAGCCTGGCTGATACATTTTATTCAGTAAACGGACGATTTCAGCCTCCTCTTCAGCACTAACACCCACACCAGATCCAGCTTCTACGCCGCTTGATTGCAGCCCCGAAACCCAATTAACGCAGCATAACTGCTGCCCATCACGAATAATCATGGGATTATGGAGTAAAAAACTTTCCATCGCGGTCGTCATACGCTGTAGTGCATAAAAAAAGCTGCCTTTGGGAATCAAACCCTGGGAAGCTGCCGAACCCCATTTTTTTTTGTAACGTAACACCCCATCATTAATAAACGGTCGACTACCACCCATATCCATTACATCACAGCCTTGCGTGTAGGCATACATCAATGTATAGAGATCAAGCGCATCGGCCACGCCATTAAGTTTGTCACCCTCAACACCTTTATCTATTCCCACCCATGCTATGGTCAGCTGCTTGCCTGCAATATGCACCAGCACCGCACCAAGTACTCTATTATCCTGCAGTACCTGAACTAGTTGCCCGGTGGCGCACTCACGCAAAAAACGCCCTTCATCAACGACTGTCGCCTGGGACCCGTAGCGGCGGTGAATGTAGGGTTTATAAAGCTCGTGATAGAAAGCACCATCACTCCAGGCATCACGCACGACACGAGCACTTAAATGATGTTTTCGTATCGAGCGCAGGGCTTCACGTCGTGTTTTACGTCGCAGGTTGGCCAGCACGTGCTCCCACTCGTCTGCTATCCTGACCTTTTGCTTTAACCAGCGGGGCAACACCAGTACTCCCGTTTTTCTTACAAATAGGTCTAGGGGAAAATCAATATCACCCACAACCAAATCCGCCTGTTTACGGGCTCTCTTGAACAATCTGTTAACAGACCACCAAGCGCACTTCCTCTCCCGGCAGAACCCCGGCTCCCCCGAAAACAGAGAAGAGAGGATATATTCATAATTGGACTTATCCCCAATATAAACAACCATTAGTTTTTCGGATGCATGAAACTCCCGTCCACTAAGCTCGATGCAAAACAACTTCTGCCTGAAAGGCATGGCTAACACTTTCATGCACAGCCGCACCAGCGTCACCAGGGAGTGCAACTTGAATATTCCCGCCAGTGAAGCTGTCGGCTTTTCAGGCTTATGCGCACACACTCGCTCGACATCCAGAAGCTGTATAGCCATGGTGTCGTCCGGAGGCGAATGTTGCGGGGAACTCATATCGAGCGGCTTATTCCTGGTTTAGGCGAAAATTTCTTATGGGCAAATGTTAGGAGTACAAGTGGATAAGCGCGTTTTATTTATTCAGCACTGCCTGAAAACAGTGATCATATTGATCGGCGATATTGTTCCATGAAAAAGATATTACACGCTGGCGAGCCTTGCCACCCATCTCCTCAATAGCCCCGGGGTCACGCATCAACTTATCCAGGGCCTGGCGAATTTGCAGGGCATTGTGGGGCTCAGTGGCAATACCCGTATCGCCCACCACCTCAGCACAGCCATCGGCATTGGTAGTAATGATGGCGCAACCGGCATTCATCGCCTCAAGTAATACTACCGGGAAGTTCTCCTGTATCGATGGAAAAACAAAAATCCTTGCGCTTGCATAAAGCTGGGCAAGACGCTCACGATTGAGGAATCCGGTAAACCGCACGGCGGGCTTGATGGTTCCGGCAATGTTTTTCAGCACATCAAGATAGGGGCCGTCACCGGCAATCAGAATTTCCCAATCGGTATCGAGGTTTTGAATAGCTTCAAGGAAATACTGAACTCCCTTGCGCTTAAACATCCGTGTCACAACCAGTATCTGGTTTTTTTTGCTAACACCTTGATCCATTGCCACCAGGTTTTCGCCATTTGGAATAACTTCGACCTGTTTATCCGTGTACTGGCCAATCATCTCCTTGAGGAACTCGGAAGGTGAGATAACTAATTCACAGTGAGCAATGATTTTCTTCCATAACGGATGCGCCAGCTTATGTGCAAAATCAAAACGATCCGGATTATAACCCGGCACATCTGAACCATGAGCGGTTATCACATAGGGAGTGCCTGTTTTTTTCCACAGTAAATACGATGTCAGGCCGGAAGGAATAATAAAATGGGCATGGTTCAGGTCATAACGGTTTTGCAGAATCAGCTCCAAGCCTTTTTTATACGAGGGATACACCTGGGTCATTAACTCTAGGGTGCTGGTGTAATGGAGGTGTTTACGAACACAATTTACACGATGGATTTTCACTCCGCCAGTCACCTCATAACGAGACAGGCCACGCATCCCCGAGGTCACGCAATCAATGTGATAACAGGAGCGCCGCACCAGGGTTTCCGCAAGCCCGCGAGCCGCAGAGGCCCCACCACCGCCAACAGGGGGGTATTCATAGCTGGTGCAAAGCAATTTCAATGCTTTACATCCACTGCAGATTCAACTGCACGAAATTTTTGTCCGGCCACATGGGGAATTTTTGCCATTAATTCAACACCAACATCCATATCCTTACCGAGAATTTCCTGCATTTTTAATTCTATCTGCATTTTAATGTTTTTCGCATCCGCCTTCATGCCACGTGTCTCTTCCTTTGCACCAATTCCAGCTTCACCTGCATCCGTTAACTCTACCTGTACCCTGAAGTGATTTAAATCATCTTGTATGACCTTGTAACGTTTTATCCCGCTGATTTTTTCTATCTCACAGGTAAAACGATAAGGTGACAATCGTCGGCCATCCTCCAGTATTACAGCGTCAACATCACGACCTTCTACACGATCCAGTCTTTCCAGACCCTGCCCGCAGGAACAAATGCCGGACTTCAGTGAGCCGCCAATATCTCCCGAATCAAATCGGATCAGGGGCATTCCGTACAAATCCAGGTTGGTATAAACCAGATGCGCCTCGCCCGACCCAGCCAGACCCACCAACTCTGTAATGATCGAATCCCCGGCCAGGTGATAATCCTGCTGTGCACTGCACTGCCAGCCGATCAGGCCCATTTCTGTCATACCATAAAAATCGTACACGGGAGCCAAGAATACTCGTGTCAGTAACAAACGCGTATACCGATCCACTGATTCCGCAGTTGTGATCACCGTGCGAGGAGTTGCCACAGACAAACCATTCGCCTCAATGTACTCTGCCAGTAAACGCAGGGGCGTCGTACAACCGTACAATACACTGGGCTGGTAAGCCCTGTACTGTTCGTAAAGGGATTCCGCAGAATCCTTTATCGACGAATACATCCACCGCCTCGGAACACTCTCCTTACGGCCATCACCCCCGGTAACCAGCAACAACTTCATGGGCCAGCGATAACCACACAAATACAAGCCCCTCAGGAATCGCAAATTCCGTGTAAACAAGTAATTGCGATCCATATGAACCTTAAAGGGCATGCCTGTCGAACCACTGCTCTGCTCCACCTTCAGCTTGCCAAGCTGTTTATCACACGAAACAATGTGCCCCTCAGGAAAGTCAAGCAAATCAGTTTTTTTTGTTAGCGGTATTTTCACCAAATCCGCAGTTGTCTGTATATCTTCCACCCTAATTCCATGTTGATCAAACAACTGTCGATAGTACCCAACATATTCATAGGCATAAGCTATCAGCTTGCGCAACTTTACATCCTGATGCTTTTTTAGACAAATCGCTGTCTGGCCAGGCATTCTGACAATCTGAACCAAACCGTATATTCGTTCTAACAACTTTATTCTATCCGATCAGCCACTTACTGCAATACGGACTCGTTATATCGCCGCAATTCCTGTTGCAAAAATTGAATTCTATCACTCACATTGCTACTATCGTCCATTGTTTTGGCAACCAGTGATAGCAATTCATCAATCTGCTCATACTCAACAAAGTCATTGATGTCTATGACATTGTCAGGAATACCCAAATGCTCAAAAAACCCCCTGAATTTTTGATTATACGACACCCCCACAACCGGGACGCCGCATGTCGAAGACAATATGGCCGGATGCATCCGGCCGCCAATCATCAAGGTCAAACGTGAGGCAACCGCCATATAAAGCTTGGCATCATTCAGGCTCAGCAAGGTGACCTTGTCACTGTGCATTTCTGCGATGATTTCCCGGCAAATCTGCTCATCATCCTCGTGGGAGACATTGTAGGTAGGCATAAACACCACATGCACACCTTGCTCTTCAACCATTCGGTCCAGCGCACGGGCAATCAAGGCCACCATCTCCTGGCGCTTTCTAACACCCGGGATCTTGCGCAATTTGTACTTAACTGCATATTTATGAGGAACATAGGAGCGCATCTGGTGAAACCACATACGAATCGTAATACCCACTAAAGGTGCGCCAACATTATCCAGGCCAGCCTCTTTAAGAACCGCATCAACCGCTTCAGTAGGAGCTGGCTGTAAGAGTATCGCCGGATCCGGTACAATCTGTATGGTTTTCCGTGTCAGACCCTGCAAGACTGCCCTGGCGCCCTCGTCGCGTACACTGATACTTTCCATACAAGCCAGCGCCAAGGCAGCAAATACCCGGCTGATCCGTGATTGCAGAGGTCCGGCGCCAATGGAATAACCTTGAATACGTCGGGCAAACACTCTTGTACAGGCGACCCGTAATCCCCAATAGGGCATTTTGATCAGGCTGTCATCATCCTGGAACAAGCCGCCGCCACCAACCAGCACTAGGTCACTCTGCCAGGCCGCCTTCAGTACCACAGGAAATGCCAACAGGCCTCGGCGCAAGGGAGTAGCGCCATAGGTCAGGCGCGCCCGTTCACCCTGGTCAGACATCACAAAAATCTTCACATCCGGGTTCAGGCGTCTTAATTCATCACAGGTTGACTGTGCAATGGCTCGATCTCCGAGATTTCCATCACTGTCCCCAGCCAGAACCAGTATCGTATCAACCGCCTTCATAAAGTCACTTCACCACTAACAAAACACATCAAAACCCACTATGAGAAGGCGTGCAACTGGCAAATGTCATATTACAGATCGAATACCGCAATGCCATCGGCGTCAGTCGTCCCCTCGAAGTACAGCTGTCGAGCGCTAAAGATGAAAGCCTGGATCGGCGCCTCGAACACGGCTAACAGGGTCAATAACCACCCAGTAGCCACTCCTGTATTGCGCATACAACTCTTCCCCTGCTTGAATATCCCGTATTGCCCGCACCCACACGCCATCATATTCATCGAGGAACTCACAGTTGATCTATGACGCGTCAAAGTCGTCATTGATATAGCGGGCAAGAATGTTTGTACGGTGCCTGCGTCGATCCACTCCTCGCTGCCATAGATACAAATCCAATCCGCCTCCCACAATCTTTCTCCGTGATTTTCGCGTGTTCCATGGTAAAAATTCACGCCATCGACTGATAGTAGAGGTT
>Ga0209013_10002732_pt1 | contig 15898 bp, 13 predicted proteins | sample Cruoilmetagenom2_FD_187291 | JGI IMG/M metagenome (GOLD analysis project Ga0209013, IMG submission 187291) | Oil polluted marine microbial communities from Coal Oil Point, Santa Barbara, California, USA - Sample 2 (SPAdes) (version 2) | ecosystem: Environmental > Aquatic > Marine > Oil seeps ... | reverse complement strand
CCAGGAGCAGTTGCTGGAAAAGGCGCAGATCAATGATGTCGCCGAGTATGTCCTCTCGTTGAGTGGTGCAGCCACTGATCAGGAGGCCGTCGGGCGCGGCGCGGCGATCTTTGCCGAGCAGTGCAGCTCTTGCCACGGCGAGAACGGCGCCGGTAACGCCGAGTTGGGTGCTCCCAATCTGGCGAACGGTATCTGGCTTTACGGCGGTGATAAAACGGACGTCGTTCAGTCAATCCACACTGGACGCGGCGGTGTCATGCCGCCTTGGCATACACGACTTGATGATGTGACGCTCAAGCAGCTTGCCGTTTACGTTCACTCGCTGGGTGGCGGCCAATAGTTGGCGCTACGAGAAGACACGCGTGGTGTGCGTTGGAGCGATAAAGGATCAACCTTTTTCTACTCGGCGCTCGCCACGCTTCAGTTTGAAAATCAAATAATTATGGCGAATACGGCCTGCCGACTTTCAAAATGTCGGAACCGCCATCTAGGATGATGCGAGCATGGCGACCACTTCAGATAGCTACATCACTCCGAAGGTCGAGAACGAGCCAGTCGAAGCGGCGCCTGGCGTTACGCGACACGACGTTGAACCTGTTAACGCCAAGGACGACCGCCCACTTTACGTCGATCGCGTCGCGATCCATCCCAAGCTGGTGCACGGAACCTTCCGGAACCTCAAGTGGATCGTCATGGTGCTGACGTTGGGCTTCTACTACTTGGTGCCGTGGTTGCGCTGGGATCGGGGTCCGACGCTGCCGGATCAAGCTGTATTGATCGATTTTGCAGATCAGCGACTGTTTTTTGGTCCGATGGAGATTTGGGCGCAGGAGTTCTACTACGTCACGGGTTTGCTTATTCTGGCGTCTCTGGCGTTGTTCCTGGTGACCGCGCTCGCGGGGCGGGTGTGGTGTGGTTATGCCTGTCCGCAGACCGTTTGGACCGATCTGTTTATCATGGTCGAGCGGGTTTTCCAGGGTGACCGAAATGCCCGTCTGCGTCTGCAAAAGGCGCCTTGGAGCCCGGAGAAGGTCTGGAAGCTTGGTAGTACACACGCGACCTGGCTGTTCATCTCGGTGCTGACTGGCGGTGCCTTCGTCTTCTACTTCCGCGACGCACCGACGCTCGCCTATGAGTTCATGACGGGGACAGCGCCTTACATCGCTTACGTCTTCGTCGGCGTTTTCACCTTCACTACCTATGCTCTCGGCGGTTTGGCACGCGAACAGGTCTGCATCTACATGTGTCCCTGGCCACGCATCCAGGGAGCCATGTTCGATGATCACTCGATGTTGGTGAGCTACCGACCGCATCGGGGTGAGCCGCGCGGGCCCCACAAAAAGGCTGATACCTGGGACGGGCGCGGTGATTGCGTCGACTGCAAGCAGTGTGTCGTCGTCTGTCCGGTGGGAATCGACATACGGCAAGGTGCGCAGATGGAGTGTATTCAATGCGCGCTGTGCATTGATGCTTGCAACGAGATTATGGGAAAGGTCGGGCGTCCGCCGAACTTGATCGCCTACGATACTTTCCACAACCTTGAGGCCGCTAAGACCGGCGGTACCATGCCGGTCAAGGTCTTCCGTCCTCGAACAATCCTCTACATAGTTCTGATCCCCGCGGTGCTCGGTTTGATGACTTATGGCTGGGTTAACCGGTCGGAGTTGCAACTTAACGTCTTGCGTGACCGCAATCCGCTGTTCGTGAGGCTCTCTGATGGGGGCATCCGCAATGGCTATACGTTGAAGATCCTCAACAAGCGCCACGAGACACGTCAGTACAAAGTGTCGATTGAAGGATTGCCCGCGACAGCCGTCGATCCGAAACTCGATTTTGTGGGCTTCAAAGAAGCTGATCCGGTCATCGATGTTGTCCCTGACAGCTTGCGCGCCATCCGCGTTTATCTATCTCTGCCGAAACCCGCGGTCAGCCAGCTCAAAGACGAATCCATGGATCTTACTTTCGTGGTGACTGACATCGAGGACGGGACGGTGACGCGTCGTGGCACGAAATTCCGGAGCCCTAAGAAATGAGTATTCGCGAAGGACTGCATGAAACGGGACCCAGTGGCTGGACGCTTAGCGGCTGGCATGTGTTGGTGGCGCTTCTTAGTTTCTTTGGTGTGATGATCGCCGCCAACATGGTGTTCGTGTACTTCGCCGTGACGACCTTCACCGGTATCGAGACCGCCGATGCCTATCGCAAAGGGGTCGCCTACAACGCTCGGCTGGAGGAGGCTCGCCAGTTCGAGAAACTCGGTTGGCAAGGCAAGATCGCGGAAAAAGACGGGCATCTCGAAGTGGTCCTTCTCAGCCAGGATGGCACTCCGGTCCGCGGGGTTCGCGTAAACGGCAAAGTTGGACGACCGGCAACGGATCGCTTCGACAAGGAAGTGGTGTTCGAACACGCCGGATCGGGTCGCTACCGCACGAAGAGGATTGACTTGGCAGCTGGGCATTGGATCGTGACCATTGAAGCCCGCGATCCGGTTTCCAATGAAGTGGTGCGGCTGCGCTTGAAGGAGCGCCTATGGCTTTCGCAGTAGATATCGACGCGGGAGCCGCCGAACGGGTCGTAACCGGCGAGCCGCTTGCGCGGCCACCCGCGAAACCGGAGAACGCGGTTCTTGCAATCGAGAACATGAATTGCGGTGGCTGCATGCGCAAAATCGAGCGCGTGCTGGGAACTGCACCAGGGATTGCTTCGGTCCGTGCCAATCTTTCGGCAAAGCGTGTCACGGTTGCCTTCGATCCACAGGACACGGGCACCGAAACGATCATCAAGACACTGGCTGATGCCGGTTTCCGTGCCGCTGATCTTGCGCACAACAACATTGATGACGGGAACCGGGCCAACCAGGATTTGTTGCGGCGTCTTGCGGTCGCGGGCTTCGCCGCAGCCAACATCATGCTGCTTTCGGTGTCGGTGTGGGCGGGGCTCGCAAGCGACATGGACGCGGAAGTCCAATCGCTATTCCACTGGCTGTCGGCATTGATTGCGTTGCCCACCGTCGCCTATTCCGGTCAGCCGTTTTTCCGCTCCGCGGCGACGGCGCTGAAGGCGTGGCGTCTCAACATGGATGTGCCGATCTCGTTGGCTCTGACGCTGGCGACGGGTATGAGCTTGGTGCAGACCATTCGCGGCAGCGAGCAGGTCTACTTCGACGCCAGCGTGTCACTTGTTTTCTTTCTGTTGATCGGCCGTTATCTCGATCAGAGCTTACGCAGCCGCGCCAAAGGTGCCGCCCAGAACTTGATCGGCATGAAATCGGGATGGGCGACTGTCGTGGCAAAAGATGGCACGAGCGAGCGCATGCCGGCGCGGGCGCTTGGGCCGGGTATGCGCGTTCTTGTTGCGGCCGGTGAGCGGATATTCGTCGACGGCCGCATCGTCTCGGGCCGCGCCGACATCGATGAGCAGTTGATCACCGGCGAGAGCATCCCCCGTTCGGCTGCGGATGGCGACCGGGTTTATGCGGGGACCGTCTGCCTGACGGCGCCGATAGAAGTCGAAGCGACCGCCGCCGACAACGATACGCTGTTGGCTGAGATCACTCGTCTGATGGAAACGGCGGAGCAGAACAAGGGCCGCTACGTGCGGCTCGCCGATAGGGCGGCGGCATTCTATGCGCCGGTGGTCCATACTCTCGGACTGATTACCTTCTTAGGTTGGATGTGGCTTGGTGGGGGTTGGGAGATGGCGCTGACGACGGCCATTTCGGTGCTTATCATCACCTGCCCATGCGCGTTGGCGCTGGCGGTTCCCGCCGTGCAGGTCGCCGCCACCAGCCGGCTATTCAATCGCGGTGTCATCATGACCGCCGCCGATGGATTGGAACGCCTCGCGGAAATCGATACCGTTGTTTTCGATAAGACGGGGACGCTGACCAAGGGGGCGCCGGAATTGTCCAACAGCGCCGGTATTTCAGAGGAAATACTAGCTGCTGCTGCTGCGTTAGCTACCAACAGCCGCCACCCTTATGCGCAGGCCGTGGTCCACGCGGCGCAGAGCCGAGGTGTTCGGGTCGTGCCTACCGACGGGGTTGTGGAGGCACCCGGTGCGGGACTTTCCCGGCAAGCTGCTTCGGGTGATGAGGAACGGCTCGGATCAGCGGAGTGGTGCGGCATTGGCCCGAATTCGATCTCTGCTGATGACACACAGGCCGGCGCTTCACTGTGGTACCGACCTTCGCGGGGGTCTCCTGCCACCGCATTCCAGTTCGTCGATGCCCTGCGCGCGGATGCCGCCGAAACCGTCGCAACGCTCAGGTCCGCTGGCCTCGGTGTGCTGCTGGTCTCGGGCGACCAGGAGGCCGCCGTCAAGGATGCTGCCTTAACGGCGGGGATCGAGGATTGGTTTGCCGGGCAGCGCCCCGATGAAAAGATCGCGCAGTTGAGAAAGCTGGAAGCTGCCGGCCGCTGTGTCTTGATGGTCGGGGACGGGCTCAATGACGCGCCCGCGTTGGCGGCCGCGCACGCTTCGCTATCTCCAGCCTCTGCCGTCGAGGTCAGTCAGATCGCGTCGGATGGCATCGTTCAAGGTCAGCGACTGGCGCCCGTCATTGAAGCTGTCGCCGTCGGCCGGCGTACGCGAGGTATGTCTCTGCAGAATTTCGCCATTGCGGCGGCTTACAATGCTATCTGTATCCCACTCGCCATGGCCGGGTTTGTCACGCCGCTCATCGCCGCGATTGCAATGTCGGCTTCATCAATAGTGGTAACGGCAAACGCCTTGCGGCTGACGACGGCGAAGTTGAAACTCTAAGTAGCAGTTCTCCCAGGGGGTTTTAGAAATGACAGCGCTTGCCTGGCTCATTCCGGCAGCTCTTGTTTTGGGGCTGCTTGGGCTTGGCGCGTTCTTATGGGCGCTGCGAACCGGCCAGTTTGAAGATCTGGATGGGGCCGCCTACCGGGTTCTAGATGACGATGAGCCGCCAACTGATGGGAACGATCGCGGCGAAGACCGCGACCGATAAAGAAGAGCTCATTCATTCAACTGGCGAGCGTTGCTTAAGCGGCCGCTCCGGGGACCGAGTGAACGAGTTCCCGATAGGCATGCCAGGTCGAATGTCCGACCAGCGGGAAGGCCACGATCAGACCGAGAAATCCGGTGGCGATACCGCAGGCCATGATCGCGGCAATCAAAATAGCCCACAACAGCATCGGATTTGGATTCTTTAAAACGGCTCGGATGCTGACTGAAATCGCGGTGAAAACATCGACACGATGCTCCATCAACAACGGAACCGAAACGACCGAAACGGTGTAGGCCAAGAGCGCCAAGGCGGCTCCAAAGGCGGTGCCAAAAATGAGCAAGCCAAGCCCGTGAGGCGTGAATAAGAGCTCAGGAATGAAGCGCTCCGCCGGGGGGAGGACCTCGCTTCCAAAGAATACCGCAAAGAGCAGGAACGCGATGCGTAGCCAAGCCGAGAAGATGAACAGCAGGATGAAGCCCATGAAGGCGAGTTGTCCCGGCGAACGGGCACTCAAGTTGGCTCCGACGGCCTCACCTTCGGCGCGCCGGCGAGAAATCTCGTAGAGGCCAACCGCAAACAATGGGCCTAGGATCAAGAATCCCCCGGCCATTGCTATGACCACCGATTGCCAGCCAATCTGCGTCATCCCATAGGCAAGACCAATTGAAACGAGCGCGAAGATGGCTCCGTAACTTAAGCTCAGTACCGGCGTCGCGGTAAGATCCCTCCAACCGGCAGCGAGCCAGTTCCAAGGGGCATCGAAAACGACGGAGTTGATGACGAAGCTTTCAGTATTGTCTTGTTCAACTTGCCTTGTCGCAACCATTCGTTCCGATCCAATGTTAACAGGTTGTCGTCTATCGGCGGGCAACGCCAGCGTAACATACTTCATGCGAGTGGGCATTAAGGCAGGTCAACCGCTGCCCGTGTGCCCCACCGTTCTCATAACAGAATCTAGATGACCGGGAGAGGTTCGAACCCGGTCCGTTTCATCATTGTCTCATAGTAGTCTCGCACATGCTGCGGAAATTCCAGTCCCCGCACCGTGGCTGCCGACCTTAACAGCGGTAGGATGCGGACGTCGTCCCGCGAAAGGCGTCCGTTGATCGCCCGCGGGTTTTCGATCAGCGGGTCGAGATCGTTGAGTGCCGGTATCAGACTGCCGAGGAATTCGCGCGTGCGGTCGCGAAGTTCGGCAAAATCACCGAAGGTTTTCCGCTTGCGAGCGGTGAAGTGGTCACGCGCGGCAACCGTTGCGAATTCAGGCAGATCGAGCAGGGGATAGCGCGGCATCGTCAGGCGAGGCATCGTTTGGAGAAGCCTCGCCTCCATGGCGGAAATCTCGGGGCGCTCGTGGCCGGTCAAAACCGGATCCTCCATCGCGTCGAGATATGCGACCATATCCATGCTCTCGAGCATAGCCGTGCCATCGTCCTTGACCAGGATCGGGATCACGCGTCTGCCGACCAGTGACACGAGTGTGTCGGTATCGTCGTCGAGGACGACCTTCTCTTCCAGGGCGAGCCCCTTCAATGCTGCCATCATACGGACACGAAAACAAAGCGAACAGTGCTCGAACATGTACAGCTTCATTGGCATCGACTTAAGGACAATAAGGATGGGTGCGTTATGATGGTTGCGCAGCTTGCGGAAGACCTATGGATTGCGGAAGGGGAGATCGTCAACTTTTATGGCTTCGCGTACCCGACGCGAAGCGTTATTATACGTCTGGCCGACGGCAGTTTGTGGGTTTGGTCGCCGATTCGATTGACTGGTGACCTCAAAGACGAAGTCCTGAAGCTCGGCCAGCCGGCACATTTCGTCAGCCCCAATAAGATCCACCATCTGTTCCTCAGTGCTTGGCACGAGGCTTTTCCCGAGGCCAAGCTTTGGGGACCTCGATCGACTGTCAGAAAGCGTATCGATTTGCCTTTCGAGACGCCACTGGAGGATGAACCGCCTTTACAATGGGCGGATCGTTTGGACCAAGTTTGGTTCAATGGATCGCCGATCTTAGACGAGGTCGTTTTCTTTCACAGGACAAGCCGGACGGTGATTCTTGCAGATCTCTCCGAGAATTTCAGCGATCGTTTTCTCAATGAAAACTGGAAGCCGTGGCAAAGATGGATTGCCAAGCGCTGGGGGATCGTTGAAGGCCGCGGTTATGCGCCGCTCGAATGGCGTCTGACGTTCTTCGACCGGAAAGCGACTCGCCGGGCGAGAGACAGAATGATGGCTTGGGATGTCGAGCGTGTGATCATGGCCCATGGCGAGATCCAAGACGCGGGTGGGAGGCGTTTCCTGGAAAAAGCCTTCGAGTGGGTGGGCTAAGATGTCTTGAACGACGGCGGCCGGCAGCCAAGAACCGCTGGTGTGGGACAAGGCCAGCATCTATACCGATTTGCGATGCTGCGGCTCCCTGAACGGTACTCTCCGGTCGATGGATACCTTTGGATGATACACTGGTTCATAGCTTACCATCGCACGCTGGCGCACCGGGCCGAAAAATATTGCTTTATCAGACCCAGAACTTGGGACTTCCACACTCGTGTTTCATCCGCGCCACTTGGACGGCTTGGCAGTCTTTCAACATGGCTGTAGAGAGTCGTCGGTACCGCGGCTGGCGGCCGCCCTTGGAACCGCAACCAAGCGAGGATCTGTGCACAAGAGCAGGCATTTGAAGGACTTGGAGGCTGAGAGCATCCATATCCTGCGGGAAGTCGCCGGTCAGTTCGACCGGCCCGTGCTGATGTATTCGATCGGCAAAGACTCTTCGGTTCTTCTTCATTTGACGCTGAAGGCGTTCCACCCCGCAAAACCGCCGTTTCCGCTATTGCATGTCGATACAACCTGGAAATTCCAGGAGATGATCCAGTTTCGCGATGACACGGCAAAGCGTTACGGATTGGATCTAATCGTTCACATCAATAAGGACGGCGTTGCTGAGGGCATCGGCCCTTTTTCACACGGTAGCGCCCTGCATACCGATATTATGAAAACCCAAGGGCTGCGCCAGGCATTGGAGAAGCACAAGTTCGATGCCGCGATCGGTGGCGCACGACGCGATGAAGAAAAATCGCGTGCCAAGGAGCGGGTCTTTTCACATCGGACGGCCGATCACCGTTGGGACCCTAAAAGGCAGCGGCCCGAACTCTGGCAGATTTATAACGGCCGGCTGTCGCCAGGCGAGACCATGCGGGTTTTCCCGTTGTCGAATTGGACCGAGCTGGATATTTGGGAATACATCCTGGTCGAAGGGATCCCGATCGTACCGCTCTACTTTTCGGCGGAACGACCCATCATCGAGCGTGACGGGATGTTGATGATGGTCGATGACGATCGCGTGCCACTTGAACCTGGTGAAACGCCTCAGAGTAGGCGGGTCCGATTCCGTACTCTGGGCTGCTACCCCCTGACGGGCGCGATTGAATCGCCGGCCGATACGATTGCGGATATCGTCAATGAAATCAAAGCCGCCCGCACCTCGGAGCGACAGGGGCGCCTGATCGATCGCGATCAGTCCGGCTCCATGGAGAAGAAGAAGGAAGAGGGGTACTTCTGATGGTCAGGGATGCAGCGCGAGCCAACGCCTCGCCAGAAGCCGGCGACGCCCTTTCCGAGATGGATGCGCAAACCGCGGAGTCCGAACTACCGATTCTCAGGTTTCTAACCTGCGGAAGCGTCGACGACGGTAAATCCACGTTGATTGGACGGCTGCTTTTTGATTGCCAGCTGATCCATGAAGACACGCTGGAGAGCCTATCGGCGGAAAGCCGTAACTTCGGCACAACCGGCGGTGAGCTTGACCTTGCTCTGTTGGTCGATGGACTGCAGGCCGAGCGCGAGCAGGGCATTACCATCGATGTGGCCTACCGCTATTTTTCGACACCGAACCGGAAGTTCATTGTCGCTGACACGCCCGGTCACGAGCAATACACGCGCAACATGGCGACGGGGGCTTCGCGCTGCGATTTAGCCATTATTCTCGTTGACGCGCGCAAAGGCGTGGTCACCCAAACTCGCCGTCACAGCTGCATTGCGCACTTGCTTGGTATCGAGCACGTCGTCGTCGCGATCAATAAAATGGACCTCGTCGATTTCGACGCAATGCGGTTTGCTGAGATCGAGAAGGACTATCTCGAGTTCGCTGGCGCATTGGGTATTCCACACATCACTACAATTCCAATGTCCGCCCTACAGGGCGACAACATTTCTCGGCGCAGCGATGCCACGCCTTGGTACGGCGGTCCGACGCTCCTGGAAAAGCTCGAATCGGTCGACGTGAGTTCAGCCGCTGCGAGCGGACCGCTGCGGATGCCGGTGCAGTGGATCTGCCGGCCGGACCTCAATTTTCGTGGATATGCAGGGACGATCGCTTCGGGCGGCGTCAAACCCGGCGATCACGTGGTGGCCTTGCCAAGTGCGCGGGCGAGTTCGGTGGCACGCATCGTGACCGCTGACGGTGATCTTGAATCGGCTTCCGCCGGGGACGCCGTAATGCTGACACTGAGCGACGAGATCGATATTTCGCGTGGTGACGTCATCTGCGCGGCAAACGACCGCTCCGAGGTGGCCGATCAGTTCGCTGCCGACGTTGTCTGGATGAGCGAGCGTCCACTCTTGAAAGGGCGGCCCTATATCCTGCGGATCGGGCAGCAGTCGACGGTGTGCCAGATCACCGATCTCAAGCACAAGATTAATGTCGAAACACTTGAGCACGTCGCCAGCCGCCAATTGGAATTGAATGAGATTGGCCTGTGCAATCTTTCGGTGACTAAGCCTATCGTCTTCGATCTCTATGCGGACAATCGCGAAAGCGGCGGCTTTGTACTGATTGACCGCCTGACGAACGAAACCGTCGGTGCCGGCATGATCCGGTTTTCTTTAAGACGCGCTCATAACGTGCATTGGCAGGCCGTCGATATTCATAAGAGTGCCCGCTCGACGCTGAAGCATCAAAGTGCCTGCTGTTTGTGGTTTACGGGACTTTCCGGATCGGGCAAGTCGACAGTCGCCAACCTGTTGGAAAAGCGGCTCTACATGCAGGGACGGCATACCTATCTGCTTGACGGCGACAACGTCCGTCATGGACTGAACCGAGATCTCGGGTTCACCGATGCCGACCGCGTTGAAAACATCCGTCGGGTTACCGAAGTGGCGCGGCTGATGGTCGATGCCGGATTGATCACGCTGGTGTCCTTCATCTCCCCATTCCGAGCCGAGCGCCGCTACGCGCGCGAACGCTTTGAAGGAAGTGAGTTCATGGAACTCTTCGTCGATACACCGATCGAGATCTGTGAATCGCGCGATCCCAAGGGGCTCTACGCCAAGGCCCGCTCGGGCAACATCAAGAACTTCACAGGGATCTCATCGCCCTACGAGCCACCCGAATATCCGGAGCTGACGCTACACAGCGGTTCGAAATCACCAGAATCGCTTGTTGATGAAGTGATCGAACACCTGGTCTCGAACCAGATCATCGATGAAGTCTAAGCGTCCGTCGTGACGGGCCGAAGCGCTGAGGAGGTGAGCGCTTCGGTTTGACTGGCCAGCGATCGCGCCGACTGGTTTCGCAGGTTTGGCTGGAAGCGCGCGGCGAGTGCGTTTCTTGCAATACTTTGAAAATCCTTACGGGTGAAGCCGAAGGTGTCTTCCACACTGGCAAACTCGCCTTCCAGGTTGCAATCAAATGCCCCAGGGTCGTCGGTATTGATGCTGAAACTCATGCCGAGATCGCGCGCTTGTTGGATGGGGTGATATTCCAATTTCGGTACTGTACCCATCTTGATATTGCTGGTTGGGCAAAACTCAATGTGTACGTTTTCGTTGCGCAACCGGTTGACAACGTGCTCGTCCCGGAATGCTGCAATGCCGTGCCCGATCCGATCCGCAAGGCCGATGTCGAGGGCTTCGCGAACCTCCTCGGGGCCACCGCGCTCACCAGCGTGAATCTCGATGCCGAGGCCATGTTTCTTTAGCTCATGGAACATGCGCTGGAAGCGCGATATTGGGCAGTCTTGCTCAAGGCCGGCAATCGAGATGCCGCAGATGCCCCCGGTTTCCGCGAAAGCGAGGCACCGTTCAATGTCGGCTTTAATTCCTTCATCAGGCAGACTGCGCGGTATGAGAAGCAGGAATTCCATCTGGATGCGCCCGCGTTCGTGGCGCCTGACCCATTGTTGAAACTCGGCCAGTTTTTCGACCGCTGCGTTGAGGTTCCGTGGGAACATCAACGGTGAGATCATCAGTTCGCTATAGACGACACCTTGCTCCACAAGGCGTTCCATATGCCAATCCAGTATCGGCAGGAATGTCTTCCAGTCAGCACATTTGTAGGGCTCCACGCTCACCAGCCAACGGGCAAATCCTTCAGCCCCTTCATCGCAGCCGACGGGTATGACGTCGCCTGGCGCAACTAGAGGAGGATGCCCGGCGGCGCGGATGGCATTCAGAACTTGTGAGTTGAGTACACCGATCAGATGGCAGTGGAGTTCAACCTTAGGTACCGCTTCATGGACCATTTATCGCCCTTCGGATTCATCGGCGGAACAATGTCGACGTAACCGTCTTGCGAGACGATAAAAATCATCGACGGATACGCGCTGCTGGTGACGTAGTTGGCGGCAGAATTGTAGCGGCCACCGCGCTGCCAAGTTCCGCTTTCTGTTGAGCAACCATCCATGATGGCACCGACGGCGTGCACGTTGCCGTTGGTGTCGGCGATCAAGGTGCCGTCTATGGCAGTGAGCTGCGTTGTTACTTCCGGAGTGAGGCCCACGGGGCGAATGGGAATGCACTGCGAGGAGAGGCGTTGTGCTTCCTGCGGCGCACCCGGCGTGAATAGAATATTCGTGCCGACTGGTTGCTCGGCAGCGATGGTCGCAATGTTCCAGAGTTTCTCAAGTCCGGCAGGGTCGACCGTGGGCAAGCACTTCTTTGCGTGGGCCTGGAAAACACCTTTGGTCAGAATGCGATCGGCCTCGACCGGCGTGCCATAAGAGACCATGGCCAAGAGCTTTTCGCCCCGCTGCATCGTCCAAATGCCACGACCCTTGAAAAGGATCTGGTGGCAATCCCGGATTTTATCGAAGTCGACAAAGCCGTAGAAATAGTCACCGTCGAACAGGAGCGCGAACCGCTTGGAAGCCATTTCGATGAGTTTGCGGACGCCCGTGTTGTGCGAGAGATGAATTGGGCGGCGGAACTCGATGCAGGGTTTGATGTTTTTGCTGCCGCGCCGGGCGAGGATGATGTAACCGGCTCCAGCGCGACCTTCGTATTGGGCTGCGGCTAGGTCGCAGCATAACTCGTAGAGCCCGTAGTTCATCCGGCTGGTGGCTTGCTGTGAAATCTTTTGCAGGTAGAGCTGCGCGGCGGCACGCGACAATAGGTCAGGTGCGAGCCCGAAAAACGTTTCTGAATGGCGGGGCGACAAGCAGTATTGCAGCGCCACATAGACAAGCGCGTCGAAGAGCTGCGTGATCACGAACGGGTGCGGTTCGGCGGTGGCGTGTGTTTCCCGGTTGCCGTGGCGCTTTGTGATCAGGAAACCGGCCGTGCGGCGATCGAGCTCGGTGCGCGTCGACTTGAAGACGAAATCAGCACCTCCGGAAGCAATCTGCAGCCGGTCGAAGTAGCCGAGAATGGCATCTTCGACGACGGGATTTCGTTCGTTCTCGCATGAGATCAGTGTGACGTTGCTGAGTTTGCTGGTTTTCCGTTTGTGGCTGGGCTCTACGAAGGCTGGACGTGGATCGACGCTTGAGGCGATCACGGCGTTGTCGTGGTCGTGAATTACGACGATAAAGGTCACTTCGCAGTCGGGTCGGAATTTCGCCAATAGAGCGCGCACCTGCTCGAAGGACTCCAGCGAGACTGAAATCCTCTTACCGGCAGAGGGCACCTGTGGTGGCCGTTGCGGCCTTACTTCAGCTTCCATCAGCACGACTGGTTATGCCTCATTGCGCGTTATCATTCGTATGTTTGCCGGCCTTCGCTGTATGCAAAAGCTCGTCGAAATCGCCTCCGCCGACGACTTGCATGCCAGCTAGTTCCGGCGGCTGGGCAAACTTGGCGTCCTGAAACCAAGCCGCACCGCCAACCTCGACTTGTAAAAGTTTGGCCTGCGTACGGAATTTTGTGCCTTCAAATCCGCAGGAAGCCTGGAAAACCGCCTCAGCATACGTAGCAGCACCTAGAAACTCGCTGTCGGTGAAAGCGGTTGCGCCACCAAAGTGGGCGTTGGCGAAGACGACATCGTTGAACTTGCAACTGGAAAACCAGCCGCCGCGGGCAAAGTCCGTATGCTCGAATACTGCTGGCCCGAGGATCTGCACCTGCCGAAACTGCGCGGGCTGCATGAATAGGGAATTGGCGAAATCGACTAGGCCGTAAAAAGAGGCACGTTCAAAACTCGTTTCTCTCAAAAAGCTCGCCTGTCTGAAAGTGGCACTGCCATAAAAGGTTGCACCTTGGAACCAGACGTCGGTTTCAAATTCGCTTCCACTGAACTCAGCTCGGCCTGGGAAGACCAAGGCTGCAAAATCGACGCTTTCGGTGAAGCGCGTTCCTGAGAAATTTGCTTTGGCGAGGGCATCGCAAACAGCGACCAAGCCCGGGTCTGTGTCAGCAAGGCTCCGGACTTCCAGCATTTCCTTGGACCAGGCATTCCATGCCTTCCGGCCAGCTGCGAACCGGCTCATCGTTGCCAGCCTCTGTTCAAAGTGTGCTTTTTCGGAGATTGGTCCGATATTGCCCAGAAGCGCGCGAGCGAGGTGAACGATGTCGTCGTTGTAGTCGGTGTTCTCAACCCACGGGTTCAGAAGCTTCAATTCAGCCACGACTGTCGAGTTACGCTGGGGATTGAACTTGGTCATGGGCCTGGATAGTCCAAACTTTGATCATGTTGGATCGTGCACGGGTCGATTTAGATTGGCGCGAACCAAAATCGCGCCGTTTGCTGTCCTGATGTGCGTGACGGCAGGCAAGTCGGATGGGCTAGCTGCCGCATCCGCTAACGACTTTTGTTTTTGAAAGTCAATTCGCGGACTAACCCTTAAAGTAGTTGGGTCGCGTAAAGAGACTGCTAAGGCTTTTGTTCAATAGGGTTGGTGTCGCCGACAAAAATCTTTTTCGCAGGTGTCGGGGATGGTTTCCAAAACAAGTTTCTTTAACAGTGTTTAGGAAGGCTATTTCCGCGTTTCCCAGTTTGGGATTGTCATAAAGAGTTTACAAAGGCGACGAGTGCATCCCGCTCATTTTTTGACAACGCCGCATAGGAATCGCGTACCGCGGCTGCTTCTCCACCATGCCATAGAATAGCTTCTTCGATGCCGCGGGCGCGTCCGTCGTGAAGAAAAAACGTATGCCCGTTGACGGTTTGCGTGAGGCCGATCCCCCATAGTGGTGGCGTGCGCCATTCGCGACCGTTGGCGACGCCTTCGGGCCGGTTGTCGGCGAGCCCTTCACCCATGTCGTGTAGGAGGAGATCCGTGTAAGGCCAGACCCGTTGATTGCTGAGGTGGGGTTGCCCGTTGATAGGGCCGGTTTTGAATGTCGGTATGTGGCAGGCGACGCAACCGATGCTGTTGAAGATCTGCTTGCCCCGCAAGACTTGCGGGCTGGCGGGATTACGGCGTTTGGGAACGGCGAGGTTCTGGGAATAGAAGATCACCAAATCAAGCATTTGTTTGGTGACTTCGGGTTTTCCGTTTTGCTCTCCGGTTGGGGCTGCGCGGCATTTTTCCTGTGCTTGTGTGCAATCGCCAGCGGGTCGCGCGAACATCCGGGTGGACAGGCCCATATCGCCGGCGAAGGCGTCGGAGCCCTGTTGTCGGACTGATGGGTTTCCAGCTTTCCATCCAAACCGGCCAAGAGCCACCTGCTGTTTTTCGTGTGACCAGACTTCGCTGGCACGACCGGAAACACCATCGCCGTTGTTGTCTTGCGGGTCGGTATTGGCACGGATTGCGCCTTCGGGAATGGCCTCCAATAAACCCAGGCCGATCATCTGCGGTGCGACTCTCGGCGAGAACATAGTTTGCGGGTGCATGGGACCGTAACCCAGGTTTGTCACGCGGTAGGTCGGACGACGTAAAGTGACGACGGTTCCGTCGCCAAGTTCAACCGGCGCATCCGCATATTCGATATGCATTCGCCCTTCGCCGGCATGGTCTTGGATGCCGAGATCCTGGAGCTGGCCGCCGTAGGTCGGTTCGGGAATGACATTGGCTCTGTGCTCGGCCAACAAGCGCTTATGCTCGTCGGTCTGGGGTGGGATCGACAGCCGCAGGAACATGGAGACAGCGCCGTCGTCGGGCCAATTTCCCGCCGGTGTGTGACCGCGGCCGTCTTTCAGATGGCAGTGTTGGCAGGCCCGTGCGTTATAGATTGGGCCAAGGCCATCGGAAGATTTGGTCGAGGCGGGAGCTGAGACCCAGGTCTTGCGGAAGATGGCGTTGCCGACTTTAAAACGGGATTCTCCTTCGAAACCGATGCCGGCTGAAGCTTGTGAGAAGGCGTTGCGAGTGTCGGTGGCTCGGTTTGTCGTTGCGGCTCCGCCCGGCCGATCCTCACCGGCTTCAAGGTTCGCAAGCCGCGTGCCATCTCCCGCTGCTGAGAGCCCGCAAGCGCACATAATCAAAGCCGATACTAGGCCCAAGCGGACGGCATCCGTCTCCGAAGTCATCGCACGTCTCATTCTTTGCATTCATAAAAATGTGCACTAATGAAGTATACTTATTGCGACAACATTATGCGAAAAAAAAGAGCCGCCGCCTAATGCTAGGCGGTAGCCCACAACCTTCAAGTCCGGGGGTAAAATTAGTAGAAGATAACCCCACCGGTTATGACGGTCTGGAAGCTCTCCAGCCCTTCTGCTGCGACATTCGGCCGGGCTGTGTCGGCCAAATCAAAATCGGCTTC
>Ga0209013_10002731_pt1 | contig 15898 bp, 16 predicted proteins | sample Cruoilmetagenom2_FD_187291 | JGI IMG/M metagenome (GOLD analysis project Ga0209013, IMG submission 187291) | Oil polluted marine microbial communities from Coal Oil Point, Santa Barbara, California, USA - Sample 2 (SPAdes) (version 2) | ecosystem: Environmental > Aquatic > Marine > Oil seeps ... | reverse complement strand
CGGATTGTTCACAAAGAAGTTCATGGGTCCACCTCCGCGGATGCGGTCAGACCAACAGGCCAGTTTCCGGACACTACCGCGCAATGAACGTCGTGCGCCAACTGTGTCAGACAACTGTGTCAGACAAGCGTGTCAGACAACCGTGTCGAGCATCGCCTTCTCGACTGTCGCGAGGTGCGCAGCCGTGGCAAATTTGATAGCTACTGGGTCGCCATCACGGAATGCGTCGGCGATTGCCACGTGCGCGTCGTGCGCCTCAGAGACGATCCTGCGGACCTCCGGACGGTTTCTCTCGTCGCTCGAGAGGTCATCGATCTCGTGTGACCTGAGGAGTCGGTCCAGCACCTTTCCATACAGTTCGACCAGGAAGGGATTGTTGCAGCTTGCCGCGATCGTCGTGTGGAATTCGCGGTCCAGGCGTCGGAACTCCTCGATATCGAGGTCATCCTCGAAGAGCTCAGCGACAGCGGTGACCCGGGAGCGCGAAGCATCGTCGGCGCGGCTGGCCGCGAGCTCGAAGATTGGAACCTCGAGAACTCTGCGTGTTTCGAAGAGTTCCGCCAACAACGTCTTGCGATCCGAAGTCTGGTCGACGATGACCTCGGGGAGGTGCTCAGCAACGTATGAGCGGTTGCCACGTCGTTCGATGATGCCCAGTGACACGAGCCCCTGCATCGCCTCGCGCACTGAGGTGCGCGCCACGTGGAACTGCTCGCTGAGATCGCGCTCGGAGGGCATCAGTGTGCCGGGCGCTAGGTCGCCGACCATCACGCGGCGCTGAAGTTGTGCCCGTATCTGGGAGCTGACAGTCTCACGAGTGATCGGTTCGAATGGGAGGTCGTCGGCCATGAGGTCGCAGTCTGTCAAGGCGGTTGTGCTGGACCGATTGTCGGACCATTGACCCGATGGTAGCGCACCACAGAGTGCCTCTGTTCACCTCGGTCTGACCAACTGACCAGTGCTACTCTTGGTTTTGGCGACGTCCCGGCGACGTTCCGGCGACAAAGGAGCATTCATGAGCGAGGCGATCTACGAAGAACATCCCGCCGAGGCGCGGTGGACGCACATCGCTTTGCGCGTCAAAGACATCGACGCGACCATTGCCTGGTATACGACTCATACTCCGCTCGAATTGATCGACAAGCGTCAGGACGATGCTGGATTCGGTGCGTGGCTCGGCATGCCCGGCGCGACCAACAATCCGTTCATTCTGGTTGTGGCTCAATTCCTGGAGGGATCGGATCCATATGTCGATGCCCCGAACGCGGTACTGGGGCCGTTCGCTCACTTGGGGATCGAGTTGCCGACCAAGGAAGGTGTCGACGCGATCGCGGCGACGGCGACCGAGGGCGGATTCCTCGCGATGCCGCCAACCATGATGCCGCCCCCGATCGGGTACATCTGCATGCTCAAGGATCCCGACGGCAACACCGTGGAGTACTCCTGGGACCAAGGTGTCTACGCCGCCCTCCAGGAGCGCTGGGGCAAGTAACTGCGATGAGTTTCAGCGCGAACAGGTCGCGCTGAAACTCATCGCAGTCACCTTTGAGGCGGATAATTCAAGAAATCGCTTGACAATTGGAATGGGTGATCTTATCGTGACCGCACGGCGATAGTCGGCAACGGGGTTCGTTGTCGTTTGCCGAAACGAGGGGATCAAAGAAATGACCATCACCGATACACCAGTGGACAATGGCGTCAACGTCGAAGCATTGCTTGGCGCACGGACAGCATTGATCGAAACGCCCGCAGCGGCACAGTTCCAATGGCGAGCATCCTGTACCTGGGTCAACGGAACTCACAGCACCTCGAGTGTTGAGGGGTTCTTCGGGCTCGGTGAAGAGCAGAAGCACAAGACATCACACACGTTCGACGTTGACCATCCGGAGATCTTTGCGTCTGAGGACAATGGCGTCACGCCACTCGAGTATGTGCTTGTCGGTCTCGCCGGATGTTTGACGGCGGGGATCGCGTCTGTTGCCCAGAATCGTGAGATCCAGTTGCGGTCGGTGTCGGCCACTCTGGAAGGTGCGATGGACGTACTCGGAATTCTCGGGGGCGACAGTGAGGTGCGCAACGGCTTCAGTGGCATCAAGGTGCATTACACGGTCGATGCCGATGCGAGCGATGATGACATCCGTGCCTTGGTGGCGCAATCGCAGAAGCGTTCGGCGGTATTCGACATCGTTTCGAATCCGACGAACATCACCGTCGAGGTCAACTGAACCGTTACTGAAGTTGAGGGAGCGGGTCCGACGTGAGGGTGACAACGGTGGTCATTGGGGGTGGCCACAACGGGTTGGCAATCAGTAAATGCCTCACCGATCGTTCGATCGACCATGTGGTGATCGAACGCGGTGAGGTAGCCAACTCGTGGAAGTTCGAGCGTTGGGACTCGCTCCGGCTGTTGACGCCAAATTGGCAGAGCAGTCTTCCAGGACATGCCTACGAGGGTGAGCATCCTGATGAATTCATGGCGATGCCAGAACTGATCGAGTTCATCGAGGGATACGCGAAGGTGATCGCGGCGCCAATATGTGGAGGCACCACGGTCACGGCGGTGCGGCGGAACGACCTGGGATACGAGGTCGTAACCGACGACGGGACATGGCATTGCTCCACCGTCGTGTTGGCCAGTGGCGCCTGCAATGTTGCGGCAGTTCCAGATGTCGCAGAAGCGTTGCCAGAGACTGTCGACAGCCTGACGCCTCTGCAGTACCGCAACGCCGATCAGTTGGCTGACGGCGGTGTTCTCGTTGTCGGGGCATCTGCCACAGGAGCACAACTCGCCGACGAGATCCATCGCTCGGGCCGCCCGGTCACCATCTCGGTGGGCGAGCACGTCCGTATGCCGCGCACCTATCGCGGTCGGGACGTCCAGTGGTGGATGGACGCGGCCGGTGTTCTCGATGAGATGTACACCGAGGTGGATGACATCACCCGTGCCAGGCGCGTTCCATCGCCACAATTAGTTGGCACACCGGGGCGTTCCGATATCGATCTCAATGCTCTCTTAAGCACGGGGGTCGAGGTGCGCGGACGGCTGGGTGGTATCCGTGACGGCATTGCACAGTTCTCGGGTGGATTCCGAAATCACTGTGTGCTGGCCGATCTCAAGATGAACCGCCTTCTGAACACGTTCGACGAGTGGGCCGACGATGAAGGTTGTTCTGACGATCTTCCCGAACCGCATCGCTTCACCCCGACAGCAGTCGAAGATGAGCCACCGCTCGGGATGGATCTCGGAAACGGGCAGATCCGAACAGTGCTCTGGGCTACAGGATTCCGGCCCGACTATTCGTGGTTGGACGTGCCGGTGCTCGATCGAAAAGGCCGGGTCAAGCACGATGGGGGAGTCGTCGATTCGCCAGGTATGTACATCATGGGGTTGCCATTTCTCCGGCGTCGGAAGTCGAGTTTCATTCACGGAGCCGAAGACGATGCCAACGATCTCGCGGATCATCTCGCAAGTCACGTCGGAGCCACAACCTCACCCCGGTTGCGATGAGTTTCGACGCGGACAGGTCGCGCTGAAGCTCATCGGTGGAGGTGGGAGTGGCGTTGCGATGAGTTTCGACGCGGACGGGTCGCGCTGAAGCTCATCGGAGGAGATCGTCAGCGGAAGATGGCACAGGTGTTGCGGCTGGGGTTGGCACGAGCCTACGTTCTGTGAATGGCTGGGATGGACGCGGTAGTCGAACCGATGGGGGTGTTGATCTCCGCGACCAACGAGCGAATTCGGGTGGTTGCACCGGCTGTCGTTCTGAGCGGTGCGAAGCCGGTTGAACATAGCGCCAATCCGGGTGCGTCGCCGGGTGCGTACCAGTATCGTTCTCTGTACGCCGGGCACCCGCCCATTGGAAGGACGATTTCATGAAGAAGATCCTCGTATTGGCCACCGTCTTCGCCGCCGTGCTCATTGGAGTTGCAATCTGGCGCCGGAACGAACTGCGCAGCGATGCCGAGCGTGCGTCGAAGGCAGTTTCCGGTGCGGCCACCGCCGCGCGGAGCAAGATGCCGTCATCCGCTACAGATGCCGCGGACGCTGTCGAAGATGCAGCCACTGACGCTGTAGATGCCGCGGCTGGCGCTGATGACGAGGCTTCGAGCGACAAGGTCGAAGCCTCCGCCGGATCCTGATCGCAGTTCACGAACCAGCATCAGGCGAGCACGCTCGACTGTGACGACCGGGGATGACCTGGATCGGCGAGTCAGCGCTCCTCGACGACGACCTTCTTGAGGAAGATCATCGGGAGGATAATGCCAGCGACCAGCGTCGTGAGCCATACGATGACAGTTGCAAAGATCCAGGTATCGAAGCCGTCAATGCTCAACCCGTCGGAGATCAGGGCCGTGAGGACGAGGGCGATGAATGTCGTGATGAGGGCGCTGCTGCCCTGCAATGCCTCAGCATTCTTGACGGCCATCTTGGTGATCAGGGGCTTCGTGACAACCGCGATGCCTGTGAAGATGAGAACAGCTACGACGAAGGCCGCGCCGTCGATCTCCATCTTGTCAAGAATGGTGGCAGCGAGCAACAGGCCAAGGGCGTTGCCCCCCAACTCGAGTAGGAGTTTGATGATGCCTCGAACCATGTTCGTCCTCGCTGTTGTATGAATCTGGTCACCCCATCATGGTCCAAACCGGAGGTATCCGGGTGAACCTGATGATCTTGTTCAGGGCATCAGCTGGCTCATTCCCTGGCGATGACCCGATTGCCCCGATAGAGAGCCACGAGTCGCGCGACGAAGACGGCGAGGAAGATCTGTCCAGTCAAAGCCTCGGCTGCAACTAGCCGTGCCGATAGCGCAGCGGTCGGCAGCTGATTTCCGAACCCCAGGGTGGTCAGCACAACGAAACTGAAGTCTGGGTACTGGTTTGATTCTTCGGGCGCCATGGAGAACTGCGTGCCGTCGATGAGGTCTATTCCGAGGTACAGCCAGGAGAAAGCGAGCCCAATCAGGAGGTAGGCGGAGATCGCGCCGACAATCGTTTGAAGGTCGACCACTTCGCGTTGCAGAACCGCGTCGAGTAGTGCCAGAACGAGGATCGCGAGTAGGGCGAACTGAACGAACGAGGGTATGGCTTGCCCTGTGCTGTGCGCTTCGAGGCCGATGTGGAGTGCGACTGCACCGAAGGCCACCGCAGCCAGGGCGTAGAGCATCGACATCGGCATTCGCAGACTGGTCGCGCGAAACGCAACCAGGATCAACACTCCATTCAGTAGCACGGTGATAGTGCTGGCGATCACGCCGCTGAACGCGGATGCCATGAATGCGAGCACGATGATCACGAGGAGACGCCCGAAGCGCGGGTCGTATTCGTTTGGGCGTTGAAGGCCCAAGAAATTGGAGCCGCCCGTATTTGCGTCCACTCACTGCTCCTCGTCGTTCGGGAATCGACGATAGCTGTTAGTGCTGCGTGGTCATGCCACCAGGTGGTCGGGATGCCTGACCTCGTCGGGCACGTACTCGACACGTGCGGCGATTGACGGTCTCCCGCGGCGAGGTGGGAACCGAACGGGGGAACCATCGACGAGTAGAAGGCCGCCCCATACTCCATAGACCTCCTGGCGCTCGATGGCTCCGCTCAGGCATGCGCCGACAAGGGTGCATTTGCGGCAGATCGCTTTGGCCCGTGCAACTTCGAGATCGTCGTGCGAGAAGAAGAGGTGCGTCAGGGTCCCATGGCCGTCCGCGCATGGTGCAATTTCCTCGGATTCCGCCAGAGCCGTTGTCACGTGTGGAACGTTACGAATCGCGACGCCCAGGACAATTGCTCAATATTGTTCGACGATTGCTCAATTGGCGCTTGTCGGCGTCGATGGATCAGGTCTGTGCGTCCATGACCTCGGATAATTCGCTGCGGCTCGAGATCCCCAGCCGCCGATAGACGGAGCGGAGATGGTTGTCGATAGTACGCCCCGACAGGAACAACTCATCGGCGATGCACTTGCTCGACGCGCCCGATGAGGCCAGCTTTGCGATGTCGAGTTGCCGCGGTGTCAGCGCCCGGCCGACGGTGCCCTCGACCAGGCCAACAGGAGGCGTCAGGCAAATCGCTCGTGTTGCGTCTCGGCAGATCTCGATCCCGTCTTTGCCTGCAGCCGCGCGGTTGGCCCACGCAGTACCGGCCAGCCACCACGCGCCGGATGCCTCGAACCGCCGTGCACAGTTGGCAAGCGCTCCTGGGCTTCTGGCCGCAGCCGCCTCGGCGTGGTCGAACATGATTTCGAACAAGGCGCAATCGTTTTCATGACCATGACGAACGAGCAGATCAACCGCCTGCTCGGCTCCGCCCCATGCCACGGCATCGTGCAGGGCGATCACCGCCCAGCCGATGTCACCACCGTCGAGGCCGTACTTGCCGCTCTCGATGGCACTTCTGGTTGCTTCGGCGAAATCTCCGTTGAGTGCGGCCACCCAAGCTGCAGCACGCGCTGTCCAGAGATTGATCCACGGCGCGTCGCCTCCACCGCGTTCGATGGCCGCGTTCAGACGTTGAACGGCGAGCAGTTGGTCGCCTCCGGCGGCTGAGACAATTGATGCTGAACAGAGCACCATTGGTGTCGCATTGAACGCGTCGTACGCCTGAAGTTGTGCGATCGCATCAGACACCGACCGCTCGGCGAGATCGGTGTGGCCTCTCATCACCTGAATCATCGATGTCGAGAAGAGGCACAGACCGGTGGCGATGCCCCGTGAGCCAGCCTCGGCCATCCAGTCCGAGCCGACCTCGATCGCGTCGTCGAGATTTCCACGGATCATCTCGACGTTGATTCTGATTGCGCGGATGAGATCGATCTCGCCGTCGCGATCTGTCGGGAGTCGCCGCTCGATCTCGATTGCACGGTCGAAATAGCGCTCAATATCTGTGAGGTCGAGAGAGGACGACTTCGCCCACAAGATGTTGGACAGCGCTGTCCAGGCGGATTCGTCGCCGCAATTGGGATCGGCGAGAAGCTGGTCGATCTCAGCCGCGGCTTCTCGACGGTCCCTGTTGGTCCGATCCATGGCGAGGTCGGATTCGATGCCCAATCGAAGCGACGGATCCTCGATGCGGGCGAGGGCCGTTTCGAGGACTTGCACGCCGAAGACGTGTTGGTTGAGAAACAGCATGTAGAGCTGGCCGAGAGCGAGAGCAATTCTGCGTACGTCGTCGTCGGTCGCTGCCAGATCGAAGGCCTCCTGCCAGATCGAGGCGGCATCATCGGGGTGGCCCGACAGACGACGAACCTCCCCTAGAGCAAACAGGGTCGACGCATCTCGTCCGTCTTCGACAGCCATCCGCGCGAGCCGCTCCGCCAAATCGGTATCGAGCCAACCGAGGGCCTCGAACGCCGCCGCCTCGGCAAGGTCTGGCGGAGGTCGGTCGCCGGTCTCGATCAACCAGCTGACCACGCGCAGGGCTTCACCGCGGCGACGTGTGGGCTGCGAAAGGAGCGCCTGGGCGAGCCTTCCCGACAACGTTCGGCGCTGCATCGGGCTCAGACCGTGGCGAATGACTTCGCCATAGAGAGGATGTCCTGGGTGAGCGGTGAGGACGCCGTCTGTCTCAACAGTTGCCACGTAGCCAGCGGCCTCCAAGTCTGTCAGGACGGACTGATTGACGACGTCCAGGGACACGTCGAGGGGCTGACCGACTGCAACGATCGTCAGCTGTTGTTGCTGCTCCTCCGTGAGAGCCGCGAGCCGGTGCTCCACCAGGTCGAGCAGGTGTAGGGTCAGCCCGTCGGGAGTGCCTTCGAGGTGAGCCTTCGTCAGCTCCACCGCAAAAAGCGGATTTCCTCGGGCGCGTCTGATAATTGACGAAACAGTTCCACTGGTTGCTATGTCTCCGAGAGATGCCACAACCAAATCGGCCACGACCGCGGGCTCGAGGGGATGCAGTTCGAGTCGGTCGGCCTCTGCCTGTCGAAAGAGTTCAGCGAGTGCATCGTTGGACGCATCGGTCGTTCGCAGCGATGCCATGATCGACGCATGGCCTGCCAGCGCGAGGTTGTGCATCACAGCGATGCTGGCTGTGTCGAGATGTTGGATGTCGTCGATGAAGAGAACGTTCGGGCAGGTCCCGTCCTTGCCGCGTAGGCGTTCGGTGGCGGCGGCGATCTGGAGTGCAGGATCGGCGCCATTGGCGGGGTCGAGGAAGCCGGTCAGCGCGCCAAAAGGGATACTGGACACTGCGGCGTTGGCCCGAATTGTGGTTACAACAGTTCCAGAACTCCGCAGTTCGCCGGCGACATGATCGAGGAGGGCGGTCTTGCCGATCCCCATCTCACCGGACACCACGATCGATCGGCCGGCGCTGACGAGTGTGCGGACACGTTCAGCCTCGGCTGAACGCCCCTTGGGTTCCGACATGGGTCGATCGTAGTTTTCGGCGACCGGGATCTCTCATCGAGTCGCATCAAGCCCACGCGCATCCCGAGCACCAACGTTCACGCCACGTCACTCGCACTAGTGTCACTACGCATGGACAGGCTGTGTGAGCGACCGGGGTGCTCCGAGACCGCGTCTGTCGCCTATGGGATGAAAGCAGAAGACCTCGTCTTCTGGCTCGATGTGTTACGCGATGCACACAGCCTCAACAGCGGAGTGCTGTGCCAACGCCACGCAGACTCGATGGTCGTGCCGAGAGGTTGGACACTCGATGATCTCCGCGACCCTGACCTTCATCTGTTCCGGCCACCTGTATCGGAAGCCCGTGAGAGCGTGCGTCAAACGCGGTCCCGTGCGTCGAACCGTTCGGTAGTTGAACAGTTGGAGTTCAACGTCGGTGCGGGTGACGAACTCGTAGGAGATGCCCACGTTGAATCCGATGAGGTTTCGGTGCCGCAGCAAGCTGAGGTCGCGTCGGGTCTTGAAGAGTCTGAGTCCCCACCCGAAGCATGGACCCCGACGTTCGATGATGAAGATGATCTCGATGGCTTGCTCACGGCTCGGAGTCCGTTATTGGCACGCGCCTTTCGGGGCGCCGATCGCCCAGCGTCTTCCTGAGCAGCGTGGAGATCGAGCGAAGTCTTTCAGTGCCCGGTCCTCCGGAGGGGTTGTTCGAACTGGTCGAGGACCTGACTCGTTACCCACAGTGGATGCAGCTCGTTCACGAAGTCGTCGAACTCGACCCGGATCATGACGGTCGTCCAGCCTGGGACGTCGAGTTGCGGGCTCGGGTCGGCCCGCTCGCGCGATCCAAACGTCTTCGAATGGTTCGCACTGTTTGCGATGCCCCACGATCAGTAAGATTCGAACGCAGCGAGGTTGACGGCCGGGCCCATGCTCCCTGGGTATTGAGAGCAGATCTCGAACCACTCGCCGACGTGGAGGATGGAATCATGCTGACCATGCGACTGAGCTACGGCGGCAGGCTGTGGACTGGCGCTGTGTTGCAACGGGTGCTGGACGACGAGGTGCGGCAGGGGAGTGAGGCTCTGCTGGAGATCGTCAGTTCGGGGCCCATGCACTGAAACGTCCGTTCCGATGATGCCTGACTTCGAGTCGGACGCCGAAGCACTCGGAGAGGCCATCAGAGTTCAGGACTGCTTCGATGGGCCCGGCGGATAGGACGTTCCCATCTCGTAGGAGCAGGGCATGTGTCGTGCCGGGCGGGATCTCGTCGACGTGGTGGGTGACCATGACGAACGGGGCAGCATGGTCGTCACTTGCGACCGCTGACAGCGCGGCGAGCAATTCTTCGCGACCGCCGAGATCGAGCCGCGCCGCGGGTTCGTCGAGCAAGATGACCCCCGGATCATTCATCAAGGTGCGAGCGAGCAACACGCGTTGCTGTTCGCCAGACGACAGCGACCCAAATGTCCGGTCCGCCAGGGCACCCACGGCGTAGCGGGATAGGCACCATTCAGCGCGAGCATCATCTGCTGGTGTGTACTGATGCCACCACGGCTCGAGCGCGGCGTACCGCGCAGTGCGTACAACGTCATGAGCTGACAGTGTCGAACGAAGCTGATCGGCGAGGGCCGCCGAAGAGAACCCGATGCGGCGGCGTAACACCCGCACGTCGGTGTCGCCCAGGCGACCGCCGAGCACCTCCACGGTTCCCGATGTCGGGTGTTCGTAGAGCGCCATGATCTTGAGTAAAGTGGTCTTACCGGACCCGTTCGGGCCGAGCACGATCCACCTCTGCGATGTCTCAAGTCTGAACGAGATCTTGCCGATGATGGAGGTGCCTTCGCGCTGCACGTGCACATCGTGCAATGCAAGGGCCGGCGTGTCGGAGTTCGAGTCTTTCTCAGCCGTCATGTCGCCATCGATCCCACCCATGTGTCCATATCCAAACTTCAATGCCGAGTACACTTCCGCATCGTATGCGGCCTCCCACGGCGGTCACGCCACAGTCTGTAAATGCGTCGCGCCGCGGGCATGGCGCGGTACTCGGGGCATTGCTGGTCGGGATCGTCGTATTGGCGCTGGCATCATTCGTGCCCGTGCCTGCAAGTGCACAAACCAGCGAAGAAGAAGCTCAGCAGGCAGCCCGCGAGATTCAAGAGGCCAGGGACCGGGCCAACGTTGCAGCCGAGGCTTTCTTTCAAGCGCGGTCCGATCTCGAACTGCTCGAAGAGGACGCCGAACAGCTCGAGTCCGAGGCAGCCGATCTCGAGGAGGATGTCGAACGGCTACGGCGTGATGTCGAGGCGCTGGCGGTTGCGCGCTTCGCGTCCAGTGGCAGCAACGGGATCCCCCTCCTCACTGGTCTTCAGGCACCAAAAGACCAGGTACAGGCGGAAGTGTTTGTCGGGGTAATGACCAACGCCGGGAGCGATGCTCTCGATCAGTACGACATCGCGCAGAAAGAACTTGTGGCCAAGCAGAAAGAGGTGGGCGAGCGGAAGGCCGAGGTCGAACGCCAACAGGTTGTCTTCACTGAATTGCAGGAGGATGCCGAGGCAGAAGTCGAACGGCTTCGAAAAGTCGAAGAACAACGGCTGACCGACGTTGCAGTGCAGCGCGCTCTCGATGCGCAGCTGGACGCGGCGCTTTCGCGATTCGAGGAGACGTCGATCCGGAACGCAGAAGCGGCAAAGAGGGCCCGGCCAAACCCCGGACTCGCCGCGGCAGCGGAAGCGGTGGCGGCGGCCGAGGCGGCAGCCACAGATGGTGATACTGACGGACTCGCCGTCTTCGTTCCTCCGGTTGAGACGATCGCGCCGAATACCGGAGCGTCTGGCGGTTCGAGCGGAGGACGTACCGGAACGGGCGGAACCGGAAGCAGCCCAGCGGCCATCCTGAACGATTCCGGGTACATCGACGCGATCATGTGTCCAATGTCCGGCGCGGCGTATGGCGACAGCTGGGGTGCGCCACGATCTGGCGGACGCCGACACGAAGGCGTCGACATGCTGGCGCCGGCTGGTATCCCGATCATCGCTGTCGCGAACGGTTTCGTGACGTTCAAGCGGAACGCGCTCGGTGGCAATGCCGTGTCACTTGCCGGCGACAACGGCAACCGCTATTACTACGCCCACCTCTCGGGCTACGAGGGTACGAGCCGTCGGGTGTCCCAGGGCGAAGTCATCGGGTACAACGGCGACACGGGTAATGCGACCGGCATTCCGCACTTGCACTTCGAAGTGCATCCGGGTGGCGGGCTCGCCGTGAATCCGACGCCATCGATTCGCGCTGCCGGCTGCTAACGGATCTTTCGACGTCGGTTTTCAGGGTCTGGCGGAGAGTGTGACGGGTTGGCCAGCGGCCAATTGGCCGCACGCGGCATCGATATCGGTACCACGATTCCGGCGCACTGTTGCGTTGGTGCCGAGGCTCTCGAGGAGGTCGCGGAATTCCTGCACGCGACGCGGGGAACTACCGACGGTCGGGTAACCGGGAGTTGGATTGAGGGGGATCAGGTTCACGTGACCGTGTGGGCTGAGCTGGCGGCAGAGTGCAGCGAGTTCCCTTGCGTCGCTGTCGCGATCGTTCACGCCGGCGATCATCGCCCATTCGAAACTGACTCGACGATTCTTGACCGCGAGATAGTCGGTGCAGGCTGAGAGTAGATCTGCGATCGGATAGCGCCGGTTGATCGGCACGAGTTCGTCGCGCAGCCTGTCGTTTGCTGCATGAAGCGACACGGCGAGGTTGACAGGAAGAGGACGATCCTGCAGCGAGCGGATGCCGGGGATGACGCCGACAGTTGAGATCGTGATGTGGCGTGCCGAGAGTCCGAGGTCGCCATGGATGCGCTCGACGCTGTGCCAGACGTTGTCGAGGTTGGCCATCGGCTCGCCCATTCCCATGAAAACGACGTTGCTGACGCGCCTGTTCGACTCCTTCGCGCGTTGCGCTGCTCTCACAACTTGTTCGACGATCTCGCCGACCGTCAGGTGGCGGGTGAAGCCGGCCTGTCCGGTAGCGCAGAACCCGCATCCCATGGCACAACCTGCCTGGCTGCTGACACAGACCGTGGCGCGATCCGGATAGAGCATCAGAACGGTCTCGATCTTGCTCCCGCCTGCAAGTTCCCACAGAAACTTGATGGTGTCTCCGTTCTCACTCACTGATTCGGTGACGGGGTTCAATGCAAACGGAAGTGATTCGGAGAGCTCCGCCCGTAATCTCCTCGGGAGGTTGGTGATGTCGGCCGGGTTTGCGAGTTGGGTGTAGAGGCCATCCCAGATCTGATCGACTCGATACTTCGGCTCGCCTCCAAGCACTTCGGCGAACTGTTCACGGGTCAGCTCATAGCGAGTCGGAGAGGGAAGCTGGGGGTTTGTCATTCGGTCTCCAGCATGAGTGTCGCGGCGATTTCCTCGTACTGCGAAATGCGTCCCCGGGTTACATCGAGGCTTGCTGTCCAGAACGCCTCATCGGTGTGGCGAGCATCGAGCGACTGGTGCAGGTCGGTCACACTCCAGCGAGGCAGTTCAGGGGCCTGGCCGGAAGCGGTCATGGAGTCGGTTCCTTCGTGTCCGGCGCGATGTCGATCATGAACGCAGCATTCGTGGAATGGATCTCGAAACCGAGGCGCTCGTACATGGCGACGGCGGTGGTATTGCCTGCATCGACATACAAGAGCCCAGTTGTGATTCCCAGCTGGGCCAAGTGCTCGAGACCGGCAAGTGTGAGTTGGCTCCCGAGCCCCAACCCGTGGAAGTCGGGATCGACCGCGATCACGTAGATCTCCCCGAGATCATCGTCGGCAGCGGTAATCCGCGGGTGGACCTTCGTCCAGCAGAACGCGGCCATCCGTCCATCGCGTTCGTGGATTCGGAAACCCTTGGGGTCGAACCATGGCTCGTCTTGGCGTTGACGCAGTGTTTCAAGAGTCCACCCGCCCTGTTCGCCGTGCTCCGCAAATGCTCGATTGTTGACCCCGATCCACGCACCCTCGTCGGCCCCGGGAACGAACGCTCTTGTCTCGACCGTCACATCCCTATCTGTTGGAAGCGGTCGGCGCATTTGAAGGAGCGTTCTGTCGAGGTGCATTCCGGAATCAGCGGCGAGCGCCTGCTCGATGGATGTCGGTTCGGAGACCCACCAGTTCAGCAGGCCCCCGCCATCGCTAGCCATTACTGCCAGCGCAGCATTGATGAGTTCCGCCCCGATTGCTGGGAATTCGTGACGATGACCCGGATCAACGATGATCTCGAGGGCGGAGGATTCGTTGCTGCCGGAGATCTGTGCATATGCGTAGGGAACGTGGTCGCCTGGCGCGCAGAGGACGAGTCCGGCAAATCCGTCGCCGCCACCGGAGTCCAGATCGAGTCGTAGGTGATCCGAAAGCGCAGGGCGGCCGTCGGCAGCAGTAGCTGCGTCGATCAACGTGGTGACGGCGGCAATGTCATTCGTTGACATCTGGCGCTTGACCTCGACCCCGCTCATCCTCGGAGGGTATCCGCCCGCGCATACCTCGATTCCTCCGTTTGTAGGTAATTCTCGGCGGAACGGTCCACCAAATTACTCACACAAACGACGAATACGAATGTGGGTCGTAGGGTCGGAGCGATGGGTCGACCACGAACTCCGAAGGGCCGGGCGCGAGAAACGGCCGCAAGGCTGACCCTCGAGTACCCCGAGGCGATTTGTGAGTTGGATCACTCCAACCCATATGAACTGCTGGCGGCCACGATCTTGTCGGCCCAATGCACAGACGCCCGGGTCAACATGGTGACTCCCGCGTTGTTCGCTAAGTATCCGACACCTGACGAGCTGATGTACGCCAATCCGTCCGAACTCGAAGAGATCGTTCGCTCGACGGGCTTCTTTTCATCGAAGGCGAGGAACCTGATCGGAATGGCGACCGGCGTCGTGGAGCGGTTCGGCGGCGAAGTGCCAGAGACCCGGGACGACCTCGTGTCGCTGCCGGGAGTCGGTCGCAAGACCGCGAATGTCGTTCGTACCGTTGCGTTCGATCTTCCCGGCTTGCCCGTCGACACCCACGTCGGCAGGCTCGCGCGTCGGCTGGGGATGACCGAGCAAGATGATCCAGTCAAGGTCGAGACGGAGCTGAACGGTTTCCTGCCTGCCGCTCAGCGGGGCGACTTCAGCCTGCGCATGATCCTGCATGGCCGACGTGTCTGTTTTGCCAAGAAGCCGCAGTGTGAGAACTGCGTCCTCGAGGATTTCTGCCCGTCGAGCCTGGTGCCCAAGAAGGGCCGTAGGCGACCTGCCCCCTGATTCCGCTGAGGGCTGCGGAACTCATTTTGAGCCGAGACTCGACCATTGCCCACCATTTGGGCGAGCGTGTATAGTTGCACGGCAAGAACCAGGTTCCCGCCACCTGGTTTGCTGCGACGGCCGGGATCCGCCTCCTGGCCTCGCTTGAGCGACGGCCCCTCCACCAGGGGTCGTCGCCGCTTTTTCGGCACGGGTTTGGCCAGCAGCAAGGGGCTTGTCAGCCGCAGGCGCGCAGCGCCCTAAGCAGGCCTCGCTCGGCGTTTCGCAGTTGGCGTTCTGCTTCGTGAATTGCAACGACGAGATCTTCGCGCTCGGACCCGACGAACGGCTCTGCGAGGTCGGCGACGCGGGCGCGATACTGGGCGATCTTGTCGGCAATGGTGGCCAGTTCGGCGGCTGTCGATTCGGGGGATCCACTCATCCGCGGAAACGCTACCGGTCGCTGGAGGGGCCGCTCTATACACTCCGCTCCCGTGATCAGTGTTCGCGATGACCTACGTGCTCTCGAGGGCTATCACTCCGCGCAGGTCGACGTACGAGTTCGACTCAACACGAATGAGTCGCCCGAACCTCCGCCACCGGGTTTCAGAGATGCCATCGCGGCGGAGGTCTCCCGAATCAACTGGCATCGGTACCCCGATCGTGCTGCCACGAAGTTGCGGGAGGCAATTGCCGAGACCCACGGTGTGGATCCGGCTCAGGTCTTCGCAGCGAACGGATCCAACGAGGTGCTCCAGACTGTCTTGCTGGCTTACGCAGGCCCCGGTCGAACGGTTGCAACGTTCGAGCCGACCTATCAGATGCATGCTCAAATCGCTCGGGTGACGGGCGCTGCTGTCGTTGAGGGAGAGCGCGCGGCCGACTTCACGCTCGACCCCGCCGAAGTCACGCGGGTCATTGAGACCTTCCAGCCTCATGTTGTGTTCTTGACATCTCCCAACAATCCCACCGGGCTGGTCGAACCGATTGATCGCGTTCAGCAACTGCTCGACATCGCGCCGGGCCTCGTCGTGGTCGACGAGGCTTACTCCCAGTTTGCCGATCGGAGTGCAATCGACCTGGTCTCCGAGGAGCGTGCGTTGGTCGTCACACGTACATTTTCAAAGACCTGGTCGATGGCCGGCGCGCGTCTCGGGTACCTGATCGGCCCGACCTGGCTCGTGGCTGAACTCGAAAAGGTGGTGCTGCCCTATCATCTCGACGCGTTCAAACAGATTGCCGGGCGCCTAGCGCTGCGCTTCTCCGATGAGATGAATGCCCGGGTGGCA
>Ga0209013_10002730_pt1 | contig 15901 bp, 13 predicted proteins | sample Cruoilmetagenom2_FD_187291 | JGI IMG/M metagenome (GOLD analysis project Ga0209013, IMG submission 187291) | Oil polluted marine microbial communities from Coal Oil Point, Santa Barbara, California, USA - Sample 2 (SPAdes) (version 2) | ecosystem: Environmental > Aquatic > Marine > Oil seeps ... | reverse complement strand
AGACCATCATGAAATGGTTACTAATTCAACCTTCTTTTTTCAACCCGGCGAACCAACAAGAGTTCATCCTTTAACACCTGCCATGAACCAGGAGTTAACAGCTCAAATTGGAAGCTACCATGCTAAAGCATTGGACAAAATAGGTTCTCTTTATTTTTCAGAGGAAAGATATGATGACTACTATTATGGCAAGGGCTCTACTTTTCCCGATGTCAACGGTGGTATTGGAATATTGTTTGAACAAGCCAGTTCGAGGGGTCATTTACAAGACACTGAAAACGGTACCCTAACTTTTCCATTTACAATCAGAAATCAATTTACAACCGCATTATCAACCATTGAAGCGGCACAAAATATGCGTGTAAAGATACTTTCCTATCAGCAGGAATTTTATCGAAACATGAGAAACGAAGCCTCAAAAAGCAGGACTAAGGCCATAGTTTTTGGAGATAGCAAGGATGCAGCCAAAACCTGGCATCTGGCAGAAATACTTAGCAGACAGAAAATAAACTTCCATGAACTTGCCACCGATGTTACTATAGATAGCAAATCATTTAAAAAAGATCATAGCTATGTGGTTCCAATGAATCAGAAAAACCATAGGTTAATTAAATCTATGTTTGAGAAGCGAACTACATTTACTGACAGTTTGTTTTATGATATTTCGGCATGGACATTTCCCCTTGCATTTAATGTTGATTATGCGGAATTGGAGTCCCTGTCGATTGCAGGAGCACAAATAACTGACTTTAAACCGCTAACAGGGAATGTAAGTCAGCAAAGTAGTTATGCGTACTTATTTGAATGGCATGAATATTATACGCCCAGAGCACTAAATCAAATTTTATCTAAAGGACTTAGGGCCAAAGTAGCAAAGTCGCCGTTTTCCCTGGAAAATAACACCTATGATTACGGAACAATAATGATACCGGTGCAAAATCAGGTATTAAACAGCAATGATTTGTATATATTTCTAAAAGAAGTAGCTGAAGACAGTAAGATCATAATAACGGGTGTGAATACAGGTTTATCACAGGGTATTGATCTGGGCAGTAACGATTTTGATCCTGTTAAAAAACAAAAAGTTGCCATAGTGGTAGGCAGCGGTATACGATCTTATGATGCAGGAGAAATTTGGCATTTATTTGACACACGCTATAATATGAAGATTACCAAAATTGATAAAGAGTATCTTAATTCTGTTGATTTGAGTTCTTACACAGATATTATAATACCCAGGTCATCAGGTAAAAATTCGAATGATAAAACTATGGCTAAAAAGTTAAATGATTGGGTAAAAGCCGGTGGAACGCTTATTGGTTATGGAAATATGGCAAATTGGTTTGATAAACATGAGCTCATGAACTTAAAATTTAGGAAAGACACTCTTAAAGCCAGGGATATATCATTCGGGCAGAAGTCAGATTTCATTGGGGCGCAGGTTACAGGAGGCGCAATATTCGAAGCCAAACAAGATCGCTCTCACCCTGTTAATTTTGGATACAAAAACGATAAAGTGTCCCTGTTTAGAAATACAAACGTTTATATTGAACCAGATAAGGATAGTTATAATAATCCAATTCAATATACTAATCAACCTCTCCAAAGCGGTTATATTTCAGAAGAAAACTTGGAAATGATTAAAGGTAGCGTGCCATTTAAAGTACAAAGACTTGGCAAGGGCCGGGTTGTTTTATTTACAGATAACACTAACTTCAGGGCCTTTTGGTATGGAACAAATAAATTTCTTATGAACGCTATTTTCTTTGGAAAAATAATGTAATAAACACAGTTTATGAATTGCCAAGACTTTCGTCTAAGTTGCGGCAAACTATCTAATAAGTGATGAAATTAGAGTTAATAAGGTTTCTTTTATTTAACTTATAACTACTAACTTTAATCCTGTTTATTAGAAAACTTCAAAAGATGGCAAGAACACCAAGCAAAATGTTGCCTTTGGGCACAATTGCCCCTAATTTTAATTTACCAGATACTGTCACTGACAAAATGGTCAGCCTTGATCAAATAAAAGGTGAAAAAGGTAGTCTGATCATGTTTATCTGCAATCATTGTCCTTTTGTTAAACACGTAAATTCTACAATAACACAATTGGCAAGTACTTACCAATCTAAGGGAATAGCTTTTATATCAATCTCCAGTAATGATGTAGTAAATTATCCTCAGGATGCCCCCGAACTTATGAAACAAACAGCATTACAAGAAAGCTATAGCTTTCCGTATTTATTTGATGAATCCCAGGAGGTGGCTAAGGCATATGAGGCGGCATGCACTCCGGATTTTTATCTTTTTGACAATACCCTGAGACTTGTATATAGAGGTCAATTAGACGATTCCAGGCCAGAAAATGGGATACCCTCAACCGGATTGGACTTAAATAATGCCATGGAGGCATTGTTAAATAATAAACCAATAAATCCGGTTCAAAAACCGAGTATAGGTTGTAATATAAAATGGATATAAAATTTGAGGCCGTAACAAATAAAACCCGTGAGCTCTATTGTAAACTAGGAATAAAGGCATACAAAGAGCATTATTTGCACTTATGGAAAAATAATGATCCTACTCCTTACTTTGAAGAAAGCTTTACCATAGATGTCGTCAGACATGAATTGAAAGATAATTCATCATCTCTTTGGTTAATTCATATGGGAGATACGGCAATTGGTATTCTTAAACTTATCAAAGATGCTCCAATAGGACCCTATAATTCAAAGAAAGCGATCTTACTCGAAAAAATATACATCCTAAATAAATTCGCCGGTAAAGGGATAGGGAGCCTTGCACTAAGCTGGGTTGAAAAATACTGCATGGACTCAGACAAACAAGTGTTATGGCTGGAAGCTATGCAAAAAGGACCCGCATTGAAATTCTATCTTAAAAACGGATATCATATCCTAAAAGAAAAGCAATTAAAATTTGATCTAGTTTTGGATAAAGAAAAGCCGATGTACGTGCTTTTGAAAAAAATAAAAACATCTTAGTTTTATAGTAGACATTCATTTACCCAGCCCTGTCAAATCCAACCCTCTCTTTGTAATAGATTTTTAATATGATTGTAATGATGGTTGCCATGCCAGACATATCGACCAATATTTTCCTCTATTGTAGTTGATTCTGTACTCTCAGGATGTATAAAACTGCGTTTCAAGTCTGAAGAAGAAAGCCCTTTAAGTAAATAAACCAATTTGGCATGTACTGCCCTGAGATGGTTCAGCGATAGTTCAATAGGGGCCGTCCGTGTATCAAAAAGTTCTGCCCATTCCTTTTCAAGATAAGGTTTTATGACGGGAGTTTCTTCTGTTAATGCCCATTTAAAACGAATATAGCTATGGTGATGACTATCGGCAACATGATGAATAACCTGGCGAACAGTCCACCCGCCAGGCCTATACGGAGACTCTAATTGAGAAGTTGACAATTCATTTACCAGCAACTCCAATTTATTAGGGTAATGTTCCAAAATAGCAATCCATTCTGAAATTTGCTCTTCCGAAATTGCAGAGGGCACTTCAAATTTTCCAATGGGATATCGCAATTCTTCCAGTTTTACTTTTTCCATATATCAAAAATAGTGATTTTCATTTCCTGAAGCTAAGCCAATTCCCTTGCAGTGCTTTTATTTTCAGTAGTCAGGAAAGTTTAATCCGTTAAACTTTAATAGATATTTAACCTGGTATTGACCAAAATCATTTCATTAACTATTAATTTTATAGAGTTTTAAACTTCAACTTAAAAATAATAAAAATGGCAACAATTCGATTGGGCGACATCGCCCCAGATTTTACCGCTGACAGCTCTGCAGGAACGATTAATCTTTATAATTATTTAGGTGATGGATGGGGTATTCTTTTTTCACATCCAGCAGACTTCACCCCTGTTTGTACAACTGAACTTGGGACAGCTTCTAAATTTAAAGCAGAATTTGACAAACGAAATGTAAAGATGTTAGCCCTTAGTGTTGATGGTAAAGCTTCTCACAACGAATGGATAAAGGATATTAATGAGACACAAAATACAACGGTTAACTTTCCTATTATTGCGGATGAGGACAAGAAGGTTTCCTCCTTATATGATATGATACATCCTAATGCCGATAACAATCTTACAGTGCGTTCGGTGTACATTATAGCTCCCGATAAGACGGTTAAACTTATTATTACCTATCCTGCTTCTACAGGTCGTAATTTTCACGAATTATTAAGGGTTGTTGATTCTCTTCAACTAACTGCCTATCACAAGGTAGCCACTCCGGCCAACTGGAACCATGGGGAGGATGTAGTGGTAAGTCCGGCTATACCAACTGATGAAGCACGCAATATGTTTACCAAAGGAGTAGAAGAAATTAAACCTTACCTTCGAATGACTCCGGATCCAACAACGGTTTAAAAGAACTTTAGTATGAATATAAAAAGCCTTCTGAGATCAAAAGGCTTTTTATTATCTCTTATATGACTTTAAAATTAGTTGAAGTCAACAATAAGATTTGTGGTGTTGGATCATATGAGACTAATAAATAACTTGGTTAACAAAATTTAATTAAGCTTAAGCTTGGTCATTTGTCCAACCTTCTTTAATTTTATCATTGTATTACACGATCTGACATTCCCCCTTGTTGTAAACAACTTCATAAAATACTTTTTTAAGTGGTTACATGGTAGGGTTTACAACTACAAAGGTGTTATATAAATAAGAAGATTCCCCATAAATAACCTTAACAAGTTGCTATGTCTGTTTTTTTTGTAATGCTATTCTTTTTGTTCGTTATCAATTTAATTCTCCTTGTTTTTAGTGCGAACAGGGTTAAATAAAAAACTTCTTTCGAAAAATTGAAAGAAGTTTTACTGAATTTAACAGATAATTCTAAGGGTCGCCCCTCCTCTATTATTTTTTTATAGGATATGGTTATTTATTTAACTTCCATAAGCTCAACATCAAAAACCAGGGTCGCGTTTGGAGGTATTACACCACCAGCACCAGCACTCCCATAACCAAGTTCAGATGGAATTACAAAACGTGCCTTATCACCTACGTTTAATAAACTAATTCCTTCATCCCATCCTGGTATTACTTGTCCTATCCCTAATTGAAAATCTATAGGCTGATTGCGTTGGTATGACGAATCAAATACTTGTCCGTTAGTCAATGAACCTTCATAATGAACAGAAACCGTATTTCCTTTTGCTGCTTTATTACCATCTCCTTTTTTAAGAATCTTGTAACGAAGTCCGCTGTTTGTTTTATCAAATCCAGAAGCAAGTTTTTCTAATTCTGCCTCTGCTTTATTTCTTTCTTCCTGTTGTCTAATTTCGCCTGAACTTTCAAAGGATTTAAAGGCTTCAACCGCATTCCAGGATTCTGCTTCGCTTCCTACACGAATAATCTCAAGGTTATTAATTGAATCTCCCTGGGCTATTTCATCAACAATATTCTGTCCTTCTATAACATTTCCGAAAACCGTGTGCTTATTATCTAACCATGGAGTAGCCACGTGTGTAATGAAGAACTGACTTCCATTGGTGCCGGGGCCTGCATTAGCCATAGACAATACTCCAGGTCCTGTATGTTTTAGGTCCGGGTGAAATTCGTCATCAAATTTATAACCAGGATCTCCTGTTCCAGTTCCCTGAGGACAACCACCTTGAACCATAAAATCTGGGATTACCCTATGAAAACTAAGTCCGTCATAATAAGGTGTGTTTTTTGGTTTGGCACTATTTTCCAAATTTCCTTCAGCCAGTGCTACAAAATTACCTACAGTACCAGGGGTCTTATCATAGGTTAATTTTACTGTTATTTCTCCTTTTGAAGTATTGAATTTTGCGTAAATTCCGTCTTGCATATCTCATTTTTTTAATAAGCTGCAAAGGTAATAAATTTAAATTGACAGCTGCTCATTTTATCGTCCTTATGGCTTCTATATGGTAGTAATTTAGAAATAGCAGGGAGGTATTATTTACCTCCTTCCATTTTTGTTGCACTTGTACCATATTTATCAAATAGATATACCAAACTGGCCATTGTGGCTGCACCAAGTTCCAGTTCACGTCTATTAACATGCTCAAATGTATCAATCTCAGCATGATGATGGTCGAAATACCGCTGTGAATCCGGACGCAATCCTGCAAGTACAATTTGGTCATTTTTTAATGGACCAATATCGGCACCGCTACCTCCTTTCTCAAACATATGAACCAGGTATGGTTCAAAAAGCGGTTTCCATCGTAAAATTTTGGCAAAGTCAGTTTCCTGGCAGTCAAAAGAAAAACCTCTGGGTGTAAAGCCTCCTGAATCACTTTCCAATGCAAATACATGCTTCTCTTTCTTATTTAATGCAATCTCCGCATAGGTAGTTGCACCTCTTAAACCGTTTTCTTCATTCATAAAAAGTACCACCCGGATTGTACGTTTAGGAACATATCCAGTTATTCTTAATAACCGAAGAACTTCCATGCTCTGAACGCAGCCGGCACCATCATCATGGGAACCATCACCAAGATCCCAGGAGTCGAGATGTCCACCAACTACTATAATTTCTTCGGGATATGTACTGCCCTTTATCTCTCCAATAACATTGTAGGATTGAACATCCTGAAGTTGCCTGCAATTTTGCTTAAAATAAAATTTTATCTCCGGATTAAGTTGCAGTGTAGTGCTTAACAATTCAGCTCCATTGGTACTTATGGCAGCGGCAGGAATCCTATTATTTATCGGGATTTCCCCATAACTCATAGCTCCAGTATGAGGATAATCATCCAAACGCAGGCTCATAGAACGAACAATAACCCCCACAGCTCCATATTTTGAAGCTTCTTTAGCTCCGGAATACCTTTGTTTCGCGCTTGCAGAATAAGATTCAAATGTTTTAATCTTCGTCGGATCCATAGGTCCGTTGTAAAAGACAATTTTACCTTCAATTTTACTACGCCCTAGCTTTTCCAATTCTTCAATACCCCTTACTTCAATAACATTGGCCTTGATACCGCCAGAAGGCGTAGAAATAGACCCACCCAATGCACAAATAGGTACATTATTCGTAATGCCGGGTTTACTTTCAATATAGGCGAATTCAGGTACACCCCTAACCCATTTAGGAACCATTACTGGTTGTAACCATACCCGATCCAGTCCGAGGGAATCCATTTTTTGCTTGGTATATTCCACTGCTTGTTCGGCCTGTACTGAACCTGTAAGTCGACCCCCAATCTGATTAGATAAATAATTCAACCAATTATAAGCCTTACCCTGTGTAAGTGATGTATTATAAATTGCTTTTAACTGTTCTTTGTCATCCGTTTGCGACCAGATAGGTCCGACCAATAATAAAAGTAGCAGGCATAAATTTTTCATCATTCTTTTTCCAATTGGGATTTATAGGCTTCAATATTAGCCTTTATTTTATAATCAAGCTCTGGTTCCTTTATATCTTTGTATTTTTTTAACGATTCCAGCAATATAGTAGCTACAATTAATCTCGAAGCATTCTTGTCATCAGCCGGAATAACATACCACGGCGCATTGGTTTTAGACGTTCTGTTAATGGCTTCCTCATAACAATCCTGATAATTATCCCAAAGATTGCGTTCTTTTAGATCACCTGGTGAGAATTTCCAATTTTTTTCCTGCAGACGCAATCTTCTCAATAAACGCTGTCTTTGTTCTTCTTTAGAAATGTTTAAAAAGAATTTGAAAACAAGAGTTCCATTATCTGTGATATGGCGTTCAAAATCATTAATTTGTTTATACCGTTTGTCCCAGAATGATTTATCAATATCTGCCACCGTATTAATATTTGGAATATTCTCGCTTAAAATATACTCCGGATGTACCTTGGTTACCAATACATTTTCATAATGGGTTCTGTTAAACACCCCAAATTTTCCTTTTGGTGGTAGCGCAATATAATGTCTCCATATATAATCATGATCCAGCTCAAGCTCCGTAGGTACTTTAAAGCTATGTACAACGACACCTCTAACATTGCAATCTTTAAATACTTCACGTATAAGGCTATCCTTACCGGAAGTATCCATCCCCTGAAAACAAATCAGGACGGCGTATTTGCCATGCGCGTATAGCATATTTTGAAAATCGCCTAAATCTTCACGTAATTTTTCCAGTTTTTTCTTGAGTTCCTTTTCTGTGCTGTCAAGATTTTCCGAAGTATTGAGATCTGCTAATTTTAGTTCAGAAACTATTTTGTATGAGGATATATCAATTTTCTTCATGAGATGAATATATAATATTTTGTTGTCCTAATAAGGGCTCAAATTTAAAAATAACCTTTTATCCTTAATAATGTACCATTCGACATTTAATCCCGAAAGACCGGTTAATTAAACGAATAAATAAGGCGACTGGGGCGATGCCCTTTATCTTTACCCCTCCTAAATTTTACATAATCAATACTTTAAGCTATGAAGGTATTATGTACCGTTCTAATGTTCTTTGTGCTTTTCTCTATGTCTTCTTTTGATATGAGTAAGGCATGTGACTATGCAGGGTCGAATATTGGGTACATCAAATCCCAGACAGAACGCGCTCTTGCTGCAGAAGACATTAATACTTCGCGCTTCTTTGCCTACAAAGCTCTTAATGCCATTGAAAAATCGAAAGAGCAAATTGAAGCCTGCGGTTGCGATTATGCTAAAGAGAGCATTTATGAAGGTCTGGACAACCTAAAGAAAGCTACCAGAGTTTCTTCCTTAAACAGTGCTAAATTACTTCTAACAAGAGCATTGGATAACTCTGCGGGAAGCCTTGAAGCTATAAGAGATCATGATGAACACCAGGGAAGTTTATATGCCAATGATATGCTGGTAATGAATACGAAAACAGCAGAAAAAGAAAAATTAAGTATGATAATGCCGGTTGGCAAAGAACTGGAACGAAAAATTGATCAGTCACTTGTAAATTATCAAAATTCTCTGGACGAGGTAGTCAATAGCGTAGAATGCAAAGAGGCCTACGAGTTTGCAAGTAAAATTTACGAGCGTTGTGAACAGGAACTTCTAAAGCCGGGACTTACAGAAGCCAAAAAGTATTACAATTTGAGAACAAAACAAATTACGGCAATGGCACTTGATAAATTAAAGGATTGCAATAATTAGCATCCAGGATTTTCTGCAATTACCTTATTGAATTTACCTATTTATAATTCCGCTATTTACTTGCAAACAGATTAACGTCCTCTTCGGTAATTTCTGCACCGCCCAGTATAATTAAGCGCTCGACCACATTTCTTAATTCGCGAATATTACCTGTCCAATCATAACTTTTTAAAAGTTCAAGAGCTTTTTTGGTAAACTTTTTGGTAACTACCCCTTGCTCAGAGGCAATTTTGGCGGCAAAATGATCTATTAGGAGTGGAATATCTTCCCTTCTGTCATTCAATGATGGAACATTTATGAGTATAACGGCTAAACGATGATATAGATCTTCCCTAAATTTTGCTTCTTCAATCTCATGCTGAAGATCCTTGTTGGTAGCAGCAATTACGCGCACATCAACTTTAATATCTTTGTCAGTGCCAACCCTCGAGATTTTACTCTCTTGCAAAGCCCTAAGCACTTTGGCCTGAGCTGAAAGACTCATATCTCCAATCTCATCCAAAAAGATAGTGCCTTTGTTCGCAGCCTCGAATTTACCGGCCCTATCCCTGACCGCCGAAGTAAAGGCCCCTTTTACGTGGCCAAATAATTCGCTTTCAATCAATTCTGAGGGGATAGCTGCACAATTCACTTCAATAAATGGGCCTCCGCTGCGATCACTTTTTTCATGTAGCCAATGGGCCACAAGTTCCTTACCGGTACCATTTGATCCGGTTATTAAAACTCTGGCATCTGTTGGCGCAACCTTATCTATCATTTCCTTGATAGTGGTAATTTCCTTACTTTGACCAATCATTTCATAGCCTTTACTAACTTTTTTCTTTAAGATCTTATTTTCCAGAACTAGTTCCTTCTTATCCAAGGCGTTCCGTACTGTTGTGAGAAGTCTGTTTAAATCGGGTGGTTTGGAGATATAGTCAAAAGCTCCTAACCTCATTGTATTTACAGCAGTATCCAAATCCCCATGTCCTGAAATCATTATAAAGGGTACTTCCGGTCTAATTTTTTTTGCGGCCTGTAGGACCTCAACACCATCCATTTTGGGCATTTTAATATCACAAAGGGCAAGATCATAGTCCGTTTTTTTAATCATTTCCAGACCAAGTGAACCATCTTCTGCCTCATCCACTTCATACATTTCGCTCTCTTCAGATAAAATCTTAACTAAAACCCTACGGATAGCTGCTTCATCTTCTATAACCAGTATTTTTGACATGTTTTTATTATTAAAAAATTGAAATTTTAAATCCCGCTTTCCAGTAAAAACCTCCCGCCTTTTTATCATTTAAGGTATAAACTTTTTCCCTATTATTATTTCTCAACAAACCTGATTGGTATAACGTAACTCCGGCAACCCCATAAAAAGACATACGCTTATTAATATTATATTGGTAACTAAAAGCACTAACAAAAGCCGAAAGTGAAACGGAGGATCCAAATTCACCATCGGGCAAAAGAATGTCATTTTGCACATTTACAAAGTAACCGTCCAAAAATAGTGCCATTTGTAAGGTATGTTTATCTTTAAAGTGATATCTAAAATCTGTTCTTGGAATTCCCAGGGAGTAAGACCAGGACCTGTGAAACCGTTTGTGGTAATTAACAAGTGGCAGAGGAAAAGGGAGACCGGTTGTACTATTATAAGTTAGGCCCAGTATTAATCTAAATGGTTTGTCAATATCCTTTTTCTCCTTCCACATAGTTGCAGTAAGGTTTAATAAAAAGTCATCTCCCTGAAGGCCATTTACCAAATTAGATGCTATTCTTGGAGTTACAATACCCACAAATCGCCAGTCTTCATTTACTTTAAAAATATAGCCTACATTAAGATCAATAACATAAAGTGTATTCAATTCACTGGAATCAAATGGATATTCTTTAGTGATTTCAAAATCAATAAGATTAAACTCACCGCCAAGTACCAGATACTTATCTAAGCCAACTTTAATAGGTACATTTAGTATAAATCGGTAACGTGATGCATTGGTACCCGAATCTCCTTTCGGAAGCGAACTATATTCAACCCTCAAAATATCCGTGCTTTGAGCAAAACAAGTTCCACCTACTAAAAGTAAAAAGTAAAATAAAAGAAAATACTTACTCATACTATCAATATTGCTACTTCCATGTGGCGATTTTTTTTAGAATTTGAAAACTAGTTCTGGAATAAGTGAATATCTCTCTGTGGAAAAGGGATTTTGATATTGTTTTCCTGGAATTTAGAATCTATAATATAACGAATTCTACTTTTTATCTTTAACGCTTTGAAACTATCATTAATATAAAAATGCAATGAAAATAAAAGACCGGAATCGCCAAAATCGTCAAAAAGAACGAACGGTTCCGGGATATTTAATATTTCTTTATCATCTGCCAAACAGGAAAGCAAAACTGTTGTGACTAATTGTACATCGCTTCCGTAAGCCACTCCAACCTTAATTTCTTCTCTGGTTCTATTATTGTTTTGGGTATAATTATAAACAATATCACTCATAAATTTGTGATTGGGTATAATTATAACCCTATCACCTCGTGTAATTGCTCTTGTGGTTCTCAATTTTATTTCGACTACCTTACCAACCTTTCCCTCAGTTTCGACAATATCTCCCACTTGAAGCGATTTATCGGTAATGATAAAAATACCTCCAATAATGTCCTGGAATAGTTCTTGAAGCGCAAGGCCCAATCCAACAAATAAAGCAGCTGAAGCTGTTATAAGAAGTGTTATATCTATACCCCCCGCACTCAGGGTAATCAGTATTACAACCAGATAGACCAGATACTTGATAAATTTAAAGATGCTGATGAACTTTAATTTATCATCACCTTCCATTTTATTTGTATAAAATCTCCTTATCGTATTTAATACAAAATGGGTAATAAAGAAAGTAATAATAATTACAAGTAAAAGTCCAATAGTAATATTAATTGAATTGGCCCCTTCACCCAGATGAAGTCCCCAGTTTAAAAAGTCATAAATGGAGTCCCAAACATCTTCCCGAATGAATTTCTCTACTTCACCTGGTTCCTGATCTTGCATGATTAGTATTTTAACCATTTGTATAGTTCTTTATAGGTAGGTTTTTTTCCATACATTAAAATTCCCACCCGGTAGATTTTAGCTGCAAGCCAAACGATACCAATAAAAGTTACAATTAAGAATATAATGGATATAATTACCTGCCACAATGGAACCCCGCCTTCTCCAATCCCTCCGGGTAAACGCATCAGCATTACAATTGGTGAGGTTAACGGAAACAGGGAAAACGCAACAGCAATAGGACCATTGGGGTTGCTAAATACCGAAAAGAATCCAACATATATGGCCAACATTAAAGGCAGTATTATTGGAAAGATAAACTGCTGAGTATCCGTCTCGTTATCTACGGCTGCCCCTATTGCTGCATAAATAGAGCTATAAATTAAATATCCGAGAATAAAATACACCAAAAACAGCGAAATGAGCATAAACCAGGGTATCTCCAGAAATTCGATTGCATACAATTGCATAGTATTTGTTGTTGCCGGTAAAGGCGACATACTATTCATAGGATTAGCAGCTATGCCAGGTTGTTCACTAAGCCCTGTCAGATCTATTCCAAAAATTAAAAACACCACAAACAATAGCAAGGACGCAGATATTATCCAGATGGTAAATTGCGTTATTCCTGCTAAAGAAGTACCGATAATTTTACCCAACATTAATTGAAATGGCTTTACGGAAGAGATTATAACTTCAATAATACGACTCGTTTTCTCTTCTATAACGCTGCGCATAACAAAACCACCATAAATTATAATAAACATCATAATCAAATAACCAAAACCACCGCCTATAAAGGCTTTCATTTCATTTATTCCTTTTAGATTCTGCTCGCCGCTAAAAGTGGCTATATTAATTTCGAATTTGTCATTTATTGTAGTAAATTCCTCTGCAGAAACCCCAATATCTACAAGTTTTCCTTGCCTTAAGCGTTCCTCAAATATATCTTCCAATGGATCGAGAACGATATTGCTTGGAGCTTCTTTTGAATAAAAGTAAGAATTTTGGGCTACCTCTTCAAGGTCACTGTGATCAGGAATATGTAAGAGACCGGAAAAGCCAAGATTTAAAGTAGAATCCTTTGCAGCATGCAATGATAAATCTTTAAGAAAAATATAGGAAGTTCTTTCAGTCGTATTGAAGTCAGTAGAGAAATAATCGCTTTCATTAAATACCGCAATTATTCTCTTCTGACTATCGTTTACCTTGGTGAGATACGCAATAAGCACAATCATTCCCACCATCAGAATGGGACTAAGAAAAGTCATGATCACAAATGATTTGTTTCGAACTTTGGCAAGATATTCGCGCTTAATGATAAGAGATAATTTATTCATGGTCATTTTTGCGTTGTACTGTTTGAATAAAAATATCATTAACGGTAGGGATGGTCTCCACAAAATTATTAATGATCGACTCTGAAGATAGGAATGCTAAAAAAGATCTGGTATCATCTGTGGGCAGTTGTACTGTAAAGTCTAACTGCTTTCTGTTCATATCATAGTGAGAATAGGAAATACCAAATTTCTCAGAAATCAGTTTTAAAAAGTTTTCTCCATTTTCCAATTCAAGCCCTACTTTAAACATATTGTTTTTGTACTCTTTTTTGATATCTTCAAGCCTACCGTCCAAAATCTTTTCCGCGTTGTGCAATAAGGTAATATATTCACATAACTCTTCAACAGATTCCATTCTGTGAGTTGAAAAAATAATAGAGGTCCCTTTATCCTTTAGCTTTAAAATCTCATCCTTTATAATATTGGCATTTATTGGATCAAAACCACTAAAAGGTTCATCAAAAATGAGGAGTTTAGGCTCATGCAGAACTGTTACAATAAACTGAATTTTTTGCGCCATGCCCTTTGAGAGTTCCTGAATTTTCCTATTCCACCAATCTCCAATCTCCAGCTTATCAAACCAATACTTAAGTTTCTGATTTGCATCGGATTTGCCCAATCCCTTAAGCTGAGCAAGATATAGTGCCTGCTCGCCAACTTTCATACTTTTATAAAGACCTCTCTCTTCAGGAAGATAACCAATATGCTCAATATGATGGGGTTGCAGTAATTCTCCGTCAAATATAACTTCACCGGAATCCGGATAGGTAATTTGATTTATTATCCTTATTAAGGTAGTCTTACCGGCACCATTTGGTCCTAAGAGCCCATAAATACTATTCTTTGGTATTGCCAGTGAAACATTATTTAACGCAATTTGGTTGCCAAATTTTTTAGTAACATTATTAGCAACAAGAATATTATTCATTCAGGCTATTTTTTACGTTTTGATTGTATCTGTGGTATTCGAAATGAGTTTTGAATTAACTAAGATTAAATAGAACAAATTACAATTACAGCCTATACTATATTAATAAGCTTAGAATTTTGTATCTATCATTCTCTTTTTATAGGATTCAAAGATATAGAAATGCATTAGAATGGATTTGCAATTCATAGTATTTTGTTTTTAGCCTCACTGATGTGCGGATAAAAGCTTATATCAGTCATTTTTATTATGCACTACTATTAGTAATTAATGGAAAAAAATAGATCTTAAATTTCTGATAAGATCAAAGATCATCAGTATTATATTATAAAAAAGAGCAGTAATTACTATTGTCCAACCGTATATAAAACAAAACCCACCCTTAAAAAGATTAAGGATGGGAAAAAAATTGCTATGAAAAAGAAAATTAATATTGGTTTCCCAATATTGATTCAAATATACGTTTTTTATTTAAAAAGAAAACTTTAATTCGTTAAGAGAACATATCTTTTACTTTTTCAAAAAAGGATTTATCAGATTTTTCAGGTTTAGGTTCAAAGTTCTCACTATTCTGCATCTTCTTAAAAAATTCGCGTTGTTCCTTATTTAGTTCCTTGGGTGTCCAGACATTCACGTGTACCAAAAGGTCGCCTGTACCATAACCATTAATACTGGATATACCTTTTCCCCTTAATCTTAGAATTTTGCCCGACTGAATCCCGGATTCTAATTTAATACGAACCTGACCTGTTACGGTATCAATCTCCTTTGTAGTACCTAAAACCGCATCCGAAATACTTATGTATAAATCATAATGCAAATTATCACCTTCTCTTTTTAAGGATCCATGTTCGATTGTCTCTATTGCAACCAGCAAATCACCTGGTATTCCATCACCAGGAGCTTCGTTACCCTTACCGGAAACTTTTAACTGCATGCCTTGCTCTACACCCGGTGGTATTTTTATAGAAACTGTCTCCTCAACTATTTTCAATCCATGAGCGTCAGCATCACTTGGTCTTTTATCTATTATTTGCCCACTTCCGCCACAACTACTGCAAGTAGCTGCCGTTTGCATCCTACCCAGAATTGTATTGGTTATTTTTGTTACCTGCCCTGCGCCATTGCAAGTAGTGCAAGTTTTATAGGTAACGCCAGTCGCTTGCTTTTTGCGCTTCACTTTAACCTTTTTCTCTACACCATGAGCAATCTCTTCAAGTGTTAAACTAACACGAATTCTCAAATTACTGCCTTTCATCCTGCGTTGACCACCGCTGAAACCTCCAAATCCTCCAAATCCACCTCCAAATGCACTGCCAAAAATATCACCAAATTGGCTAAAGATATCCTCCATGTTCATACCTCCGCCACCAAAACCACCACCTTCAAATGCAGCATGCCCGTATTGATCGTATCTGGCTTTTTTATCAGGATCACTCAAAACTTCATAAGCCTCAGCTGCCTT
>Ga0209013_10002729_pt1 | contig 15902 bp, 15 predicted proteins | sample Cruoilmetagenom2_FD_187291 | JGI IMG/M metagenome (GOLD analysis project Ga0209013, IMG submission 187291) | Oil polluted marine microbial communities from Coal Oil Point, Santa Barbara, California, USA - Sample 2 (SPAdes) (version 2) | ecosystem: Environmental > Aquatic > Marine > Oil seeps ... | reverse complement strand
TAACAGCTCAGGGTTAACGCTTAACATGCTTCAATCATTAACAAAATTAATTTAAAAAACCGTGAAGGACTACAATAATTTATTCCATATTGCGCAGAACGTAAGCCAGTATTCCTCCATGTTTGTAATAATTAAGCTCTATCGGAGAATCAATTCTTGCAATAACCCGAAACTCAGTTTTTTTGCCGTTTTTTTCCTGAGCAAAAACACTGAGTTCCTTCAACGGCTCAAATTTATTTTCTATTCCAGTTATTTCGTAAATCTCTGTCCCATCCAGGCCCAGGGATTTATGGTTTTCGCCCTGTTTGAACTGAAGCGGCAATATTCCCATGCATATCAAATTGTTTCTATGTATGCGTTCAAAACTTTCAGCAATTACCGCCTTAATACCCATGAGATATGTTCCCTTGGCTGCCCAGTCGCGTGAACTGCCAGTACCGTAATTTTTACCTGCAATTACAAGCAATGGCGTAGCTTCTTTTTGGTATTGCATTGCCGCTTCATATATTGTCATTTTTTGATCATCTGGCAAAAAAACCGTCCAGCCGCCGTCAATGCCGGGTACAAGCTTATTTTTTAAGCGGATGTTTCCAAATGTTCCTCTCAGCATTACTTCATGATTCCCGCGGCGTGAACCAAACGAATTAAATTCAGAAGGAGTTAAACCCTGGTCGATAAGATATGCCCCTGCCGGGTTGTCAACCGGAATTGCTCCTGCCGGCGATATGTGATCGGTTGTTATACTATCGCCCAGCAATGCCAGAATTCTGGCTCCTTTTATATCCTGAAGTTCAGGAATTCTTTTGTTTATGTCTTTTAAAAAAGGGGGTTCTTTGATGTATGTGGATTTTGGGTCCCAATTAAATAGTGTTCCTTCGGGAACAGGGAGAGTTTTCCATTGATTTGATCCTTCAAACGCATTTTCATAAGCTTTTTTATACATTTCAGGACGTATAACTCTTTTCACAGTATTTTTAATTTCTTTTTTGGATGGCCAGATTTCACGAAGATATACAGGCTTGTCGTTGTTATCCAATGCAATTGGTTCTTTATCAAAATCAATATTTATCTTTCCGGAAATTGCAAAAGCAATGACTAATGCCGGAGAAGCGAGGAAATTGGCTTTGGTAAGAGGAGAAATTCTTCCTTCAAAATTACGGTTGCCGCTGACAACAGATGCTGCCACAAGGTCATGGTTTTTTACTGCATCAGCCACCGCCTTTGGCAGAGGGCCGCTGTTTCCAATACAGGTAGTACATCCATATGCCACAAGATGGAACTTTAAAGCCTCAAGATACTGTATAAGCTCTGCTGCTTTTAGATAATTGATTGCAGCTTTTGATCCTGGAGCAAAGCTGGTTTTGACCCATGGTTTTACTGATAGTCCCCGTTCAACGGCTTTTTGGGCCAGCAGTCCGGCGCCGATCAGGACATTTGGATTTGATGTATTGGTACAGCTTGTGATTGATGCAATTACAACTGATCCATGCTTGAGCTTAAATTTTTTGCCACGCATATCTATATTAATTTCATTTTTTATACTAACTTCTGTAGATGATCTGTCAGTTGAAGACGACTCCTTAAAATCATTTAAAAAAGTTTTTTTAATTTTAGAGAGAGGAATTCTTTCTTGTGGACGTCTTGGGCCTGCCATGCTTGGCTCTACTTCGCTCATGTCGAGTTGGATTGTATCGTTAAAAATGGGATCTTTTGTTGTTTTTGTTCTGAAAAGCCCCTGTTCCTTACAATAGCTTTCTATCAGGGTAATAACTTTTTCAGAGCGACCGGTTAAGCGAAGGTATTTTATTGTTTCATCATCTACAGGGAAAAAACCCATTGTTGCTCCGTATTCAGGGGCCATATTTGCTATAGTAGCTCGATCTTCCAGGCTTAAGGAATTAACGCCGGGTCCAAAGAATTCAACGAATTTTCCAACTACTCCTTTTTTTCGCAGCAACTCAGTTATAGTGAGCACCAGATCCGTGGCTGTTGTTACTTCAGGCAGTTCGCCGGTTAATTTAAACCCTATCACTTGTGGTGTAAGCAGGTAGTATGGACTGCCCAGCATAACTGCTTCCGCCTCTATACCTCCGACGCCCCAGCCGACGACACCGATTCCATTAATCATTGTTGTATGTGAATCAAGGCCAACAAGGGTGTCAGGGAAGGCTGTACTACGGCCGTTGTTATTTTTTATAAATATAACTCTTGCAAGATATTCCAGATTTACCTGGTGTATAATGCCCGTGGCAGGAGGAACGACGTTGAAATTTTTGAAATTTTTTTGGCCCCATCGCAAAAAGGTGTATCGCTCAAAATTGCGCTTGAATTCTTTTTCAACATTATATTCAAAAGACTCCTTGGACCCGAAAGAATCAACCTGAACCGAATGGTCTATGACTAGCTCAACAGGAATATGAGGATTTATCTTTATTGGATTTATCTGCAAACGTTTTGCTGCCTCACGCATACTGGCCATGTCCACCAGGGAGGGGACTCCGGTAAAATCCTGTAGCAGTATGCGGGCAGGCATAAAAGGCACTTCATGATACACTGAGGCATCAGCATTCCAACCGGCCATATTTTCTATGTCACTTATTTTTATAATCATTCCGTCTTCATTTCTAATAAGGTTTTCAAGAAGGATTTTTATGCTAAAGGGCAACCGATCAATTCCAGTAAAACCTGAATCTGCCAATCTGCTGAGACTGAAATAATCAACTTGATCATCTGAAGTGTTTAAAATGGATTTTGCTCCGAAACTGTTCTTAAAACCAGCCATATGACCTCCCAATATTACCAACAGGCACTAATTCGTTTATTCTTGACAAAAAACCTAAAAACATAAAAAATTTAACTTTACAACCTTTTTAGCATAAGAATTTATTTGGTTTTATTTTTTATTCTTGACAAAAATTTCTAATTTGATTATAAAGCTTATTTAAAAAAAGACTGATTTATATTTCATAAGCATTTGCTTGCTAAAATTATTAATGATGAGAGTTGTCAATTTTAGTTCAGGCATTATTTTTTATTTGAAAATAGGATATCAGAAACGGGCATGTGTTATGGATTTAAATAACTTATTAAAACAAAATAAAGACGCTATTGTAAAAAAATGGCTGATCCTAATTTTTGAGACCTATCCTTCTGACACTGCTAAATTTTTGAAGAGGCAGAAAGATCCTTTTGCTAATCCGGTCGGCAATACCCTTTCTGTAAATTTAGGGCCGCTTTTTGATGAACTCCTTAATGAGATGGATTATGAAACCATAACATCTTATCTTTATCCTATTCTAAGGATCAGAGCTGTGCAGCCCATTTTATCCTCATCACAATCAACCGGTTTTATCTTTTTGCTAAAAAAAGTTATAAAAGAGAGTTTTAAGAAAGAACTCTCGGATAAAAATATTTTAAACGAGTTGTTGTATTTTGAAACAAAGATAGATGAATTGACCTTGATTGTCTTTGATGTTTATTTAAAATGCAGAGAGAAAGTTTATGAGATAAAGGCAAACGAGGAGAGAAACAGAACCTTCCGCGCGTTTGAGAGGGCGGGTTTGTTAACTGAGATTCTGGCAGATGGACCGGGTCTCTGAAGATTCAAATATTACTATGGAGGCTTCAGGCGGCAAGTAATTTGAAAGTTGCTGTGGAGCTATAAAGCGAGGTAATGTTAATGAATGATAAGTATTTGTATTCCCTCATAGCAGTTATTGTGCTTTTTCTGTTTGCCTATGCGGGCGTAGAAGCAGTAGGGCTTCAGTGGCTATTCGGGATTATTTTTCCGTACCTGGCCATAATTACATTTATTGTGGGATTTGTGATGCGAGTCAATGACTGGGCACGTTCTCCAGTTCCATTTGCTATTCCAACAACATGCGGCCAGCAAGAATCGCTTCCATGGATCAAACCCAGTAAGATTGATAATCCATTTTCAACAGGCGGTGTTATAATAAGGATGATCCTGGAAATATTGTTATTCCGTTCCTTGTTTAGAAATACAAAATGCAAAATAAACGAGGGGCCAACGATTTCTTATGTATGGGAAAAGTGGCTGTGGTTGTTTTCACTGGCGTTTCACTATTCATTCCTTACGGTGCTGGTGAGACATCTGCGTTTTTTTCTTGAGCCTGTTCCATATTGTCTCCAAATTCTTGAAAAGCTTGACGGGTTTCTTCAGATCGGGTTGCCTGGTGTCCTTATTTCCGGTGTAGTTCTTCTGGCAGCGGCAATGTTTTTGCTTCTTAGGAGAATATTAATTTCACAAGTAAAATATTTTTCACTTGCTGCAGACTTTTTCCCCTTATTCCTTATCATTGGTATCGCTGTATCCGGAATAATGATGCGTTATTTTACAAAGGTGGATATTGTTGGCGTTAAAGAGCTGACAATGGGTCTGGTAACGTTTCATCCCCATATTCCGGATGGTATTGGTGCCATCTTTTATGTTCATGTATTTTTTGTCAGTGTTCTGCTGGCATATTTTCCTTTCAGTAAACTAATGCATTTAGGCGGAGTATTCCTGAGTCCGACAAGAAATGTTCGTTGTAACACAAGGGCTCACAGACACATAAATCCTTGGAATCCAGAAGTTCAGGTTCATACATATGCAGAGTATGAAGATGATTTTAGGGAAAAAATGATAGAAGCTGGACTCCCAGTGGAAAAGGAGTTGTAATGGCAGATTTAAAACCAGATGAACTAATTGCAAGGACAGATTTTACACCGCCCAAAACCGGGTGGATGGACACCCCGACTGTAATTAGAGAGGGGATGTTTTGCTATGCTGCTAAACCTAAGAGCGTTGAAACACTTGGCCTTCCATATCCAAGAGAATGGAACCCGCTTCATGATGACTGGAAACTTCCGGAAAATTGGAAAGAAATCATAATAGAGGGGATGAAGGACAGGCTGGAAAGGTTTAGAACATTTAAAATTTTTATGGACATCTGTGTGCGTTGCGGTGCATGCGCTGACAAATGCCATTTTTTTATCGGAACAGGCGATCCAAAAAATATGCCTGTTGTTCGAGCAGAGCTTCTCAGGTCGATATACAGGAATGAATTTACCAAGGCCGGAAAAATACTTGGCAGGCTGGCCGGAGCAAGGGAGCTTACTCTGGATGTTTTGAAAGAGTGGTGGTATTATTTCTTTCAGTGCAGTGAATGCAGGCGATGTTCGGTATTCTGCCCTTATGGTATTGATACGGCAGAAATTACAATGATGGGCAGAGAGTTGCTTAATCTCTTGGGACTTAACATAGACTGGATTGCAACCCCGGTATCAAATTGTTACATGACAGGAAACCATATGGGAATCCAGCCGCAAGCATTTGTAGATATGCTGGATTTTTTTGCTGATGAAATTGAAGACACAACCGGCGTAAGGGTTCACCCGACATACAACAAGAAAGGTGCGGATATCCTGTTTACAACCCCTTCCGGCGATGTATTCGGTGATCCGGGCACATATACTGCTATGGGGTATATGATCCTTTTTCATTATTTAAAGGAGAAATACGGGCTTGATGTTACATGGAGTACGTTTAATTCTGAAGGTGGAAATTTTGGCCTTTTTACCTCGAACGAGGTAATGAAAAGGTTGAATATAAAAATGTATGCCGAGGCAAAAAGGCTTGGTGTTAAATGGATACTTGGCGGTGAATGCGGACACATGTGGCGGGTAATAAACCAGTACATGGATACCATGAATGGTCCTGCTGATTTCCTTGAAGAACCGGTTAATCCAATAACCGGTACGAAGTTTGAAAATGCGAAATCCACAAAGATGGTACATATCGTTGAATTTACTGCCGACCTGATTAAACACGACAAACTAGAACTTGATCCCAGCCGAAATGATAATTTAAAGGTCACATTCCATGATTCATGCAATCCTGCCAGGGGTATGGGAATGTTTGATGAGCCACGCTATATAATCAAGAAAGTTTGTAAGCATTTTTATGATATGCCGAGGAATTGTATTCGGGAACAAACTTTTTGTTGTGGAAGTGGATCAGGGCTTAATGCAAGTGAAGATATGGAATTGAGGTTGTCTGGTGGATTGCCCAGGGCAAACGCAGTAAAATATGTACAAGAAAAACACGGAGTAAACATGCTGGCCTGTATTTGTGCAATTGACAGGGCGGTGCTTCCACCACTAATGGGATACTGGGTCCCTGAAGTAGATGTTACCGGCATTCACGAGTTAGTAACTAATGCCTTGATAATACCCGGTGAACAGGAAAAAACAGTGAATCTGCGTGGAGAAGATATTCTTAATAAGGATGAGGTTGGGCCTGATGAATATTATACACGCCCTGATTTTTCCGGCCGGTAGTGAGGACCGATTTTGAGTAATGGAGGATGAGTGGATGAATGATAAGAACAAGATAGTTATTGGCTTAATCATTTTTGTTGCAATTGTAACATTTCCTTTTTGGTATAATTTAGGAAAAGCATCCTCTGCACCTGAGCCAAAGCTGTCTGAAAAGGCGAAAGTTGCAAAAGAATGTGTTGTGCCTAAAGAGATTATGAAGCAAGAGCATATGCAGATTCTTGACCTGTGGAGAGATACAGTAGTGCGAGATGCCAACAGGGTTTATAAAACCGGCAAAGGTAAGACTTTTAACATGAGTCTTTCCACTGGTGAAGATTCGTGCATGGGATGTCATGAGAGTAAGGCTGAATTTTGCGATAAATGCCACAATTATGCTTCGGTAGACCCTTACTGCTGGGATTGCCACATAGCGCCGAAGGAGAAGAAGCCGGAAGCCGGAGGAGAATAAGTAATGGGAAACAGCAGAAGAAGCTTCTTGAAAGTAGCTGGAATAACAGCTTTAGGGATAGGAACAAAGCCGGTTCTTGATGTATTTGCTTCATCAGGAGGACACGGAGTAGAACCCAAACCTGAAGTCTCTAAAAATGTTGAAGTCTTTACGGCCAAAAGATGGGGAATGGTAATAGACACCAGGAAATTTCATTCAGCAGAGGATCTTGACCCGATTATTGAAGCCTGTCATAAGATCCATAATGTTCCTGAAATTCCAGAGCCTAGACATAAGATCATGTGGATTTGGGAGGATGAGTACAAGCATGTCTTTACTCATAGGGAACATGAATTAATTAATGACAGAATTAAACATCTGCCGTTTCTGGTATTATGCAATCACTGTGAAAAACCGGCATGTGTCAGAGCATGTCCTACAAAAGCAACATTTAAAAGGGATGATGGAATTGTTTTAATGGACTTTCACAGGTGTATTGGGTGCAGATTCTGCATGGCCGCATGTCCATATGGATCAAGAAGTTTTAACTTCAGAGATCCGCGTCCTTTCATCAAAGAGGAAAACAAGGAATTCCCTACAAGGATGAAGGGTGTTGTGGAAAAGTGCAATTTTTGTGCTGAAAGACTGGCTGTTGGAAAATTGCCGGCCTGTGTTGAGGCATCAAATGGAGCAATAGTAGTCGGTGATCTTGATGATCCTGAGTCGGAAATAAGAGATTTATTAAGTTCAAATTACACTATTCGACGTAAACCAGACCTTGGTGCTGGGCCGTCTGTTTTTTACATAGTATGATGATGATGATGATGAGGTGGTTATGCTTGAATTAGCTCTTAAAGGAGACAAAAAATACTGGGGATTGGTAATTGCATTGCTTACCTTTATTGGTATTGGCTTTGTTGTTTACCTGAAGCAGCTTGATTTTGGTTTGGGAATTACAGGCATGAGCAGAGATGTTTCATGGGGTTTTTACATCGCTCAGTTTACATTTCTTGTCGGTGTAGCTGCAGGTGGTGTTATGGTGGTACTCCCAAAATATCTGCACGATTATAAAGCATTCGGCAGAATTACGATTTTGGGAGAGTTTTTGGCCATTGCTGCAGTTACAATGTGTTTATTGTTTATTATTGCAGACCTCGGTCAGCCGATGCGTGCGTTTAATGTTATATTGTATCCCACGCCAGGGTCCGTCCTTTTCTGGGATATGATCGTATTAAACGGGTACCTTTTGTTAAACGTAGTGATTGGCTGGAATGTTCTTGAGGCTGAGCGAAATAATATTCATTATGCAAAGTGGGTTAAACCATTGATAATTACATCGATCATATGGGCACCAGCTATACATACAGTTACGGCATTTCTATACTGCGGTTTGCCTGGAAGAGGATTCTGGCTGACTGCTATTCTGGCGCCAAGATTTCTTGCATCGGCTTTTGCAGCCGGTCCTGCATTGTTAATTTTGTTGTGCCTTATAATCAGAAAGTTTACCAAGTTTGATCCAGGAAAAGAGCAGATTCAATCTTTGGCGAAGATAGTTACATACGCCATAATTATAAATGTATTTTTCTTACTATGTGAAGTGTTTGTGGTATTTTACAGTAGAATACCGAGTCATATGTCTCACCTTCAATATCTTTTTGCCGGACTTCACGGGCATGGTGCTTTGGTTCCATGGATGTGGACATCAATGGCTCTTATGGCGACAAGTATCGTTTTACTGGTAATCCCTACTGCAAGAAAGAATGAGTGTATACTTGCATTTGCCTGTGTGATTTTGTTCATAGGTACCTGGATTGATAAGGGCATGGGTATGATTTCAGGTGGTTTTGTGCCAAACCCGCTTCATCATGTTACTGAATATATGCCTACGCTGCCTGAAATCCTTATCACCCTTGGAGTATATGCAACCGGATTACTTGTACTAACAATTCTATTCAAGGTCGCTGTGGGAGTTAAGGAAGAAGTTTCAGGTGTTAAAGACTCCTGTGAGAGTTGCTAAAAGCTAATAAATAGAGTTGTCGCTGTTTAAAAAAAGGGTTTGTTCTATAAATTGGACAAGCCCTTTTGTTTTTAATCCACAGATTACACAGATTTTTGTGAGTTATTGGGTTGAATTTCTCTATACGAGACGAGATTTGCCGCAGAACACATATAATCCGGATTTTTCGGCAAGACACGCTATTGTGATGTTTAGCTGTGATGCAAGTTTGACAGCATGAAACGTTGGACGCGATATTGCAAGAATCACAGGGATAGCGGCTCTCGCGGCTTTTTGGACAAGTTCGCTGCTTATTCGCGAAGAAAGAATTAAAAGACAGGCTTTGCAGAGCGTGTTGTCGAGAAAGAGTTTGCCTATTGTTTTATCAAGGGCATTATGGCGGCCAACGTCTTCGGAAATAGATAAAAGTTCAAAATCCGAGCTGTAAATGGCGGCAGCGTGAGATGAGCGAGTACTTTTTCGTAAAGGCTGAATAGAGGAAAGATTTTCAAGGCGGTAAAGAGCATTAATGAAGTCTAATTTAATATTATCTTTTTCTACAGGGCAAATAACCTGGCAGTGATTTCTAATTATATTTGAATAGTTAACATTAAATTCCTTTTGGGATGATAAAGAAAATTTTTCAAACAGTTCAGAAATCTTACTGCTTCTTGATTTATTCAGCAAGAGATTAACTTTATTATCATCTGATTTATTTGAAAAAGATAGTGATTCAATATCGTTTGCTTTATCCACAACACCCTCGTAAAGACAAAATCCGGCAGCAAGTTGCAGTTCGTCACCCGGAGTTCGCATTATAATAGAATATAATCTATCCTGTATAGTTATTTTAAGAGGTTCTTCACTAATTAGCTTGTGATGGGAATAAGTAGTTTTGTTTTTATCCATATAGACCGCTGAATGTTTTAAAAAAGTATCCAAAATCAATCACCTTTTTTATGAAAGTTGAATAGATATAAAGAAGGTTTATATTTACTGTTAAATCAAAATGCAAATATAACTTGACAAAACTTAAGAATATAATAAAAATACATCTTTTTTAATTTATACTTAAGTTGAGTAATTTTTTGCGAAGAAATGTGCCAGGATTTTGATGTAGTCCCGCCTGAGCGGGACGAAAAGCGATGGCATACCAAAAAAGGATATGTCGAGTTTTTTTGTTCCGCTCAGGCAGTAATGTGCAAGAGATTGGCGCAGGTCGAGAAAAAAATCGCTCAATTTAGGTTGTAATTGATAGTGCAGTTAGTGACTTTCAGGGAGGATAATTCATGTACGCTGTAGTTTCATCAGGCGGAAAACAATATAAAGTTCAGAAGGATGCAATCCTAAGAGTTGAAAAGATTTCAGGGGATATTGGTGCACCTGTTTCATTTGATAAAGTCCTCATGTTTTCAGACGGTGAAAATGTTAACATCGGACAGCCTGTTCTCGAAAAGGTTTCAGTTAATGGTCATATCGTTGAACAGGATAAAGCAAAAAAGATTATTGTTTTCAAGTATAAAAGACGCAAAAGATATCGTAGAAAACAGGGACATCGTCAACAATATACAGCAATCAAAATAGACAGTATCTTGCAAAACAGTTAGTTTAATTGTAACTGCACTGCTCAGTTGTTTAGATTGAAGGCTATAGGCTGAAGGAAATAGATGATTCCTGATGGTTATTCTCTATGTTTAGGACAAAATTTCCAGCCATATTAAGAAAATATTGGCTTCTGGGATTTTTTCCCTAAAAGTCTTCAGTCTTTAGCCTAAGCAACCTGAGGAGTTTTATTTTATATTAAGGAGTTGTTGTAATGGCACACAAAAAAGCAGGCGGCAGTTCAAGAAATGGCCGAGACAGTAATGCGCAAAGACGCGGTGTAAAACGATTTGGCGGAGAAAATGTGAGGGCCGGCAATATATTAGTTCGCCAGTTAGGCACTAAAATACATCCTGGAGAGAACGTTGGATTAGGAAAAGATTATACCCTGTTTGCTAAAATAGATGGTATTGTTGCTTATGAGCGAATGGGACGTTCTCGTAAAAAGGTAAGTGTTTATACAGAGTGAAATTTATTGATGAAGCAGTTATTACCGTTCAGTCCGGCGATGGAGGCAGAGGTTGTGTTAGTTTCAGGCGTGAAAAATTTATTCCGCGGGGAGGGCCGGACGGCGGAGATGGAGGTAAAGGCGGAGATGTAATTTTAGAGGCATCATCTCAAAAACGCACGCTTTATTTTTTTAGATATAGAAAAAATTTTAAGGCAAAAAATGGTGCCGGTGGTCAAGGCAAATGCAAGACAGGCAAATATGGCGTTGACCTTTTTTTAGAAATTCCTCCAGGAACCGTGATTGGCGACGCAGATACGGGACAAGTAATCAAGGATCTTACAAAACCCGGTGAAAAATATATAATAGCGAGCGGCGGAAGAGGAGGACGGGGTAACGCTCGTTTTAAAACATCTACAAACCGTGCGCCTCGTTTTGCTCAGCCAGGCGAACCAGGTGAAATATTAAAACTTAAACTTGAACTCAAACTTCTTGCCGATGTTGGTATAATCGGTCTTCCCAATGCCGGTAAATCTACCCTTATCAGCGCAATTTCTTCAGCACATCCCAAAACAGGAAGTTATCCTTTTACAACTCTTGTCCCAAACCTTGGCGTTGTTAAAACAGACTGGGGAGAGCCTTTTGTAGTAGCAGATATTCCAGGTTTGATTGAAGGTGCACATAAAGGCGCCGGGCTTGGTATAAGATTCCTGCGTCACATAGAAAGAACACGTATACTTGTTCATTTGATAGATTTGTCTTCAATTGATCCGGCAGACCCGCTTAAATCATATAAAACTGTAAATAAAGAAATGGAAATATATAATAAGGAGCTTGCAAAAAAAATCCAAATAGTTGTTCTTAACAAGATTGATATGCCGGGAGCTAAAAATCTATCCGATATCTTTCAGGCATCTGTAAGTGGTATTGAAACTACATTAATTTCAGCTTTAACTGGACAAGGAATTGATAATTTAAAATCAAAAATAGTTCAATCCCTGGATAAATTGGATGAATTAGATGAATGATAAAAGAAAAATATGTTTTGAAAATGCAAAACGTATAGTCGTAAAGATAGGCAGCGGGGTTCTGACAGAAGATAATGGATTAAATGTAAAGGCTCTTAGATCAATCAGCAGACAGATTTGCCAACTTGCAGACAGGGGATTAGAGATAATTTTGGTATCGTCCGGAGCAATGGCTTCAGGTATAAAAAAAATAGGACTTTCTAAAAGACCTGATGAAATCCCAAAAAGACAGGCTGTTGCGGCCGTTGGACAGGCCGGACTAATCATGGAATACGAGAAGTCTTTTGCACGATATAATAAAAAGGTTGCACAGATACTTCTAACAAGCGACGATCTCGTGAATCGAAAGAGATATTTAAATGCACGCAATACACTTTGCACTCTGCTATCATGGCAGATTATTCCAATCATAAATGAAAACGATACTGTTGTAGTTGAAGAGATAAAGTTCGGGGACAATGATAACCTTTCCGCAATGATAACCTTGCTTATGGATGCGGATATTCTTATTAACCTTACTGATATTGATGGTCTTTATACTACGGATCCGCGCAAGAATCAGGATGCTGAGCTTATTTCAGTTGTTACGACAATTAAAAAAGATATTGAAAAATACGCAACCGATATCCCGGGTCCTCTGGGAACTGGCGGCATGCTCACCAAGATAATGGCTGCAAAAAAGGTTGCTGCCGCAGGCATTCCTATGTTGATAGCCGGTGGTGAAAAGCATGATGTTCTTATAAAACTTTTTGCCGGCAAAGAGCAGGGTACTTTTTTTATTCCAAAAAAAGAAAAGCTGGCAAACCGTAAATGCTGGATAGCTTTTACATTAAAGCCTAAAGGAACTATCATGATTGATGATGGAGCTGCGGCTGCTATCCTTAAAAGCGGAAAGAGCCTTCTGCCGAGCGGTATTGTAAGAGTAGAGGGAGAATTTAGCGTTGGTGCCGGAGTTGAATTCAGAAGAAAAAGCAATGATGAGATTTTGGGAACTGGTCTTGTAAATTACTGTGCTTCCGATATACGAAAGATAATGGGGCTCAAGTCTGGCAAGATAAAAAAATATCTCGGGCATAAGTCCTATGATGAAGTTATACATAGAGATAATCTGGCAATAACGTGTGATATAAAACATGCGTAAAACTGTTTACGGTTGTCGGTTTACAGTTAACAGTTGATCAAAACATAAACCAACCTTAAGGTGTTCGGAAAGAACCGAGATCCGTGAACCGTTCAAGGAGGAATCAGATGTCTGTTGAGTTAACAATTGTTGAGATGGCAAAAGCAGCTAGAGCGGCTTCTGTTGAAATGGCAAGATGCCCTTCGGATAAAAAAAATGAAGCGCTTATAAGGCTATCTGATAATATTGAGAAAGAGGCGTCCTATATCCGGGAGGAAAATGAAAAAGATCTTTTACGCGCCAGGGAAATGGGGCTTTCCAATGCAATGATTGATCGGCTCACTGTAAAGGATTCAACAATTAAATCCATGGCAGATGGGCTCAGAGAGGTGGTACGGATTCCGGATCCTGTTGGCTCGATGAGTAATACATGGCTTAGGCCCAACGGGCTGGAAGTGTCACGTATGCGCATACCTCTTGGAGTCATTGGTATTATCTATGAGTCAAGGCCAAATGTTACTGTAGATGCTGCCGGTCTTTGCCTGAAAGCTGGAAATGCGGTGATACTTCGTGGAGGCTCCGAAGCTCTTCATTCGAATCAGGCGCTATCTGCAATAATCAGTAGCGCTCTTAGAGAATCCGGTCTTCCTGAAGAAGCAGTGCATGTTGTACCTGTAAGGGACAGAGATGCTGTTAATGTTCTTTTGAAACAGGAAGAATTTATTGATCTTATTATTCCTCGAGGTGGTGAAGGCCTGATACGTTTTGTGGTAGAGAACTCGAAAATACCAGTTTTAAAACACTACAAGGGCGTATGCCATGTATATGTTGATGAGGGGGCGGATCTTGCGATGGCTGAGGATATTTGTTTTAATGCAAAAGTTCAGCGTCCGGGTGTTTGCAATGCCATGGAAACAATGCTTGTCCACAAATCCGTATCTGAGAATTTTCTGCCGGCCATGGGAAAACGTTTTGATCAGGCACGCGTTGAAATCAGGGGCTGTCCTGAAACATGTCGAATCCTGCCAGGGGCTGCAAATGTCGTGGAGGAGGACTGGCCGGCTGAATTCCTTGATCTTGTTCTTGCAGTGAAAGTTGTGAAAGATATGAAAGAAGCTATTACGCACATCGCAAGATATGGATCAAGCCATACAGATGCAATTGTGACTTCAGATTATAACAGGGCAAGGCGTTTTGTACGTGAAGTGGATTCATCAGTTGTTATTGTCAATGCCTCTACACGTTTTAACGACGGGGGGCAGCTTGGACTTGGAGCGGAAATAGGTATAAGCACTTCAAAACTGCATGCCTTTGGGCCCATGGGTGTTGATGAACTAACAACAACCAAGTTTGTAGTTTTTGGAGAGGGACAGATAAGAACATAGGTAACAGTTTACGGTTCACGGTTCACGGTTGAGGCAAAAACTGTAAACTGTAAACCGTAAGTGAGGTCTGTTTTTTGGAACATATAGGGTTGTTTGGTGGGACTTTTAATCCGATTCACCTAGGGCATTTTAGAGCTATTCAGGAGGTGCAAAATCGTTTTGTCCTTGATAAATTTTATATAATCCCGGCAGCTTTACCTCCACACAAGGAGCCGGGTGATGTGGTCGATGCTAAATACCGACTTGAGATGATTAGGCTATCTGTTTTAGAATATCCTGAACTTTTGAAGTCAGTTATTATTTCCGATGTTGAGATTAAGCGTTCAGGTCCATCATATACCATTGATACCGTTAATTACTTTAAATCCATCCTGCCGGATTATTCCAGACTTTATCTTATTCTTGGCATTGACGCCTTCCTTGAAATAGATACCTGGAAATCTTTTTCAGATCTTTTTTATCTTACATCTTTTATTGTTATGACACGGCCGGGAGGTATAAATACTGATAGAGCGTTGGAATGGAAAGTTCTTGAAGATTATATTAAGGGAAAAATATCCGGCACCTATAAATTTTCCATTTCCCGGTCATGTTTTGTAGATGACGAAAAGCAGAAAATTTTTTTTGTCAATATAGATTCACTTGACATTTCATCAACTCAAATTCGCAATCATATTAAAAATGGCCGGCCCATTAAATTTTTTGTTCCTGAAAAGGTCAAAGACTTTATAATCAGCAAAGGACTTTATACATGATTTATGAAAACGATCCTTTTCTTGACGTTTACGTTAAATCAGCTTTGGAAAAAAAAGTTATAGGACTGGTTGTTCTGGATGTTCGGGGGCTGACTTCTATTGCAGATTATTTTATAATTTGCAGCGGGCTTTCTAATCGTCAGGTTAGAGCCGTCGCTGAATCTATTCATATGGATCTGAAAAAGAAAGGAATAAAGCCGTTTAGCGTTGAGGGTCAAAAAGAAGGGCACTGGGTTATTATGGATTACGGTCATGTTATTATTCATATTTTTTATGAACCGGTGCGTACATTATATGATCTCGAAAGTCTCTGGATAGATGCGAAAAGGATTACTGACTATAATGAATGATAAAAAATTTTGTATGCTGATTATCCTGGATGGATGGGGAATCAGTTCTAATAGCAAGGGGAACGCTGTCAAGCTGGCCAAAACTCCTTATCTTGACATGCTTGAGAAAGAATATCCCCACACCAGCCTTTTATGTTCCGGAAAAGCCGTAGGCCTCCCGGAAGGGATTATGGGAAATTCCGAGGTCGGGCATCTTAATATCGGAGCCGGAAGGGTAGTATATCAGCATCTACTAAGAATAGATAAATCAATAAGCTGCGGAGAGTTTTTTGAAAATAATGTTTTAAAATCAATTATATCAAAAGTTAAAACAAATGATTCTGTCTTACATTTAATGGGACTTGTTTCAGATGGCGGCGTTCACAGCCAGATCAGTCATCTGCTGGCTTTGCTGGACATGGCAAAAAAAGAAGGGCTTAAACATGTTTACATTCATGCTATCCTTGATG
>Ga0209013_10002728_pt1 | contig 15902 bp, 11 predicted proteins | sample Cruoilmetagenom2_FD_187291 | JGI IMG/M metagenome (GOLD analysis project Ga0209013, IMG submission 187291) | Oil polluted marine microbial communities from Coal Oil Point, Santa Barbara, California, USA - Sample 2 (SPAdes) (version 2) | ecosystem: Environmental > Aquatic > Marine > Oil seeps ... | reverse complement strand
CGGCTTACGTTTTGCGATTCGTGAAGGCGGCCGTACTGTTGGCGCCGGTGTTGTTGCAAAAGTAATCGAGTAAGATGTTCGCATAAAACTTTAGGCCAGTAGCTCAATTGGCAGAGCATCGGTCTCCAAAACCGAGGGTTGGGGGTTCGATTCCCTCCTGGCCTGCCACCTTATGGAAACAGCATAATCTTACCTTTGTAATTGTGCTGTTTTCTTATATTTAGTATCAAGAAACTTTAATGGCAGATAAAATAAAATTAATTGTTGCGCTTGCTATCATTGCAGCATCTCTCTTCGTTTACTATACACAGGAAGAAATTTCTGTACTCTATCGAGTATTAGGCGTAGTGGCTGCACTGGTAATTGCTTTTCTCATTGCCGCTAAAACGGAAAAAGGTTCGTCAAGTATTGCCTTTATCCGAGCTTCTGTTATTGAGATGAAAAAAGTAGTCTGGCCCAGCAAGAAAGAGACAACACAAACGACTTTAACCGTCGGTGTAATGGTTGTTATCGTCGGTATTATTCTCTGGACCTTTGACCAGTTCATTGGTTGGGGTGTTCGTTTATTGACAGGTCAGGGATAAATCGATGGCATTACGTTGGTATGTAGTTCAAGCATTTTCGGGTTATGAAAAATCAGTCAAGCGCTCTTTAGAAGAGCGCATTATTCGTTTTGATATGCAGTCAAGTTTTGGTGAAATCCTTGTTCCAACTGAAGAAGTTGTGGAAATGAGAGATGGCAAGAAACGTCGCAGTGAACGTAAATTTTTCCCCGGTTATGTTCTGGTGCAAATGGAAATGAATGATGATACCTGGCACCTGGTTAAAGATGCACCAAGAGTCTTAGGTTTCATTGGCGGTAAGAAAGACGAACCAGCACCGATTACCGATAAAGAAGTTGATTCTATTTTGAATCGAATTCAGGAAGGTACGGATAAACCTAAACCAAAAGTCCTGTTTGAAGCGGGTGAACTGGTACGTATTATTGACGGTCCCTTTAATGACTTTAATGGTGTTGTTGAAGAAGTTGATTACGACAAGAGCAGAATGCGTGTTTCCGTGAGTATCTTCGGTCGTTCAACGCCGGTAGATCTGCAATTTATTCAAGTAGAAAAAGCCTAAAATCTTTTTCATACGGATTCAGATAGCGCTACAATCGAAAAATTGTGGCGCTATTGTTGTTTGTCGGGTATAATATCTGGCTGCATTAACAGGGGAGCCTGACCGAGTGTCCGGCGCTATTACCCAATTGAGGAAATTATGGCTAAAAAAATAGAAGCATATATTAAGCTGCAGGTTGCCGCAGGCGCTGCAAATCCAAGTCCACCAGTGGGCCCTGCTTTGGGTCAGCATGGTGTTAACATCATGGAATTCTGTAAAGCATTCAATGCCAAGACCGATAGTCTTGAAAAGGGAATGCCGGTACCTGTCGTTATAACGGTTTTCAATGACCGCAGTTTTACCTTCATTACTAAAACACCTCCTGCTGCCGTTTTGCTGAAAAAAGCTGCGGGCTTGAAAAAAGGTTCTGGTGTGCCAAATCGCGATAAAGTGGGCAAAGTGAACCGCGCGCAACTGGAAGAAATTGCCAATGCTAAAATGCCTGATCTCTCTGCTGCTGATATGGATGCAGCTGTGCGTACGATTGCTGGTACTGCCAGAAGTATGGGTATTGAAACAGAGGGAGTCGTATAATGGCTAAGCTGAGCAAAAGAAAAAAAGTGATAAATGAAAAAGTAGAATTAGGCAAGCTTTATGCGTTTGATGAAGCCGTTGAACTGCTGAAATCACTGCCTGCTTCAAAATTTGAAGAGTCTGTTGATGTGAGTGTCAATCTGGGTATCGATTCTCGCAAATCTGATCAGAATGTCCGTGGTGCCAGTGTATTGCCCAATGGTACCGGTAAAACAGTTCGTGTTGCCGTTTTTGCACAAGGTGAAAATGCAACTAAAGCAACTGATGCCGGAGCAGACGTTGTTGGATTTGAAGATCTTGCTGAACAAATTAAGGGCGGCGACATGAACTTTGATGTTGTGATTGCAACACCGGATGCCATGCGTGTTGTTGGTCAGTTAGGCCAGATTCTCGGACCACGTGGTTTGATGCCAAACCCGAAAGTCGGTACAGTGACCCCCGATGTTGTTACCGCAGTTAACAATGCCAAAGGTGGTCAGGTTCGATTCCGTGCGGATAAAGGCGGTATTATTCATTGTTCTATTGGTAAAATCGGTTTTGATGCGTCAGCATTACAAGGTAATCTGGAAGCATTATTGATTGATTTACAAAAAGCAAAACCATCTTCTGCAAAGGGTATTTACCTGAAGAAGATCAGTGTTTCGACAACACATGGTCCTGGTTTGGCTATTGAACAAGCAAGTATTGCGCTTAAATAGTTTTCTTCCCCCTTTGAAAAAGGGGGAAGTTTATAAAAATTACTCTGGATGAGAATTTTTCTCTCTCCAGGAATAAAGACTTTGGTTTACCATTCTTTGCTTAAAAAGAAAGTGGTGGACGTCAAAGACCGCGGGTGAGGCTTTAGCCTCTTAATAGAACTCTTGCAAAAGATGCAAACCTGCGCAGACGGTGTAATTCAAAATGCTCCTCGGATGCTTAAGAAACATCGTTCAATATTATCAGTAAATAGCCCGCCTTTTTATAGAGGCAGCCAATTGCTGATAATTATCTGTAACCCGATTAATTTTATTGCCTAACAGGCAGAATTAATCGCAAACGAGAGGTGAGTTAAGTGGCTTTATCTATTGAAGGTAAAAAAGCGATTGTCGCTGAAGTAGCTGAAATAGCCGCCAATGCACACTCTGTCGTTGGCGCTGTTTATCAGGGAATTGAATCAAACGATATGAACGACTTACGTGCTAAGGCACGTGCTGATGGCGTTTATCTTCGTGTGGTTAAAAATTCACTGGCCAAACGCGCTGTAGAGGGAACAGATTTCGAATGTATTCAAAGTGAACTGACAGGCTCACTGGTTCTTGCTTTTTCACAGGAAGATCCCGGTGCTGCAGGTCGAGTAATCACTGATTTCGTTAAAGAAAATGACCAGCTGCAAGTTAAAATCGTCTCTATCGGCGGTAAATTGCTTGCGCCTGAAGATGTCAAAGTCCTCGCTAAGATGCCTACTAAGGATCAGGCGATTGCTATGCTGATGTCGGTTATGAAAGCACCTATTTCGAAATTTGTTCGTACTCTGGCAGAGCCGCATACAAAGCTGGTTCGCACTATCGCAGCTGTTCGCGATCAGAAGCAAGCTGGTTAAGGCTAAGTACGAATTTGCATAGTCATGTTCCTGATGGGGCACACTATGTGTAAAACTTAATTTTATGGTAAACCAATCGGTTACTTGAGTTGTATGTGTTAATACATTCGAATAACTGAAAAATATTTTGGAGTTTAAAATGGCTGTAACTAAAGACGAAATGTTAGACGCAATTGCTAATATGTCTGTAATGGAAGTTGTGGAACTAGTTGAAGCAATGGAAGAAAAATTTGGTGTAACTGCTGCTGTTGCAGTAGCTGCTGCTCCTGCTGCTGGCGGTGGTGATGCTGGTGCTGCTGAAGAGCAATCTGAATTTGATGTTATTCTGACTGCGATTGGTGATAAGAAAGTGAACGTTATTAAAGCGGTTCGCGCTATCACTGGTCTGGGTCTTAAAGAAGCTAAAGGCATGGTTGACGGTGCTCCTGCTGCAGTTAAGGAAGGCGTTGATAAAGCTGAAGCAGAAGATGTCAAGAAGCAGCTTGAAGAAGCAGGCGCTAGCGTCGAACTTAAGTAAGTTGCTGTCTTTTTATCGTTTGCTGCCGAACCTGTAAGGTAAGGCTGCCGCGATAAAAACGAAAATGGCCGATGGTTTAGACCACCGGCCTTTTTCCGTTTCTAAATATGTGTATTTAAACCGAACAGCTTGGGAAAATAAATGACCTATTCATTTACAGAAAAAAAACGTATTCGTAAGAATTTTGGTATTTCTAAAGCAGTAATGGATGTACCCTACTTACTGGCTATACAGCTTGATTCATTCCGCAAATTCTTACAAGCTAATGGAGCCCCTGACGGACGCAAGGAAGTTGGTCTTGAAGGTGCATTTAAATCCGTTTTTCCAATTTCAAGTTTTTCTGGCAATGCTGGACTGGAATATATCAGCTATCGTCTGGGCAAACCTGCATTTGATGAAAGAGAATGTCGTACCAGAGGTGTGACCTTTTCCGCTCCTTTAAGAGTCAAATTACGTCTGGTTATCTATGATAAGGAATCCAGTGCGAAAAAGAAAAAAGTAAAAGATATCCGTGAGCAGGAAGTCTTTATGGGTGAAATCCCACTGATGACCGGCACAGGTACCTTTATTATTAATGGTACAGAACGTGTCATCGTTTCTCAGTTACATAGAAGCCCCGGTGTTTTCTTTGACCATGATAAGGGTAAAACACATTCTTCAGGAAAGCTGCTTTTTAATGCCCGGGTGATTCCTTACCGTGGTTCCTGGCTGGATTTCGAATTTGATCCTAAAGATAATGTTTTTGTGCGTATCGACAGACGCCGTAAATTACCTGCAACCGTTTTGCTCAGAGCTATAGGCTACGATTCAGAGCAGATGCTGGATATGTTCTTTGATTTTGAAAAATTCAAAATTAAAGCAGACAGTGCTGAAATGGAAGTGGTTCCCGAAAGAATGCGCGGCGAAACCTTCACTTTCGATATCAAAGATAAAAAAGGTAATGTGGTTGTTGAACAGGCACGTCGTATTACCGCGCGTCATGTTCGCGCAATTGAAAAAGCAAAAATGAAATTTATGCAGGTACCTTTGGAGTTACTGCATGAAAGAACGCTGGCAAAAAATATTGTTGACAGTGAAACGGGTGAAATTGTTGCCAATGCCAATGATGAAATCACCGAAGAGCTGCTTGAAAAGCTGATTGCTGCAAACGTCTCTGAACTTCAGACTATTTACACCAATGATATGGATGCAGGGGGATATATATCAGAAACCCTGCGTATTGATGGTTCAACCACACAATTAGAAGCACAGGTTGAGATCTATCGTATGATGCGTCCGGGTGAACCGCCTACTAAAGAAGCTGCAGAAGCTTTATTCGGCAACCTGTTTTTTACTGGCGAGCGTTATGATCTTTCAGCCGTTGGCCGAATGAAGTTTAATCGTCGAATTGGTCGTGAAGTTCTGACCGGTGAAGGTACCTTATCTAATGAAGATATTATCGCCGTTATTAATACTTTACTGGATATCAAGAACGGCAAAGGTATTGTTGACGATATCGATCATCTGGGTAACCGTCGGGTTCGAAGTGTCGGTGAAATGGCTGAAAACCAGTTCCGGGTCGGTCTGGTTCGGGTTGAACGTGCAGTTAAAGAACGTTTGACATTGGCTGAAGCGGATAATCTGATGCCGCAGGAATTAATTAATGCCAAGCCGGTATCTGCTGCGATTAAAGAATTCTTTGGTTCCAGTCAGCTTTCTCAATTTATGGATCAGAACAATCCATTATCTGAAATTACCCATAAACGTCGTGTTTCTGCATTAGGCCCCGGTGGTTTAACGCGTGAACGTGCCGGCTTTGAGGTGCGTGACGTACATCCAACTCATTACGGCCGTGTCTGTCCGATTGAAACGCCTGAGGGACCAAATATTGGTCTGATTAACTCTTTGTCAGTTTATGCACGTACTAATGACTTTGGCTTCCTTGAATCGCCTTATCGAAGAGTCGTTAAAGGTGTTGCTACCGATGAAATTGATTATTTATCAGCCATTGATGAGTCTGAGTATGTTATTGCACAGGCTAATGCAACGATGAATGAAAAGGGTAAATTAACAGATGCTATTGTTAATTGCCGCCATCTTAATGAATTTGTGACTCAGTCTCCGGACAAAATCAATTATATGGATGTTTCACCCAGACAGATTGTCTCAGTGGCCGCATCCATGATCCCGTTCCTTGAACACGATGATGCTAACCGTGCTTTGATGGGATCCAATATGCAGCGTCAGGCAGTACCGACTTTAAAGGCAGACAAGCCTTTAGTGGGTACGGGTATGGAACGGACTGTAGCAATCGATTCCGGAGTTGCCGCCGTTGCACGTCGTGGCGGATTTATTGATAAAGTGGATTCTTCAAGAATTGTTATTCGGGTTAATGACAATGAAACTCAACCCGGTGAATCAGGTGTTGATATTTATAACCTGACTAAATATACCCGTTCCAACCAGAATACCTGTATCAACCAGCGTCCTCTGGTTAAACAGGGTGATGTGATTGCCTGTGGTGATGTGATTGCAGATGGTCCATCAACTGATTTGGGTGAACTGGCCTTAGGTCAGAATATGATGATTGCCTTCATGCCGTGGAATGGCTACAACTTTGAGGATTCCATTCTGATATCAGAAAGAATGGTAGATGAAGACCGTTTTACCACGATTCATATTGAAGAATTAACCTGTATTGCCCGTGATACCAAGCTGGGTTCAGAAGAAATTACCAGTGATATCCCAAATGTGGGTGAATCTGCACTGGCCAAGCTGGATGAGTCCGGTATCGTGTATATCGGGGCAGAAGTAAAAGGCGGAGATATTCTGGTTGGTAAAGTGACACCCAAAGGTGAAACACAATTAACACCGGAAGAAAAATTGCTGCGTGCTATTTTTGGTGAAAAAGCGTCAGATGTAAAAGATACTTCTCTAAGAGTATCCGGCAGTAAAGTCGGAACGATTATTGATGTTCAGGTCTTTACCCGTGATGGTCTGGAAAAAGATGCTCGCGCCAAATCTATCGAAGAAGATGCTTTGGTTGCAGTACGCAAAGACATGATGGATCAATTCCGTATTGTTGAAGAAGACACCTATAGTCGTGTTGAACGCCTTATTATTGATCAGGTGGTTGACGGTGGTCCCGGTATGAATGCCGGTGATTCCGTTACTGCTGAAGCTCTGCAGAATATGCCGCAGCGCAGCAAATGGTTTGATATTAAACTGCGTGATACAGAAATTCAGCAGCAACTGGAAAAATTGTCAGAGCAGCTGGAAAACGCCAGAAAAGACTTTGATGAGCAGTTTGAAGAAAAACGCCAGAAAATTATTGCTGGTGATGATCTGGCACCTGGCGTACTCAAGATGGTTAAGGTCTACATGGCAGTTAAACGTCGTGTTCAGCCCGGGGATAAAATGGCCGGACGTCATGGTAACAAGGGTGTTATTTCCACCATTGTTCCAGTTGAAGACATGCCTTATCTTGAAGACGGACGCACAGTTGATATTGTCTTAAACCCACTGGGTGTACCTTCTCGAATGAATGTTGGACAGGTACTGGAAACTCATCTGGGCTGGGCTGCTCGCGGTCTGGGACTGAAAATCGGCGATATGCTGCAAGCTAAGTCAGAGGAAGCTGAAAAAGTTACCACTATCCGTAAATTCCTGCATGAAGTTTATAATGAAAGTGCCGGAACTAAAGAAGACCTCGACAGTCTGACGGATGAAGAAATTCTGGAGCTGGCTAAGAACCTCAAAGGTGGTGTGCCTATGGCGACACCAGTATTTGATGGTGCGGCAGAAAGTGAAATCAAACGCATGCTCAAATTGGGCGGCAATGATGAATCCGGCCAATCCACCTTGTACGATGGCAGAACAGGTAACAAGTTTGACCGACCTGTCACTGTGGGTTACATGTATATGCTGAAACTGAACCATCTGGTTGATGATAAGATGCATGCACGTTCCACAGGTCCATACAGTCTGGTCACACAGCAGCCATTGGGTGGTAAAGCCCAGTTTGGTGGACAGCGCTTCGGGGAAATGGAAGTCTGGGCTCTGGAAGCTTATGGTGCTGCTTATACACTTCAGGAAATGCTGACGGTTAAATCAGATGATGTTACCGGACGTACCAGAATGTATAAAAATATCGTTGACAGTGATCATCGAATTGATGCCGGTATGCCAGAATCCTTTAACGTATTACTTAAAGAAATACGTGCTCTGGGTATAGACATCGAACTGGAACAGGTCGATTAACGATTGATGAACCCCCTCCCTCTGGGAGAGGGGGAAAAGAATTCGGGAATATGTTCTTTAACATCTTCCCTGCGGCGCATTAGCAGAGGATATCAAGTTGAAAGATTTATTAAATCTCATAAAACAGCAAAATCAGTTCGACGATTTTGACGCCATCCGCATAGGACTTGCTTCACCTCAAAAGATCAAATCATGGTCTTATGGTGAAGTCAGAAAACCAGAAACAATTAATTACCGTACTTTCAAGCCTGAAAGAGACGGTTTATTTTGTGCCAAAATATTTGGCCCGGTAAAAGACTACGAATGTTTATGTGGTAAATATAAGCGTTTAAAACACCGTGGTGTTATTTGTGAAAAATGCGGTGTTGAAGTTACTCAATCCAAGGTTCGTCGTGATCGCATGGGACACATCGATCTGGCCAGCCCGGTTGCTCATATCTGGTATCTGAAATCCTTACCTTCACGTATGGGTTTACTGCTGGACATGACCTTGCGTGATATTGAACGCGTGCTTTATTTTGAGGCATTTGTTGTTATTGATCCTGGTATGACCGCATTAGAAAAGAACCAAATCCTGACTGATGAACAATATCTGGATGCCATTGAAGAATATGGCGATGACTTTGATGCCAGAATGGGTGCCGAAGCGGTTCGTGAATTACTTAAAGCGATTAATTTACAAAAAGAAATAGTCACTATTCGTGAAGATATGGCGGGCACTGAGTCAGAAACCAAACTGAAAAAGTTTGCCAAACGTTTGAAGTTAATTGAGGCATTCCACGAGTCTAAAAACCTGCCCGAATGGATGGTTATGACCGTTCTGCCTGTTTTACCGCCCGATTTACGTCCCTTGGTACCACTGGAAGGCGGTCGTTTTGCTACTTCTGATCTGAATGATTTATATCGTCGCGTAATTAACCGTAATAATCGCCTTAAGCGTTTATTAGAACTTAATGCTCCTGATATCATTGTTCGCAACGAAAAGCGTATGCTGCAGGAATCAGTGGATGCACTGCTGGATAATGGTCGTCGTGGACGTGCAATTACCGGCTCAAACAAGCGCCCGCTAAAATCACTGGCTGATATGATCAAGGGTAAGCAAGGTCGTTTCCGTCAAAATCTGCTGGGTAAACGTGTTGATTACTCCGGTCGTTCAGTTATCGTGGTTGGTCCTACTCTGCGTCTGCATCAATGCGGTCTGCCTAAGAAAATGGCTTTAGAACTGTTCAAACCTTTTATTTTCAGTAAGCTGGAGTTACGTGGTTTAGCGACGACGATTAAAGCAGCCAAGAAAATGGTTGAACGTGAAGGTCCTGAAGTCTGGGATATACTTGAAGAAGTCATTCGTGAACATCCCATTATGCTTAACCGTGCACCAACACTGCACCGTCTGGGTATCCAGGCATTTGAGCCTGTTCTGATTGAAGGTAAAGCAATCCAGCTGCACCCATTAGTCTGTACTGCATTTAATGCGGACTTCGATGGTGACCAGATGGCCGTTCATATTCCTCTGTCGATCGAAGCACAGCTGGAAGCCCGCTCCCTGATGATGGCGACCAATAATATTCTGTCTCCTGCCAATGGTGAACCAATTATTGTACCTTCTCAGGACGTTGTTCTGGGACTCTATTATATGACTCGTGAACTCATCAATAGTAAAGGTGAGGGCATGATGTTTGCCGATGCGATGGAAGCGGAACGTGCCAATGAAACCGGTCATGCGGTACTTCATGCCAAGGTTAAGACCCGAATTACCGAATCAGTTAAGAATGAAGACGGTGAACTGGTTGAGAAAAGCCGTATTGTTGATACCACAGTTGGTCGTACCATTTTATCTAAAATTTTACCACCGGGTCTGTCATTTGATCTGATGAACCGGGATTTAACTAAAAAATCCATTTCAGCGCTGATCAATGCCTGCTATCGTGAAGTCGGACTAAAAGAAACGGTTATTTTTGCTGACCAGTTAATGTATACCGGTTTTGCTTATGCGGCACGTTCCGGTGCTTCGTTCGGTGTCAATGATATGGTGATTCCAGATGAAAAATACACCATTATTGAAGCAGCCGAAAAAGAAGTTCAGGAGATTCAGGAACAGTATGAATCCGGTCTGGTGACCAATGGTGAACGTTATAATAAAGTAATTGATATCTGGTCTCATACCAATGAGCACGTTGCCAAGTCCATGATGGATATTCTGGAGTTTGATGAAATTAACATTGACTATACGCCGACTTCAACAATTTCAGGTAAGCCGTTAAAAGAAATTGTACCTGATGAAGAGAAAGCTTCCATTCCTGAAGAGGGTGATGTGATTAAGCAGACATCCTTTAACTCGGTCTATATGATGGCTGACTCCGGTGCTCGTGGTAGCCCGGCACAGATCAGACAGTTGGCGGGTATGCGTGGTCTGATGGCAAAACCGGATGGTTCTATTATTGAAACACCCATTACGGCAAACTTCCGTGAAGGTCTGAGTGTATTACAGTACTTTATTTCCACTCACGGTGCTCGTAAAGGTCTGGCTGATACCGCACTGAAAACTGCTAACTCAGGGTATCTGACCCGTCGTCTGGTGGATGTGGCACAGGATCTGGTTGTTGTGGAAGATGACTGTGGTACCACAGATGGTGTTGTGGTTCAGTCTCTAATTGAAGGTGGCGATGTTGTTGAACCGCTGCGGGAAAGAGTTCTGGGTCGTATCGTTGCAGAAGATGTGATTAAAGCCAATAGTAATGAAGTCATTATTCCCAAGGGAACACTATTGGATGAAGCCTGGTGTGAAAACCTGGAAGAGCTAGGGGTGGATCATATGATAGTTCGCTCACCCATTTCCTGTGAAACTCGCTTTGGTATCTGTGCCACCTGCTATGGTCGTGACCTGGCTCGGGGACACAAGGTCAATATGGGAGAAGCGGTCGGTGTTATTGCTGCTCAGTCCATTGGTGAACCCGGTACACAGCTGACAATGCGTACCTTCCACATTGGTGGTGCGGCATCTCGTGCGGCTTCAATCAGTAATATTGAAATCAAGTCCACTGGTACCATTCGTCTGCACAATATCAAAACGGTTGTTCAGGAATCATCGGGCAATAATATTGCAGTTTCCCGTTCCGGTGAACTGACCGTTGCGGATGGTCATGGCCGAGAGCGTGAACGCTATAAAGTGCCTTATGGTGCATCACTATCAGTTTCTGATGGTTCTGAAGCGAATGGCGGCGATGTCGTTGCCAACTGGGACCCTCATACTCATCCGGTTATTACTGAAGTGGCAGGTACCGCTCGTTTCATCGACTTCATTGAAGGTGTGACCGTCAATAAAGAAACAGATGCTATTACCGGTCTGAGTTCAATGGTTATTATTGATCCAAAACAACGTTCAGGAAGTGCCAAAGACCTGCGCCCCATGTTAAAACTGGTTGATGCAGACGGTAATGATCTGAATATTGTCGGAACCGATATTCCTGCACAATATGCTCTGCCGGCAGGCGCAATTGTTAATCACTCAGATGGTGACAGTGTGGGTGTTGGTGATGCGATTGCCCGTATTCCTCAGGAATCATCCAAAACTAAAGATATTACCGGTGGTCTGCCAAGGGTTGCTGATCTGTTTGAAGCAAGAAAGCCGAAAGAACCTTCAATTCTGGCAGAGATTTCCGGTGTGGTCAGCTTTGGTAAAGAAACCAAAGGTAAACAACGCCTGGTTATCACACCTAAAGAAGGCAAAACTTATGAAGTGTTATTGCCGAAATGGCGTCACATTAATGTCTTCGAAGGTGAATCTGTAGAAAAAGGTGAGGTTGTCTCTGATGGCGCACCTAGCCCGCATGATATTCTGCGCCTGAAAGGTGAGCAGGAACTGGCAAATTACATTGTTAATGAAGTTCAGGAAGTCTATCGCCTCCAGGGTGTTAAGATTAATGATAAACACATTGAAGTCATTGTTCGCCAGATGATTAAACGTGCTGAAATTCATGATGCGGGTGATACCAGCTTTATCAAAGGTGAGCAGGTTGAATATGCTGCTATCATCGAAGAAAACCTGCGTGTTGAAAAAGATGGCAAGATGCCAGCGACCTTCGAACGTCAGCTATTGGGTATTACCAAAGCCTCTCTGGCAACGGAATCCTTTATTTCTGCGGCATCATTCCAGGAAACAACCCGGGTTCTTACGGAAGCATCTGTTAGCGGCAAGAGTGATGAACTGCGCGGCTTGAAAGAAAATGTCATTGTTGGACGTCTCATTCCTGCAGGAACAGGTCTGACCTTCCATAATGAACGCCGTAAGCGCAGACAAAAAGATAAGGATCGTTATCAGATGAAGGCTGAAACAAGTCAGCTGGATATTTAATGAACCTCTTTACTTCCCCCTTCTTTAGAAGGGGGATTGAGGGGGTTGCAAATTAACAGCTTAACCCCCTCGTCCCCTTTGAAAAAGGGGGAAGTAAAAGAAAAAGCTATTTATTACTAAAACTTGACAAATATAAGCCGAGCGTTTATATTTGTCCGTCTTTACAGGCCGGGACGTTCCCGGCCTGTTGTTATTTGTGTGGAGAAAAAAAGTTTATGGCAACTACCAACCAATTGGTACGTAAACCACGTAAACGTCAGGTAACCAAGAGTAATGTACCCGCACTGCAGGCTTGTCCTCAGCGTCGTGGTGTTTGTACTCGTGTTTACACAACAACACCAAAGAAACCAAACTCGGCATTAAGAAAAGTTGCTCGTGTTCGTTTAACCAGCGGCTATGAAGTCTCTACCTATATCGGTGGTGAAGGTCATAACCTGCAGGAACACAGTGTGATTTTAATCCGTGGTGGTCGTGTTAAAGATTTACCTGGTGTTCGTTATCATACAGTACGTGGTACCCTGGATACAGCCGGTGTTGATGATCGTCGTCAAGGACGTTCTAAATACGGTACTAAACGTCCAAAATCCTAATTTTTTAAAAACCTTGCAAGGTTTTTAAAAAATTAGCAGCGCATACAGGCCTGAAATGTCGGATAACACCTTTGAGTATTATCTTCCACAGACGTCACCTGTAAGTATCTTAGAATATAAATAAAAAGGTAATTACCTATGTCTAGGAGAAGAGCCGCAGTAAAACGCGAAATTCTACCTGATCCCATGTTTGGGGATAAAAGTTTAGCAAAATTCATCAATATTATTATGTACAGCGGAAAAAAATCCGTTGCTGAAAAAATAGTATACGGCGCTCTGGAAATTGTTGCAGAAAAAGCCAAAGGTGAACCAGTAGAGCTATTTAACAAAGTCATTGAAAACATCAGACCAACAGTGGAAGTAAAATCCCGTCGTGTTGGTGGTGCCACCTATCAGGTACCTGTTGAAGTACGTACTGAACGTCAGGCAACACTGGGAATGCGTTGGTTGGTTGATGCGTCCAGAAAACGTGGTGAAAAATCCATGGGCCGCAGATTAGCCGGTGAAATGCTGGATGCACTTGAAAACAAAGGTTCTGCAGTCAAGAAACGTGAAGATACTCACCGTATGGCTGAAGCAAACAAAGCGTTTGCACATTACCGCTGGTAGTATAAATAAATGGCACGTAAAACTCCGATTAGCCTTTATCGCAATGTGGGCATTATGGCTCACATTGATGCAGGTAAAACGACTACAACGGAACGCGTTCTTTACTACACCGGTGTATCACATAAAATCGGTGAAGTTCATGACGGTGCTGCAACGATGGACTGGATGGAACAGGAACAGGAGCGGGGGATTACCATTACCTCTGCGGCAACCACCTGTTTTTGGCAAGGCATGGACAAGCAATATGATCTACATCGGATCAATATTATTGACACTCCCGGACACGTTGACTTCACCATTGAAGTTGAGCGTTCATTACGAGTTTTAGATGGTGCGGTCGCTGTTTTCTGTGCGGTAGGTGGTGTTGAGCCACAATCCGAAACAGTATGGCGCCAGGCAAATAAGTACGAAGTGCCCAGGATGGCCTTTGTTAATAAAATGGATCGTTCAGGAGCCGATTTTTTACGGGTTGTTGAACAAATGAAAACTCGCCTTGGGGCGAACCCGGTAGCTTTGCAACTGCCCATTGGTGCTGAAGAAATGTTTCAGGGACTTGTCGATCTGGTGCGGATGCAGGCCATTTACTGGGAAAAAGAAAATATGGGGATCAATTATGAAGCCAGGGATATCCCGGCGGACATGATAGATCTCTGTAGCGAATGGCGTGAAAAACTGGTTGAAGCAGCAGCAGAAGCCAATGAAGAACTGATGGAAAAATATCTGGAAGACGGTAAATTGTCTGAAGATGAAATACGTCAGGGTATTCGCGAACGCTGTTTAACGACTGAAATCGTTCCTGTCTTTTGCGGCAGTGCATTTAAGAACATTGGTGTACAGGCCTTGCTGGATGGCATTGTAGACTATCTTCCTTCGCCGACAGAAGTAAAGCCTATTAACGGTGTGTTGGATGATAAAGAGGGAACTTCAGCACATAGAGAAGCATCAGATGATGAACCTTTTGCTGCTTTGGCATTTAAAATTGCAACAGATTCGTATGTTGGAACCTTAACCTTCTTCAGGGTTTATTCCGGAGTACTTAAATCCGGTGATAGTATTTTTAATCCGGTAAAAGGTAAAAAAGAAAGAATCGGTCGAATTCTGCAGATGCATTCCAACTCTCGTGAAGAGATTAAGGAAGTACGGGCAGGAGATATTGCCGCCGCTGTTGGCCTGAAAGATGTCACTACAGGTGATACGCTCTGTGCTCCGAATGCTGTTATTACCCTGGAACGTATGGAGTTTCCGGAACCGGTTATTTCGGTAGCAGTTGAACCAAGAACGAAGGCGGATCAGGAAAAAATGTCAGTTGCATTAGGCAAACTGGCACATGAAGACCCTTCATTTCGTGTTCATACCGATGAAGAAACAGGTCAGACGATTATTTCCGGTATGGGTGAACTGCATCTGGATATCATTGTTGATCGGATGAAACGTGAATTCAGTGTGGATGCCAATGTCGGTGCTCCTCAGGTTGCCTATCGTGAAACCATACGTAAGGCAGTTGAAGTTGAAGGTAAGTTTATTCGTCAGTCAGGCGGTCGTGGTCAATATGGTCATGTCTGGTTGAAACTGGAGCCTTTAGCCAAAACTAAAGAGCAACAGGAAGGTTATGAATTTGTCAACGAGGTCGTTGGTGGAACCGTTCCGAAAGAATATATTGGTGCCGTGGATAAGGGTATCCAGGACCAGATGCAAAATGGTGTAATAGCAGGTTTTCCATTGGTTGATATTAAAGCCACATTATTTGATGGTTCTTATCATGATGTGGATTCCAATGAAATGGCATTTAAAATTGCCGGCTCCTATGCACTGCGCGAGGGCGCAAAACAAGCCAATCCCGCTTTGCTGGAACCAGTGATGCAGGTTGAGGTGGTTACTCCGGAAGATTATATGGGCGATGTTATGGGCGATTTAAATCGTCGCCGCGGCATCGTTGAAGGAATGGAAGATGGTCCGTCGGGCAAGGTTATCCGTGCCGATGTACCATTATCTGAAATGTTTGGTTATGCAACGGATCTGCGTTCAGCAACTCAGGGACGTGCAAGTTACTCGATGGAATTCAGTAAATACGCTGAAGCTCCGGAAAGTATTGTTGAAGCCATAACAAAAAGATACGGTTAGTCGTAGCATCTCCATAATATGCCTTTGAAGGCAAGTGTGGAAATGTAAACAATTTGGTGAAAATGTTAATTAAAGCTTAGTCAGGATTAAATTATGTCTAAAGAAAAGTTCGAACGTACAAAACCACATGTCAACGTTGGTACAATTGGCCACGTTGACCATGGTAAAACAACTTTAACGGCTGCAATTACTAAAGTAATG
>Ga0209013_10002727_pt1 | contig 15911 bp, 14 predicted proteins | sample Cruoilmetagenom2_FD_187291 | JGI IMG/M metagenome (GOLD analysis project Ga0209013, IMG submission 187291) | Oil polluted marine microbial communities from Coal Oil Point, Santa Barbara, California, USA - Sample 2 (SPAdes) (version 2) | ecosystem: Environmental > Aquatic > Marine > Oil seeps ... | reverse complement strand
AATAGCTTCATAAAAATCATCTTCATCAATTCCCATATGTTGGCAAATCCACTTTGCTCCTGCCAAATTATTTAAGTTATGCTTACCAAAAACTTCAATAGGCAATAATCCTTCAGGAGTGTCTAATAATGTTTCTCCATTAACTACTTTATATTCTGGAGTGTGGTAAGGTAATTTACGTATCGTATTTTCTGATGCTTCTACAATACGTTTTACTTCATCATCTACTTCGTTATAGGTAATGCTTCCACCTTTAACAATAGAATCTACAAATATGCTGAATTGCTCAACATAGTTTTTATAAGTAGGAAACACATTAATATGATCCCAAGCAATACCACTTAACAAAGCAATATTAGGTTTGTATAAATGAAATTTTGGTCTCCTGTCTATTGGTGAACTTAAATACTCATCACCTTCTAGCACAATGAAATCATTGTCTTCTGTTAACTTTACCATGATATCAAATCCCTCTAACTGTGCACCTACCATATAATCGACATCACGATTATGATAATGCATCACATGCAAAATCATAGATGTAATGGTAGTTTTACCATGACTTCCACCTATTACAACTCGTGTTTTGTGTTTAGATTGCTCATACAAAAACTCAGGATACGAATATATTTTTAAACCTAATTTTTGGGCTTTTAATAATTCTGGGTTGTCTGCTTTGGCATGCATTCCTAAAACTATAGCATCTAATTTTTGAATTATTTTTTCTGGAAACCAACCAAATTCGTTTGGCAATAATCCTTTAGCTTCTAAACGGGTTTTTGAAGGTTCAAAAATAGTGTCATCACTTCCTGTAACGTTATACCCTTTATTATGTAAAGCCAATGCTAAATTATGCATTGCGCTTCCTCCAATGGCAATAAAATGTACGTTCATTTTCTTATTTTGAATATCGTAAATATAAGTATTGATTTGCTAATTATGTATAACTCCAATACATAAAATATTCCAATTTATGTTAGCTAAATTGCTTAATCTCGACTTATCTAATTAAAGGTTTAATTTTAAAATTAGTACCTTTCATTTCTAACTAATAAATAATTAATTATGAATTCAAAAGTTTTTATGGTCTTAAGAATTGTTCTTGGCCTTTTTGTTCTAGTATTTGGAGCAAACAAATTGTATCCTGGAGGATTTTTATCAATGCCTGAAATGTCGGCAGATGCTGGTGCGTATTTTGGTGCTTTAGTTTCCACAAAAACCTTAATGTTAGTTGCTATTGTTGAAGTAGTTTCTGGGTTAGCTTTAATACTAAACAAATATGGCGCTCTAATGAGTGTGATATTAATGAGTATTTCTGTAAATGCGGTTTTATTTCATCTTACCTTAGATCCAGGAGGAATTGGAGGAGCTGCCGTACTTCTTGTTTTAAACATTATTGTTCTTTATGGTTATAAAGACAATTATAAAGATTTACTTAAAGGATAATTGCACAAAACAAAAAAGAGGCTTTATGCCTCTTTTTTGTTTTATATAATCTAATAGACTTTATTGCTGCGGAGGATACTCCAATAATATTTTTTCTACTATAGCATTTAGTACTGCTTCTCGTTTTTCTGGTGTTGCTTTTGGATTGTAACTACTTTCACTAACGGCTTGCCAAAACAATCCATTTCCATTTTCATCTATAAAATCAATAATGATCTGAAGATTTATGTTTGACTGTCCAATTGGTATTCCTATAGATAATCCTCCTCCTACATTACTACCACTTCCTCCTAATCCAACTCCTACTGTATTACGTTGAGACTCTTGAAACTCGCTACTCTGAATATTAATAAAAAAATCTGGTGTGTCAGAAAGCGTAAATCCTTTAGATTGCAATTTAACATCAATTTCAGATAATAAACGTTTAGTATCTAATTCGTTTAACCCCGTTTTAATATCTGAATAATAATTATAGGTTTTGTATTTATTGAAGTCTGTTGTCTTTTCGTAATCGTAATTAACGCGAATTGGTGCGCAGGACACTACTAATAATGTGAGTACAATAATTTTGAAAGTTTTCATAACAAACAATTTTGTTATAAAGTTAATCAAAAATTATTCCATGTCTTTTAAATGAAATGAAGAAGATTAATCATTTAACATTTTCCACAACTTATCCTTAAGCTCAGCAATGCCTTGTTGTGCTATTGAAGAAATAAAGATATAATCGAGTGGTAAGTTATTATCGAGTTCTGTTTTAAGTTCATCTTTTAGCTCATCATCAAGCATGTCACATTTTGAAACAGCAATTAATCGTTCTTTATCCAGCATTTCAGGGTTATAACGACGAAGTTCGTCTAGCAAAATATCGTATTGCTTTTTAATATCGTCGGCATCAGCAGGAATTAAAAACAATAAGGTCGAATTGCGCTCAATATGACGTAAAAAATAATGCCCTAACCCTTTCCCTTCGGCAGCTCCTTCAATAATTCCAGGGATATCTGCCATAACAAAGGTTTGAAAGTCACGATATTCTACAATACCCAAATTAGGTTTTAAAGTGGTAAATTCGTAATCGGCAATTTTTGGTTTTGCTGAAGTTATTACCGATAACAATGTAGATTTTCCTGCATTAGGAAATCCAACCAATCCAACATCAGCTAAAATTTTAAGTTCTAATGTAATTCGTTTTTCTTCAAATGGAATTCCAGGTTGAGCATAACGTGGCGTTTGGTTTGTTGAGCTTTTAAAATGCCAATTTCCACGTCCTCCCATTCCTCCTTCACAAACTATTCTTTCTTCATGTTCTTCGGTAATTTCAAAAATAATTTCATTAGTTTCAGTATCTCTAACTACTGTTCCTAGAGGTACATCCATATAAACATCTGTTCCATCAGCTCCCGAACTTCTCCCTTTACTACCATGACTACCATGGTCAGCTTTAATATGACGTTTAAATTTAAGATGTAATAATGTCCAAAGATTTTTTTTACCTCGAATTATCACATGACCTCCGCGACCTCCATCTCCTCCATCTGGTCCTCCTTTAGTAATATATTTTTCGCGATGAAGATGTACAGAGCCTTTACCTCCATTTCCAGAAGTAGCAACTATTTTAACATAATCTACAAAATTACCTTCAGTCATAATTATTTTACTCTTTCATTATTCTCTCGAATGAGAGGGTTTTTTTATGAAGTTCTAATTTTTTATGCATTCTTGCATTCGCAAGAATGACAAACTATAGCTTGTCTATTACACTACTTAACCGTTTGGCTATGTCTTCAATACTACCTACTCCATCTACACCATAATACTTGTCTTGACTAGCATAGTAACCTTTTAAAATTGATGTTTTAGTATAGTATTCTTTAATTCTATTTCTAATAATAGGTTCGTTTGCATCATCTGGTCTTCCACTCGTCTTTCCTCTTTTAATTAAACGCTGTACTAATATTTCATCATCAACTTCTAAAGCTATCATTGCATTAATTGAGGAATCCTTTGTTTCCATAAGTTTATCTAAAGCTTCTGCTTGAGCATTGGTCCGCGGAAAACCATCAAAAATAAATCCTTGAGCATCTGTGTTTTTTTCCACTTCTGCATTAAGCATTTTTATAGTAACTTCATCTGGTACTAAATCTCCTTTATCCATATAAGATTTTGCCAAAGTACCTAAAGCAGTTTCATTTTTTATATTATAACGAAATACATCTCCAGTAGAAATATGTACCAAATTATACTTCTTTTTTAAAAATTCTGCTTGTGTTCCCTTACCTGCTCCTGGAGGTCCAAATAATACTAGATTTGTCATGTTCTTTGGAGTGCTTATTTGGTAAATCTCAGGGATATCTCTCCCTAATCCATCGTAATCCAAGCCAAAACCAACAATAAACTTATTAGGTATTTCAATACCTATATAATGAATTTTAAAGTCTTTTTTATAGGCTTCAGGTTTATAAAAAAGCGTTGCTATTTTAAGTTCTTTTACACCTTCGTTTTTAAATATTCTATAAATTTCGTGTAGTGTGTTTCCTGTATCGATAATATCTTCTAGAATAACTACTGTTCTTCCAGACAAATCTTGAGTAAGGCCAATTAATCGTTGGATATCTTCGGTTGACTTAACACCTTCATAAGATGCCAATTTAATAAAAGTAACCTCACATGGCTTTGGGTACTTTTTTACAAAATCGCTCACCACCATAAAAGATCCATTTAAAATACCTATAAATACTGGTATTTCATCACCAAGATCGTTTGAAATTTCACTAGCTAGTTTTGAAATAGCTGCATCGATTTCCTTTGCAGAAATAAATGGTTTAAAATATTTATCATGAAGCTTAATCATGTTGTTCTTTTTTAGAAAGATGCAAAGATAATCAATTGATTAAGGATTTACCATTTTTGATTTACGTTTTTAGAAATTGGTTTCATATTTAAATGTATTTTTGTATTGAATTCACACAAATTAGAGTAAAATTACAAATGAATTACTTTTCTTCAAATTTTAAATTAGGAATACTTGGTGGAGGACAATTAGGGAAAATGCTCCTAAACGACACTAGAAAATTTGACATTTACACGTGTGTTTTAGATCCTAGTAATGAAGCGCCTTGTAAAATTGCTTCAAATGAATTTTATCAAGGAGATTTAATGGATTTTAAAACCGTTTACAACTTCGGGAAAAAAGTAGATGTATTAACCATTGAAATTGAAAATGTAAACGTCGAAGCTTTAGAAAAACTAGAGCAAGAAGGAATAAAAGTTTATCCGTCTTCTAAAACTTTAGGGATTATTCAAAATAAAGCTAAACAAAAATTATTTTATATAGATCATAATTTGCCAACAGCTGCTTTTTCGCGATTTGCTTATAAAGACGAAATATTAACGGCTATCGAACATGAATCCTTACACTTTCCTTTTATCTGGAAAAGTGCACAATTTGGATACGATGGCACAGGTGTTAAAGTTATTCGAACACTTACTGATCTCGATGATTTACCAAAAGCAGAGTGTATTACAGAAGAACTTATTGATTTTAAAAATGAGCTTTCGGTAATTGTAGCACGTAATGTTTCAGGTGAAACTAAAATATATCCTGTTGTAGAAATGGAATTTCACCCAGAAGCTAACCAAGTAGAATATGTAATTTGTCCTGCTAGAATTAGTAAAGAAGTTGCTACAAAAGCCGAGTTATTGGCTTTAAAAACATCTGCTGCATTTAATCATGTTGGGTTATTTGCTGTAGAAATGTTTCAAACTCATGATGATAACATTCTAATAAACGAAGTCGCTCCAAGACCGCACAATTCTGGACATCATACCATCGAAACAAGTTATACATCACAATTTGAACAACATCTTCGTGCTATTTTAGATTTACCTCTTGGAAAAACTGATAGTAAAGTAGCTGGAATTATGGTAAATTTGGTTGGTGAAGAAGGTTATAATGGAAATGTAGTTTACAAAAATATAGAAAGTATAATGAAAATGGAGGGTGTAACACCACACATATATGGTAAAAAACAAACACGACCATTTAGAAAAATGGGACACGTAACCATTGCCAATAAAGATATTTTAGAAGCACGTAAAATTGCTGAAAATGTAAAAAATAGTATTAAAGTTATAAGCGAATAAAGTATGGCACAAGTAGGAATAATTATGGGAAGTAAAAGCGATCTTCCAGTGATGCAAGACGCTATAGATATATTAAAAAGTTTTGATATAGATACTGAAGTAGATATAGTATCTGCTCATAGAACACCAGAAAAAATGTTCGTTTATGGTAAAACTGCTCACGAACGTGGTATAAAAATTATCATCGCTGGAGCGGGTGGCGCAGCACATTTACCAGGAATGATAGCTTCATTATCACCACTTCCAGTTATTGGAGTACCTGTAAAGTCAAGTAATTCAATAGATGGATGGGATTCTATTCTTTCTATATTGCAAATGCCAGGAGGTGTTCCTGTAGCTACAGTAGCTCTTAACGGAGCAAAAAATGCTGGCATTTTAGCAGCTCAAATTATAGGGATTTCAGACTCTAATGTTCTAGAAAAAGTATTAACCTATAAAGAAAGTTTAAAATCTAAAGTTATAGAAAGTTCAACAGATTTAAAAAAATAAAACCTCGATAGTATCGAGGTTTTAAACTTGCTATTAATCAATTTTTTTTAGAGTAACACTCTATGAAAAATTAGTGGCGAATGTAATAAAAAATTAATAATTTAATAACTTATCATTCTTAATAATCTTAAAATTAACTAGTTAGAAAGAAAAGGCTTACATAAGTAAAAATAATGTAATCTAACCTTTTACATTACTCTATAAAATCTCTTACAATTAAAATGAATATACTAAATAACTTCTTTTCCACACCTTATAATACAGCTCCTTTTTCAAAAATAAATAACAAAGATTTTCTTCCTGCTTTTAAAAAAGGAATTGAAAAGGCTAAAACAGAAATTGATAGTATAGTAGATAATCCTGATTCTCCTACATTTAAAAACACTATTGAAGCTCTCGATTTTTCTGGAGAGCAATTAGATAGAATTTCTAGTATATTTTTTAATTTAAATTCTGCCGAAACTAATGATGAAATTCAAAAAATAGCACAAGAAGTTTCTCCATTATTAACTGAGTTTAGTAACGATATTGCTTTAAACGAAAAGCTATTTGAACGTGTTAAAACAGTTTGCAATTCTAAAAATGAGTTAGATTTAACCATAGAGCAACAAACACTTTTAGATAAAAAATATAAAGGATTTTCTAGAAATGGAGCCAATTTACCTGAAGACAAAAAGCAGCAACTGCGTAGCATAGATACTAAGTTAAGCAAATTAAAGTTGACGTTTGGTGAAAATATTCTAGCAGAAACTAATGGCTTTGAGTTACATATTACAGAAGAGAAAAATATTTCCGGATTACCTGAAGGAGCAAAAGAAGCCGCTAAACAACTTGCCGAATCAAAAGATAAGAAAGGCTGGTTAGTAACATTAGATTATCCTAGTTATATTCCTTTTATGACCTATGCTGATAATCGTGAACTACGCAAAAAACTCTCCATCGCATTTGGTAGTAAAGGATTTAAAAATGATGATTTAGACAATCAAGATAATGTATTAAAAATTGTAAATCTTCGTTATAAGCGTGCTATACTCTTAGGCTATAAATCTCATGCTCATTTTGTACTTGAAGAGCGTATGGCAGAAACTCCCAAAAAAGTTTCTGATTTTCTCAATGAACTTCTTGACAAAGCAAAACCTGCTGCAGAACGAGAATTTTCAAATCTCAAAAATTTTGCAAAAAAATTAGATGGTATTGAAAGACTAGAAAAATGGGACTCTGCATATTATTCCGAAAAACTTAAGCAAGAGCTATTTAATTTCGATGACGAAAAACTTAAACCCTATTTCAAACTAGAAAATGTTATAGAAGGCGTTTTTACAATTGCAAACAAATTATATGATTTAAATTTTGAAGAAATACATAACATAGACAAATATCATAATGATGTTTTAACCTATAAAGTTACAAATGAAAAAGATGAACTTATTTCAATTTTTTATGCCGATTTCTTTCCAAGAGAAGGCAAACGTAATGGTGCTTGGATGACTTCTTTTAAACCTCAATATATAAAGAATGATATTAACGATAGGCCTCATGTTTCTATTGTTTGCAATTTCACAAAACCTACCAAAAGCAAGCCATCATTATTAACATTTAATGAGGTTACAACATTATTTCATGAGTTTGGTCATGCACTTCATGGCATGTTGGCAAATACAACTTATCCAAGTTTATCTGGAACTAGTGTGTATTGGGATTTTGTAGAATTACCAAGTCAAGTCTTAGAAAATTGGTGCTATGAAGAAGAAGCTTTGCAACTTTTTGCTAAACATTACAAAACTGGTGAGGTTATTCCAATGGATTTGGTGAAAAAAATTAAGGCATCTTCAACATTTCTTGAGGGTATGCAAACTTTACGTCAGTTAAGTTTAGGTTTATTAGATATGAGTTGGCATAGACTAGATCCTTTAAACATTAAAGATGTAAAAATACATGAATTGAAAGCATTTAAAAGCACTCAACTCTATCCAGATATTGCAAAAAATTGTATGAGCACTGCATTTTCTCATATTTTCCAAGGTGGATATTCTTCAGGTTACTACAGTTATAAATGGGCAGAAGTTCTAGATGCTGATGCATTTGCATATTTTACCGATGAAGGTGTCTTCAATAAAGAAATTGCCAATAAGTTCAAAGAGAATATACTCTCCAAAGGTGGCACCGAAAACCCTATGACGCTTTACAAACGTTTTCGAGGACAAGAACCAAAACCCGAAGCATTACTTAAGAGAGCTGGATTGATTAAATAATAAGAATATCTGAAATATTTATCCTATTTTTGAAATTATAAAAACTCAAAGGTTTATAAATGCCAAAACACCATATAGATCCTAACAAATGGATAGATTCGTATTCCGATTATCTATTTAACTATACAATAACTAGAGTTAAAGATAGAGATACTGCTCAAGATTTGGTGCAAGACACTTTTTTTGCTGGGTTAAAATCTATGAAAAATTTTAAGGGTGAAGCAAGTGAGCGTACTTGGCTAATCTCTATTTTAAAACGTAAAATAATAGACCATTACAGAAAAATAAATTCTAATAAGGGAAAAGCTGAAGTACGAATTAACTATAACAGTGATTCTGAAGATGAAGGAGATTGGCTTGAAGAACGTGTTGCAGATCCTTTTGACAAAACAGCCGAAGATAATCTAGAAAATACCGAGTTAGGCTTAGCAATTCATAAGTGTATTGGGGAATTACCCAAAAAACAAGCTCAAATTTTTAAAATGAAAACCATTTTGGGCTATGAGACTGAAGCTATCTGTAATGAATTAAACATTACAGCGTCTAATCTTTGGGTAATAATACACAGAGCAAGAACAACTGTAGCGGCTTGTTTAGAAAAAAATTGGTTTTAAATTTAAATGATGAATAAAAAAAATAAAATATTTATTTCATGCGATGAGGCAAACCACAAATGTGACAAATCTCAATATGATGAAGCTTCTTTTTGGGATAAATTTAAACTAACTTTACATTTATTGTATTGCCATGCATGTAGAAAATATTCGAAAAATAATGCAAAACTTACAAAAATTATTGAAAAATCAGAAGTAGAATGTTTAGACATAAAAGATAAGCAAAACATGAAAGATTGTTTTGAAAAAGAATTAAAACAACATCAAAATTAACCATATTACTGGTATTCCTTCTACCCAAAAAGAACTATAATATTTATCCCTTTTTTCATCTGAAAAGAGTAGAAATAGAACTGTTATACAGACTATAATTAGTAAAATTGTTATTCTACCAATTGCAATATCATCTTTTAAAAATTCTAAAAATAAAAATATTATTAACAATATTATTCCTATAGCTTTTGTTTTTTTTATTCCTATTTGTTGTGGTATGGTTGAAAGCTTCAAACTATCAAACCTCATATCTCTAATTTCAAATGGAAACATTAATACTATCACAAAAACAAATCGTTGTAATGCAGTAATAATAACATCTTCATTAATTTGAAATTCATTGTTAATTAAAGGAATAAAAACTGTGACGCCAACCCAAACCAAAGTGATAACATAAATTTTTAATCCGCTTATCCCTCTTAAATTCTCCTTTTCATCGATTAATAAACGTTTAGGTAAAAATGGAATTGCATATAAAAATGTAATAATTCCAGCTCCTAAAATGTAAATTAATGTTTTTGAATTAAGTTGATAAATACAAAAACATAGTATAATAAAACAACATAAAGAAAATACCTGAATCACTTTTAACCAAGTTGCTAAACGCCTATGGTGAAATTTTGTCAAGCCAAAATATTTTATAAAATTGTAGCCAGTAATTGTAGCAAAAAATATAAAATATAGTACACTTTCATCGTATGGAATGTCGAATTCTATTAATGTAATCCAAGACAAGGAAAACACTGCCAAAGCTACATGAATACTGCTATTTATATAAAAATCTAATATTAGTTTAAAAAAACGCATTGTACAAAAATAACTAAACTGTTAACAACGCAATTAAATGGTTAAAAACTTTCATTATTCGACCTAAATAAACTTCAATAATTATGTAATTTTACACAGCAAAAAAAGTAAGTTCCAATGTGCAAATTGGAGTTTAAAATTAACTGTCATTCCCATAACACTTGGGAAACTAAATTTAATAAAGAATGAATACAGATTCTTTCAAACTACGTCATATAGGTCCACGAGAAAACGACCACAATGAAATGTTAAATACTATTGGTGTTAACTCATTAGAGCAATTAATTAATCAAACAATACCTGACAATATTAGATTAAAAAATAGTTTAGCACTAGATGAAGCTATGAGTGAGCAAGAGTACTTAGAGCATATTCAAGAGTTAGCTATAAAAAATAAAATTTTTAAATCTTATATAGGTCTTGGATATCATCCTTCCATTTTACCTGCCGTTATACAACGTAATATCCTTGAAAATCCAGGCTGGTACACAGCTTACACACCATATCAAGCCGAAATTGCACAAGGTCGATTAGAAGCTCTTTTAAATTTTCAGACCATGATTACAGATCTAACAGGTATGGAAATAGCTAATGCTTCACTTTTAGATGAAAGTACTGCTGCTGCTGAAGCAATGGCATTACTCTTTGCTATACGAGAGAGAGCACAAAAAAAAAATAGTATTATAAAGTTTTTTGTTTCAGAAGACATATTACCACAAACCTTCTCATTATTACAAACAAGAGCTAATCCGTTAGGAATAGAACTTGTACTTGGCAACCATGAAACTTTTAGTTTTTCTTCTGAATTCTTTGGAGCTTTACTACAATATCCTGGTAAAACTGGACAAGTAAATGATATTTCAACTTTTATTTCTCAAGCAAATAATGCTGAAATAAAAGTTGCTGTAGCTGCTGATATATTAAGTTTGGTGAAATTGGAAGCGCCAGGTAAATTTGGTGCCGATATTGTTGTAGGCACAACGCAACGTTTTGGAATCCCAATGGGTTATGGAGGGCCTCATGCAGCTTATTTTGCAACAAAAGAAACTTATAAAAGACATATTCCTGGTCGAATTATTGGTGTTACTAAAGATGCAAATGGTAATCGCGCATTGCGTATGGCACTACAAACACGAGAGCAACACATTAAACGAGATAGAGCGACATCTAACATCTGTACTGCACAAGTATTATTAGCTGTTATGGCAGGAATGTATACTGTGTATCATGGTCCTGATGGCTTGAACTATATTGCTAATAAAGTGCATAATACAGCTTCTACACTAAATAAAGGGCTTAAAAAACTCGGTTATCAACAAACTAATTCTTCTTTTTTCGACACCTTACTTATTAAAGCAGATGCTCCAAAAATCAAGTCTATTGCAGAAGCAAATAAAGTTAATTTTTATTATCCAGATAGCGAATCAGTTTCCATTTCGATAAATGAAACAACTTCAATTAAAGACATTAATACTATTATCTCAATTTTTGCTCAGGCTATTGAAAAAGAACCTATCACAATTTCTGTATTATCAGAAAGTAATGATATCATCGAAGCTGTTAAAAGAAAATCTTCCTTTTTAGAAAACGAAATCTTTAACACCTATCATTCTGAAACCGAATTGATGCGTTATATTAAATCTTTAGAACGAAAAGATTTATCATTAAATCATTCCATGATATCATTAGGATCTTGCACAATGAAATTAAATGCAGCAGCTGAAATGCTCCCATTAAGCTCGGCTAACTGGGGAAATATTCATCCTTTTGCGCCTTTTAATCAAGTTGAAGGCTATCAATTTGTAATGCAAAAATTGGAAGGTCAATTAACCGAAATTACTGGATTTGCTGGCACATCGTTGCAACCAAATTCTGGTGCTCAAGGAGAATTTGCAGGACTTATGGTTATTAAAGCATATCATGAATCTCGTGGAGACGCTCATAGAAATATTTGTTTAATTCCATCTTCGGCACATGGTACTAATCCTGCAAGTGCTGTTATGGCTGGGATGAAAGTTGTAGTAACAGAATCTACTGAAGAGGGGAATATTGATGTTGACGATTTACGTGAAAAAGCAATTTTACATAAAGATAATCTTGCAGCTCTTATGGTAACTTATCCATCAACTCATGGTGTTTTTGAATCTGCTATAAAAGATATCACACAAATTATCCATGAAAATGGAGGCCAAGTTTATATGGATGGTGCAAATATGAATGCACAAGTAGGATTAACAAACCCAGGAAACATTGGTGCAGATGTTTGTCACTTGAACTTACACAAAACTTTTGCTATTCCTCATGGAGGAGGAGGTCCAGGAGTTGGCCCTATTTGTGTTGCAAAACAATTAGTGCCTTTTCTTCCAGGAAATCCTGTAATTAAAGTTGGTGGTAAAAATGCTATCACAGCCATCTCTGCGGCTCCTTATGGCTCGGCTTTAGTTTGCCTCATTTCTTATGGTTATATCTGCATGCTAAGCTCTAATGGCTTAACAGAATCAACAAAAATTGCCATATTAAATGCCAATTATATTAAAGAGCGCTTACAAGGTCATTTTGACACTTTATATTCGGGAGAACGTGGTCGTGCAGCTCATGAAATGATTGTAGATTGCAGACCTTTTAAAGCAAATGGCATTGAAGTTACTGATATTGCAAAACGATTAATGGATTATGGCTTTCATGCACCAACTGTATCTTTTCCAGTAGCAGGAACATTAATGATTGAGCCAACCGAAAGTGAAAGTAAAGCTGAGTTAGACCGTTTTTGCAATGCTATGATTTCTATAAGAAAAGAAATTGAAAACGCAACAAATGAAGAATCTAATAACATGCTTAAAAACTCACCGCATACTTTAGCAATGATTACTGCTAACGAATGGAATTTCCCTTATACTCGTGAAGAAGCTGCATTTCCTTTAGAATATGTAAAGGATAATAAGTTTTGGCCAAGTGTAAGACGCGTTGATGATGCTTATGGAGATAGAAATTTAATATGTACTTGTGCACCTATAGAAGACTATATTGATGCATGAGTTTTGCCTTTGAACATCGTAAAATAATTTACAATACAAATTATTTTAAATTATATGACACTATATTTGTTGCATTGTAATTTTAAAAAGTAAATTTTCTTTTTATGAATATTAAAATCACTGGATCAGGTAGTTATATTCCTGATAATATCGAAAAAAATGAAGACTTTCATCAACATGAATTTTTAAATAATGATGGCTCATTAATTAATTCAACAAATGAAGTTATCATAGAAAAATTTAAAGCCATTACAGGTATTGGTGAAAGACGTTATGCAGATAGCTCATTAAACACCTCTGATATTGCTTTTTTTGCCGCTCAAATAGCTATTAAAGATGCAAATATAAATCAAGAAGAACTTGATTATATAATTGTAGCACATAATTATGGAGATATAAAACATAATGTTGAACAAAGTGATACAGTGCCAAGTATTGCATCAAGAGTGAAGCATCTTTTAGGTATTGAAAACCCAAAATGTGTTGCTTACGATATGCTTTTTGGTTGCCCAGGATGGATTGAGGCAGTTATTCAAGCTCAAGCTTTTATTAAAGCTGGAATGGCGAAAAAATGCTTAATTATTGGTGCTGAAACATTGTCTCGTGTTATAGATAAGCACGACAGAGATTCAATGATTTATAGTGATGGTGCTGGAGCTGTTGTTTTAGAAACCAGTAATAAAGAGGGAGGTATTCTTACGCATGAAAGTGCTACTTATGCTTTAGATGAAGCACACTATATTTACTTTGGAGAAACTAACAATCAAGAAATAAACGATAAGAGGAGGTACATAAAAATGTATGGCAGAAAAATTTATGAGTTTGCTTTAAATAATGTACCAAACGCCATGAAGTCTTGTTTAGATAATAGTGGCTATGATATTAAAGATGTGAAAAAGATTCTAATACATCAGGCTAATGAAAAAATGGATGAAGCAATTGTGAAGCGTTTTTATAAATTGTACGATATGGCAATGCCAAAAGATATTATGCCTATGACTATTAATAAGCTTGGTAATTCTAGTGTTGCTACTGTACCTACTTTATACGATATGATATTAAAAGGAAAAATGAATGGCCATAATATAAATAAAGATGATATTATTCTTTTTGCAAGTGTTGGTGCAGGAATGAATATTAATGCCATTGTTTACAAGTACTAATGATGTACGAAGGTAAATTTCCGCACAAGAGATATAAACACACTATTCAATTTTTAAAGGAGCATGTTCCTTTAACATCAAAAATTTTAGATTTAGGAATAGAAAATCCTTTAACTAAAGTTATGCAAGAACAAGGTTACACTGTTGCTAACACAAAAGGTGAAGATTTAGATTTATACATCTCGTCTATTACAAACTCTGATGCTGATGTAATCACAGCTTTCGAAATTTTTGAACATCTTCTTTCTCCTTTTACTGTTTTAAAAGATATTAAAGCTAATAAACTAGTTGCTAGCGTCCCTTTAAAATTATGGTTTTCATCTGCTTATAGAAGTAAAACTGATATGAGAGACAGACATTACCATGAATTTGAAGATTGGCAGTTTGATTGGCTCTTAGAAAAATCTGGCTGGCAGATTAAAGCTAGTAAAAAATGGACCAATCCAACTAAAAAAATTGGGTTACGCCCCATTTTAAGATGGTTTACTCCAAGATATTACATTGTTTTTGCCGAAAGAGTTTAACTTTGAATAGATAATATTTCAAATTTGAACATTTACATTGTCATACCAGCTCATAACGAAGAAAAGTCAATCGCTCTTACATTAGATTCTTTAGTCAACCAAACGCTTTTACCAAAAAAGGTTGTTGTAGTAAATGATAATTCTACTGATGATACTCAAAGCATTGTTGAAACTTATACAGCAAAATATTCTTGGATTACTATAGTAAATTCAAACTCATCTAATGAGCATTTACCTGGTTCAAAAATTATTAATGCATTTTATAAAGGTCTTAATACTCTTGATGATAATTACGATATAATTTGTAAATATGATGCAGATCTTATTTTTCCTAAAAACTATTTAGAAACATTAGTAGGCCATTTTAATTCCGACAATAAATTAGGGATGGTTGCTGGTTTATGTTATGTCTATAAAAGTAGTATCTGGGTTTTAGAAGAGTTAACCGCTAAAAAACATATTAGAGGTGCACTTAAGACTTATAGAAAAGACTGTTTTATTGAGATTGGAAAATTAAAACATGCTATGGGTTGGGATACTATTGATGAACTCTTAGCTCAATATTATGGTTGGGACTACAAAACAGATGATTCTTTGCATGTAAAACATTTAAAACCTACAGGAACTAATTATGGAAAAAGCTCAATACATCTTCAAGGTGAAGCATTTTATAAACTACGCTACGGATTTGTATTAGCATTTATTGCATCTTTAAAACTCGCCTATAAAAAGAAAAGCTTTACGCTTTTTAAAGATTATATTTCAGGTTATTTAAAAGCCTCAAATGAAAAGCTTGATTTCTTAATTACAGAAGAACAAGGACAATTTGTTAGAAAACTTCGTTGGAAGAATATTTTAAAGAAAGTATTTTAATAATTTAACAACTCCTCAATCTTTGCCTTTACTTTCTCAGTTGAAGGTATCATGGTTTCTTCCAAAGTGCTATTTAAAGGAATTGCTGGCATATTTTCACTGCCAATAGTCATCACAGGAGCGTCTAAAAATGTAAAGCATTCTTCTTGTATTTTTCCAGATAAAGCTAATGCAAAACTATTATTTGAAGGTTCTTCAGTCACTACCAAACACTTTCCTGTTTTCTTAACCGATTTCATAATAGTATCTTCATCCAAAGGAGATAATGTACGTAAATCAATTATTTCAACCT
>Ga0209013_10002726_pt1 | contig 15911 bp, 16 predicted proteins | sample Cruoilmetagenom2_FD_187291 | JGI IMG/M metagenome (GOLD analysis project Ga0209013, IMG submission 187291) | Oil polluted marine microbial communities from Coal Oil Point, Santa Barbara, California, USA - Sample 2 (SPAdes) (version 2) | ecosystem: Environmental > Aquatic > Marine > Oil seeps ... | reverse complement strand
AATGAGAGGAATTACAGATACAGTAAAACATTTATTAATTATTAATATAATTATGTTTGTTGGCACGATGGCAATTGGAAACGGAGAATTGTTTTATCGTTTATTTGCATTATATTTTCCAAAGAATGACCTATTTCAACCATGGCAAATAATTACACATATGTTTATGCATGGAGGTGTGACACACATTTTGTTTAATATGTTTGCCTTATGGATGTTTGGTACTGCTGTCGAACAAGTTTTAGGAAAGAAAAAGTTTTTATTTTTTTATATATCTTCTGGATTAGGTGCTGCATTAATTATGTTAGGATTTTATTATTTAAAATACTTACCTTCTGAAAGTATTTTGATTCAATCTGGTTTATCATCAACCGAAATCCATCAAATGCTTTCTACAAATGAATTGATTAATGGTATTAATGCAATGCAAAAGATAGAACTCCAAAAAATGTTTAATATCTTTAATTCTTCAATGGTTGGTGCTTCAGGAGCAATAATGGGAGTTTTAGTAGCTTTTGGGATGTTATTCCCTGAGTCTAAATTGATGCTTATCTTTTTACCCATTCCTATTAAGGCAAAATATTTTATACCTGCAATTATTGCTTTAGATTTAATTTCAGCCATTACAGGTCAATCTTTTTTTAGTCCAAACAATACAGCATATATTGCTCATGTTGGTGGTGCTTTAACAGGGTTTATAATTATGTATTTTTGGAAAAAGGATCAATTCGATAAATACCGTTGGAATTAAATGACATCGCTTAACTACGATATAAAGAACAAACTACAACGTTTAACTGCTTTCGAGAAAATAATAGCTCTTAATATAGCTGTTTATTTTATAGGTTGGCTTGTGTTTCAAACACATGGTATTGCAAGAGAGAACAGTTTAAATTGGTTGGCATTGCCAAAGGATTTTTTTGATTTTATTTTAAAGCCTTGGTCAATACTAACTTATGGGTTTACTCATATTGATTTTTGGCATCTCTTTTTTAATGTGTTTGTATTGTATTTCGTAGGTAGATCTTTTAGTAATCTTTTTAGCGTAAAGTTATCTCTTAATGTTTATTTTTTAGGAATCTTGTTTGGAGGATTATCTTATATGTTATTCTATACATTATTTCCTAATGGTATTTTAAAACATGTTGGATCGTTAGTTGGTGCTTCAGCAGGAGTAAGAGCAGCATTAATTTTTTTATGTGCTTATATGCCAAATAAAGAAATACGTTTAGTAAGAATTAACATTAAGCTCTTATATTTTGGTTTAGTATTTGTTGCTTTAGATGTTCTTGGGCTTTTTGGTGCTAATCCCGGAGGCAATGTTGCACATCTTGGAGGTGATTTATTAGGCTATTTTTATGCCGTTCAGTTAAAAAAAGGAACAGATATTGGTAAAGGCTTTGAACGTTTTATGGATAGTATTTCTAGTCTCTTTTCAAAAAGTAAGACCTCTAATTTAAAAACAGTACATAAAAGTAAAAAGAAAGGCTATGCAGGACACACTAAACAAGAGTTTAACGAGTTTAATAATCAAAAGCAAATAGATATTATTCTCGATAAGATAAGCAAAAGCGGTTACGAGAGTTTAAGTGAAGAAGAGAAAGCTTTTTTATTTAAAGCAGGAAAAAAGTAAGTTATATGAAGAAGTTAAATGCAATAGATAAAATTATTTTCTTCTTCAATTCACTAATAGCAGCAATGCTTTTATTATCTTATCTTTTACAATATGTTGAACCAAATCACTTCGCATATTTATCGGTTTTAAGTTTAGCTGTACCATTACTTATAATTTTAAATATACTCTTTGTAATTTATTGGCTACTTAAAGTAAAAAAGCAGCTTATACTTTCCCTTCTTATATTGATTATTGGTTATTCGCATGTGCTATCATTATATAAATTTTCTTCATCTAAAAATATAGATAATGAAAATAATATTTCGATAATGAATTACAACGTTAGGTTGTTTAACCTCTATGATTGGATTCCTGAAAAAAGTATAGAAACTCAAATCGTAAATCTAATTAAAGAAGAGCAACCAGATATTGTTAGCTTTCAAGAATATTATAAACACGATAACGTAGATTTATCTTTTTATAGGTATAAATACGAAAATCTCTCGGGAGAAAAAGTAGAAAATGGACAAGCGATATTTTCAAAATATCCAATAGTAAATTCTGGTTCTATTGATTTTCCAGATACCGAGAACAATGCCATTTTTGCAGATGTTGTTAAGGGAATTGATACCATTCGTATTTATAATGTGCATTTGCAATCGTCTGGCATTAATACTGATGTAAATAAATTGAAGAGTGAAAATTCTGAGCGTTTATTTAAACGTGTAGTTAAAACTTTTAAAAAACAACAATCCCAAGCCGAATTATTTTTAAGTCATAAGAATGAATCTCCGTATAAAGTAATAGTTTGTGGCGATTTTAATAATACGCCATATTCTTATGTTTATAGAAAAATTAAAGGTGAATTAGTAGATACTTTTGAAGAAGCTGGAAATGGTTTTGGTCGCACTTTCGATTTTAAATACTTTCCAGTACGTATAGATTTTATTTTAGTAGATAAATCCTTTAGTATTAATGGGTTTAAATCTTTTGATGAAAAACTATCCGATCATTTTCCTATTCTTACTAGAGTTAGTTTACATTAATAAACAGTCGACAGAGTCGGCAAAAATGTGGATGATTAATCCTAAACTTAATAATCTTGTTTTTTTAGGAATGATAAGCAATATATAAATACCAATCGCTATATATGAGTGTAAAGGATGAAAGTTTATACTGCATCTATTTGCGTCAAAAATTGGTGTGGCGAGTAAATGATCTAAATCAATAAGCATTGTTAATAGTATAATAAGATATGCGTATTTCCATTTTGGTTTATAAAAAATTAATGCAATGACCAAAGGCAATAACAAATGGATGCCATAATGTAATACAGCCTGAAGCATTACGATGTTAATTTTTGAGATTGTAAATAATTTAAAGCGTTTGTCCCTTCGTTAAAGAGTAGATCTAAAATTCCTAAATTGTTTATAAATCCATGTTTTGAGCCAAAAACTTGAGTGTAAGGCTGAAACAGTATTTCTTTTTCCTTTCTTGCATTTACAAGATAGCGTAAGTCATTTTGCTCCGTTACTTCTTTTTGATATATAGTAGTTGTAGTATAATCTATATCTAATTGTAAACATTCTAGGATTACATCAAAACATTTAAAATTAAAGTCTAAAACATAAAGTTGTTTACTAAGAAAAAGAGGAGCAAGGTCATCTTCGTAGTATTCAAAAAAAGGGGAGGTTCGATATGCACTTTGTAACGATTTCCAATGTAGAACTTGCCAATTTGTTTCATTGGCAATTTTTACATCTTTAAATAATTTACGATTATTATGACTGTGTATTACAGGAATATTTAAAGCCAATTTACCGTTAGCACCATGAATATAGCTTCTGTTTCTATAAGTTTGTTTTTGGTAATTGTCATTAACTTCAAAACAAATAGTTTCAGCATTTGCTATACTAACAAAGTGAGAAATGTTAGGGAAATATGTTGGATGGAGTAGGATATTCATTTTAATGAATATTCATATTAACTTTTAACACGCTTCTTTCTCCATGAATTAAATCCAAACCAACCAAATAAAACAACCAAAAATGGTATTAAATAAGATACGCGTTTGCCATTACCATGTACAGTAGTAAATACACGCTCCCAGCGTATTTTGCTAAGCCCTTTTCCATTAGTATCCCAACTCATCCATATAAATACGGGTTTACCAACAACATGATTATAAGGGGTAAATCCCCAAGCTCTTGCATCTAGAGAATTATGACGATTATCTCCCATCATCCAATAGTAATTTTGTTTAAAAGTGTAAGTGGTAGCAAGCTTATCGTTTATATAAATTTGATTTCCTTCAACTCTTAAGTCGTTGTTTTCATATTCTGTAATAACACGTTTATATAATGGTAATACCTCAAAATTTATATCAATGGTTTTTCCAGCCTCTGGAATATAAACCGGTCCAAAGAAATCATTATTCCAATTATAACTAGGGTTATGTGGAAATATTCTTGGGTCTCTTGCTCCTTTTTCTTCTTTTATAGGAATTATACTCTCAACATTAGGATGATTTTTAAACTTAGATAACGCTTCATCGCTTATAGCCACAAACTTATAAGTGTTTTGCTGATTTATGATACCAAAAGGATCTGTAATACCATAAAGGTCATACATTTGTTTTGGACTGAATTGATTTGTTTTAGGTTGCACATAATATGAAAATTGTAATTGTGCACGATCTGGCAACACATTTTGTTTTCCATTTATAAAAACATAGCCATTACGAACTTCTAGAGAATCTCCTGCAATACCAACACAACGCTTTACGAGATTGGTTTTTTTGTCGATAGGTTTGTAATAATTTCTATCAACATTAGGATTGTTCATGTCATATAAAGTGTCTGCGGGACTATTAAAAACCACAATCTCGTTGCGATCTATTTTATCGAAACCAGGAATTCTTAAATATGGTAACTGTAATTTATTTAACCATGAAGTTTCTTTTTTTGTAATATCATCATTAAATAAATACGATTTCTTTTTTAGTAATGGAATAGTATCATGTACCATTGGTGCTGCAATAGTAGTCATTGGAACACGAGCTCCGAAATGAAATTTACTCACAAATAAAAATTCACCAACTAATAATGATTTTTCTAAAGATGAAGATGGAATTACATAAGGTTGAATAAAATAAGTATGAACCAAAGTAGCTGCCACAATAGCAAATAATATTGAATTTACCCAATCTCCAGCAGCACTTTTAGGATGAAGACTCCTGTCTTTTACATATTCTACATCTAATACATAATTTATATAGTAGTTGTAAAATCCTAAAGTTATCACAGCTAAAAATGTATCTAAAAATGTGTTTTTTCCAAAACTTCTAGCAGTTTCAACCCAAACTACAGGAAACATAATAAGGTTAATAATTGGTAAGAATAGTAAAACCGTCCACCAAGTCGAACGATTTATTATTTTCATTAATATAATTGCATTATATACAGGAATAAATGCTTCCCAAGCTTGTCGTCCAGCCTTAATATATAATTTCCAAGTACCTAATCCATGTATCGCTTGGATTATTATGAAAAATATAAACCATTGTATTAATGTCATAATTGTAGTTATTTGTTAGTTAGTAATAAAGGCGGTTTGTATGTTACACATTGAAAATACATTAACCAATATTTAACACATCGTTCATTGTAAAAACACCTGTTTTTCCTATAAGCCATTCTGCAGCAATAACTGCACCTAAAGCAAATCCATCTCTATTATGAGCTGTATGTGTTATGTTTATTGTATCTACTTTAGAGTTGTAATTAATACTATGAGTTCCTAGAATTTTTTCAATTCGTTTTGCTTCAATAGGAATTATATTAGCTTCAACATTTGTGCTTAATTTCCAGTTTTTATAATTCGAGTTTTCTATAATTCCTTCAGCCAAGGTAATTGCTGTACCACTTGGAGCATCTAACTTTTGAGTATGATGAATTTCTTCTAAACTCACATCATATTGAGATAAATTTTTCATCATTTTAGCTAAACTTTTGTTCAGTTCAAAAAAAATATTGACACCTAAACTAAAATTTGAAGCATATATAAAAGCACCATTTTTTTCTTTACATAAAGCTACCATTTTATCATAATTATTTAACCAACCAGTTGTTCCTGAAATAACAGGAACAGCTTTGTTTAAGCAATTTGTAATATTATTAATAGCGGAATCTGGCACACTGAAATCAATAGCAATATCGGCTAAAGTAATATCGTAAGACATCGAATTTTCATCCACTTTCAAAATAATATCATGCCCACGTTGTATAGCAATTTGCTCTATAACTTTCCCCATTTTTCCATAGCCAAGTAATGCAATCTTCATCTATTTAAAAATTAAAACCTAAAGTTAATCCTAAATTTGTAGAAGCGTCTAATTCGTTAACTTTAAAATGAGGTTTTAAAGCTAAATTTTTATCTATATTATATTGCAACAAATGGGCATCGACATTGGCATCAATAATGTTTAAAACATAAATTCCAATTGTTACTAATAAAGAAATTTCGCGATTACGACTTAAAGTACGCTGTGCTCTAATAAGAGCATCGTTAGATATATTTGGCGATGATAAAGGATTTCCGCTTGTATCTGTCCCCCAAAATTCATCAGTATCAAAACCCGCTAAACGTCTTTTAAAAGCATCTCGATAGCGGTCATATTCTTTATCGTTATCTAAATAAATTACTATTCCTGTACCAAGAGCGGCATAAACTAAAGGTATTTTCCAATATTTTTTATTATAAGCTTGCCCTAATCCAGGGAGTAAAGCAGAGTAAAATGCAGCTTTAGCAGGCGATAAAGGATTTATTGCTGGTCTAGAAGTAGAATCTAAAACAACAATATTTTTTCCTAATTCGCCTTCGTCATCAATATTATCTTGAGCATAGGCTAGAAAAGGAAATACCAATATTACTATTATCAACAGGGATTTACTTTGCACGTTGAACTAATTTTTTTATTCTATTAAAATCTTCTTCTGAATGAAAAGGAATTGTAATTTTTCCGCTTCCATTATTCGAAGTTTTAACGCTTATTTTATGTCCAAAGTATTCCGAAAAATCTTTAATCCCTTTTTTTATGTATTTAGGGACTTCTTTTTTTACAGGAGTTAAAACAACTTTATTTTCTCTATAGTTTTTTACAAGTTGTTCAGTTTGCCGAACCGATAATTTTTGGGTAAGTATTTTTTCGTAAATCTCAAGCTGAATAATTTGATTTTCAATATTAATAATTGCTCGACCATGACCCATAGAAATAAAACTATCTCTAATTCCAGTTTGGATTATTGGATCTAGTTTTAATAAACGTAAATAGTTAGAAATTGTAGATCGTTTTTTACCAACTCGAACACTCATTTGTTCTTGTGTAAGATTAATTTCATCAATTAAACGTTGGTAAGACAAGGCAATTTCTATAGCATCTAAATCTTGGCGCTGAATATTTTCTACCAAAGCCATTTCTAACGATTCTTGGTCGTTTGCAATTCGGATATAAGAAGGAATAGTTTCTAAGTCAATTAATTTGGAAGCTCTAAAACGACGCTCACCAGAAACTAACTGGTACTTATTAAACGCTATTTTTCTAACTGTAATAGGCTGGATAACACCAAGCTCTTTTATTGAAGAAGCTAATTCTCGTAAGGATTCTTCATTAAATTTTGTGCGAGGTTGAAAAGGGTTTACTTCAATTACATTAATGTCCAATTCAATTATGTTACCAATAACTTTATCGGCATTTTTATCTTGAATCGATTTAATATCGTTTGAAGGGTCTTGTAAAAGTGCAGACAAGCCTCTACCTAAAGCTTGTTTTTTGGTTGCTTTAGCCATTAATCTGTATTTTTATTGATAATTTCTTTAGCCAAACTTAAGTAATTCGTAGCACCTTTACTACTTACGTTATAATTAATTATGCTTTCACCAAAACTTGGTGCTTCACCTAAACTTACATTGCGTTGTATTATGGTTTGAAAAACCATATCGTTAAAGTGTTTTTGAACTTCTTCCACAACCTGATTTGATAAACGTAAGCGAGAATCATACATGGTAAGCAATAAGCCTTCAATATCTAACTCTGGGTTATGTATTTTTTGAACACTTTTAATAGTGTTTAAAAGTTTCCCTAAGCCTTCAAGAGCAAAATATTCACATTGAATAGGAATTACTACAGCATCTGCAGTTGTTAATGCATTTAAAGTAAGTAAACCTAGAGAAGGCGCACAATCTATTAATATATAATCGTAAGCCGATTTTAAATGCGTAATAGCTTGTTTAAGCATATACTCACGTTCATCTTTATCTACCAATTCAATTTCTATGGCAACCAAATCTATGTGAGATGGTATAATATCTACATTTGGAGAATCAGTTTTAATAATACATTCTTCAGCTGTACTTGTGTGTTCTAATAATTGATAAGTTCCTGTTTCAACATTTTCAACAGACACACCTAACCCAGACGTTGCATTAGCTTGTGGGTCTGCATCTATTAATAGCACCTTTTTTTCTAATACACCAAGTGAAGCAGCAAGGTTTATTGAAGTAGTTGTTTTTCCAACACCTCCTTTTTGGTTAGCAATTGCAATGATTTTACCCATTAAATGATTTGGTTTTTATAGGCGTAAAAATACAATTAATTGTGGGTTTTAAAAATGTTACTTGTTAACAAAGAGTGAATAATAATTACTTATTTTGTTACAATAAAATTATTAAGATTTATTTTTTCTAATCATCATTTCGAGTTGATCCCACATGTCGCTGGGAATTTCTTCAAGCATATTAAATTCGCCAGCACCTTTAAGCCATTCGCCACCATCAATGGTAATGACTTCTCCATTAACATAAGCTGAAAAATCAGACACTAGGTAAGCCGCCAAATTAGCGAGCTCTTGATGCTGTCCAACGCGTTGTAGAGGTACTTTTTTAGACATATCGAATTTATCTTTTAAGTTTCCAGGCATTAACCTATCCCAAGCACCTTTTGTTGGGAAAGGTCCAGGAGCTATGGCATTAAATCGCATACCATATTTTGCCCATTCAACAGCAAGACTACGTGTTAATGCTAAAACACCAGCTTTTGCTGTAGCGCTAGGAACAACATAGGCAGAACCTGTCCAAGCATAAGTAGTTACAATATTTAAAACATTTGTATTTGTTTGTTTGGTGTCAATCCAATGTTTACCAAAAGCCAATGTGCAGTTTTTTGTGCCTTTTAAAACGATATCAATAATAGTGTCAAAAGCATTTGCAGACAAACGTTCGGTAGGAGAAATGAAATTTCCTGCAGCATTGTTGAGTAAAACATCTACAGTTCCAAATTTATCAATAACAGCTTTATGCATTGCTATAACTTGGTCATAATGGCGTACATCACATTGAATAGGAAAACAAGTTCCTCGAGTTTCAATTTCTAACTCATTTGCCGTGTTTTGAAGTTTTTTTAAATTTCTTGATGTTATAGCAACATTTGCACCAAGCTCTAAAAAATATTTGGTCATTGCTTTACCAAGACCACTTCCGCCACCAGTAACTACTATAGTTTTTCCTTTTAAAGCATTATCTCGAAGCATTTTTTGTGTGTGATTCAATTTTTTGGAGTTTCGTTTAACGGTTTAGGCTATGATTTCGTTGTGGAATAAGTCGTAGACTTTTCCGCTTTAAGAAATCAGCCGATTTAAAACTACGATTTTTATTTTAACTAGGAGTGAACAATGAATTATAGTCATTGTTATCACCAGTTTTCATTTTTTTTCTTCACGTAAAATTTTCTCCATTTTACGACCTCTTGCTAATTCATCTATCAGCTTGTCCAAATATCTTGCTTGTCGGGTTAATGAATTGTCTATTTCTTCAATTCGATAACCGCAAATCACTCCTTTTATCAGGTGAGCATTAGGGTTCAAATCTGCCTTTTGAAAGAATGTTTCAAACGTTACTTTCTCATCTATTAGCTTTTGAATTTTGTTTTCATCGAATCCTGTCAACCATTCTATCACTTGATGCAGTTCATCCTTTGTTCTACCTTTCTTCTCCACCTTCATAACGTAATGAGGATAAACCGAGAAAAACTTCATTTTTGCTATTCGATCATTATGTTCATCTGTAACTTTCATTTTTCGTTTTTTTCAATTGGTGCCAATGCTTTGATGTAGTCTGTTTCAATTGATTATATCAGTAGTTAAACAAAAGTTAGTTGTTTTTTCTTTAAGAATCAAACTAAATCAATCAATCAAAATCTCTAAAATCTTAATTGCAGCTTCACTAATTTTTGTTCCAGGACCAAAAACAGCAACTGCACCTGCATCAAATAAATATTGGTAATCTTGTTTTGGGATAACTCCTCCAACAATAACCATAATATCATCGCGACCATACTTTTTTAATTCATCGATAACTTGAGGAACCAAAGTTTTATGTCCTGCTGCTAATGAAGACACACCAAGGATGTGTACATCGTTCTCAACAGCTTGTTTTGCTGCTTCTTTTGGTGTTTGGAATAGAGGACCAATATCAACATCAAAACCAACATCAGCATAACCAGTTGCGACTACTTTTGCACCTCTATCATGACCATCTTGTCCCATTTTGGCAATCATTATACGAGGTCTGCGACCATCTTGATCGGCAAATTTATCGGCAAGTGTTCTTGCCTTTTCAAAGGATTTATCGTCTTTTATTTCTTTACTATACACGCCGCTAAATGATTTTATTTGTGCTTTATATCGCCCAAATTCTGCTTCGAGAGCATCACTAATTTCACCTAGCGTAGCTCGTTGTCTAGCAGCTTCAACAGCTAAAGCTAATAAATTTTTGTTTCCTAGACGAGCAGCATCGGTTAATTTTGTTAAAGCAATTTTTACTTTTTCAGAATTACGTTCGATTTTTATTCTATTTAATCGTTCTATTTGTTGTGTACGTACGGTTTGATTATCGACTTCAAGCGTTTGTATTGGATCTTCTTCTTCAAGTCTATACTTATTAACACCAACAATTATATCTTGCCCAGAATCAATACGTGCTTGTTTACGTGCTGCAGCTTCTTCAATTCTAATTTTAGGTATTCCAGCTTCAATGGCTTTGGTCATGCCTCCTAACTCTTCAACTTCTTTAATTAAAGACCATGCTTTTTTTGCTATCTCGTTTGTTAAACTTTCTACATAATAGCTTCCAGCCCAAGGATCGACAGTTTTAGTAATTTTAGTTTCTTCTTGTAAAAATATTTGTGTGTTTCGTGCTATTCTTGCTGAAAAATCGGTTGGTAAAGCAATAGCTTCATCTAAAGCATTGGTATGTAGACTTTGAGTACCACCAAAGGCAGCAGCAGCAGCTTCAATACAAGTTCGTGCTACATTATTAAAAGGATCTTGCTCAGTTAAACTCCAGCCACTCGTTTGGCAGTGTGTGCGTAACGCTAAAGATTTTTCGTTTTTAGGATTGAATTGTTTCACTAATTTAGCCCAAAGCATACGTGCAGCACGCATTTTAGCAATTTCCATAAAATGATTCATACCAATAGCCCAAAAGAAAGACAAACGAGGTGCAAACGTATCGATATCCATTCCGGCTTCTAATCCTTTACGTATATATTCTATACCATCAGCAAGTGTATAAGCAAGCTCAATATCGCAAGTTGCACCAGCTTCTTGCATATGATAGCCTGAAATACTAATACTATTGAATTTTGGCATATTTTTGCTGGTATATTCAAAAATATCTGAAACTATTTTCATTGAAGGAGTAGGAGGATAGATATACGTATTACGCACCATAAACTCTTTTAAAATATCATTTTGAATAGTTCCCGAAAGTTGCACTGGTTTTACCCCTTGTTCTTCTGCAGCAACAATATAAAATGCCATAATTGGTAATACTGCGCCATTCATAGTCATAGAAACCGACATTTTATCTAATGGGATTTGGTCGAAGAGTATTTTCATGTCTTCAACCGAATCGATAGCAACACCAGCTTTACCAACATCGCCAACCACACGTTCGTGATCGCTATCGTAACCGCGATGAGTCGCCAAATCAAAAGCAACTGAAAGTCCTTTTTGTCCAGCTTCAAGATTTCGTCTGTAAAATGCATTACTGTCCTCGGCAGTACTGAAACCGGCATATTGCCTGATGGTCCATGGACGACGTACATACATTGTGCTATATGGTCCTCGTAGATTAGGAGTAAGACCTGCTACAAAATCTAGATGCTTTAATGATTCAATATCTTTTTGTGTGTAAGTTTCTTTGATATCAATACCTTCAGAAGTTAAAAAATGCCGACTATGTTCTTCTGAATTTTGGATTCTAACTTCTGGTTTTAAGGTAATATGTTGAAGATTTTTTCTTGACATTTATTATTAATTTTCTGTGAAATCTACATCAAAAAGCCGTGCATAAAACATATCTAAAGCTATAAATGTAGCAATGTGTTTATCTGTAATTGTGACATTAATTTTAGATTGAATAGCTGGTCCAATTAATCTTGGATGCATGTTATTAGTACTTAATAATGCATTAAAGGTAGCTTTGAGGCCTTTATCCATAATGTTATCACTTATGCAAGTCACTATTGAGCTATTATAATTTAGTTTATGTTTCCCATTTTTTATAATCCACAAATCTTTTTCATCCTTTAAAAGTTCAAAAATTAGACGTGAGTAATCAGATATTGTTTCTTTACTTGGAATAGAATCTGTAATTCCAAGATTTATGTAGTTGATATAACCACGAGGTAGAGACTTTAATTTTCTTGTATAATGTGTTCGTAAATCGTTTTCAAAACTATATAGTGCTTCTTTTAATAGCTTTGTGTTCACATCATATTCTTCACAGATAATAGTGTCTTCTTTATCAGAGTATTTATAATCTAAAGAATTACAACTACTACTTAAAATAAAAGCAAATAATAAAAGGGTTATAAAAATTGATTTCATTTTAAATTTCACTTTTTAATCGTTCTTGTTCTAAACTTTCAGCTAAACGTTTTTCAATAATAGGTTCTATAAGTGCTCTTCGATTTTTTTGTTTCACAAAAGGATAGAGTTCTAATTCATCCTTCATTTTATCGTTGAGATTCGGATGTTTATTAGTACCCAATAAAACTTCTTTTTCATTATTAAATAGTTCTAATTCTTTTGCAGCACTTTCTTTTGTTTTCCTTTGAATTGTACCTTCTTTTAATTGATTCAAAAAACCTCCGTTGGCTTCAATATCTTTAAATATTACTAATGCCTTTTCTGCTAATTGTTGTGTTAAGTTTTCAATATAATAAGCACCATCTGTTGGGTTGTTTACTTTATTAAAATGGCTTTCGTGTTTTAAAACAAGTAATTGATTTCGGGAGATTCGTTCTCCAAATTCGTTGTCTTTATGAAATATTGTATCGTAAGGCAAATTGCAAATCGTATTTGCGCCACCAAGTATTGCACTCATGCATTCGGTTGTGGTTCGAAGCATGTTAGTATTATAATCATAGATAGTTTTATTGCGTTTGGTTGGCGTTGCAATTATATGACAATTGGATACAGAAGATGAGTACTCAGATGTCAAGGTATTCCAGAGTAATCGCAATGCTCGAAGTTTAGCTATTTCGAAGAAATAATTTGTTCCGACTGAAATATTAAAATTAATTTGAGTGACTAATTTTTCTCCAAAATGATTCAAATATTCATTCCCATGCGCTATTGAATATGCTAATTGCTGCACTATATTTGCTCCTGAATTTTGGTATAAAGAAGTATCTATAGAAATAAGAGAATTAAACTGTTTGGTTGAGCTATTTATAATATTATTAAAGATTTCGTGATCTTTGATTAAGTTATAATACCAATTACCAGATCTAGCAAGATTGCCAATAATGTCTAAGTTAATATAGAGTCCTGCTTTTGAGGGAATTGCTAAAAGTTGCTTTATAAATTCTTCTGAAAGAAATTGTAATTCGAAGTGAATTGGTGTAGAATCTAGGTCAAAGTCTTTAAGTAGAGTTTCTATTGAAACACTTTTAGAAGGAATAATGAACTTAATGCTTTCTGCTCCTCTATTTAAAATATCTAAGCCTTTTTTGTTGGATTGCTCTGCATTAGTAACATAAATGGTTTGACAAATTTTCCAAGCTGTTGCTTTTGTAGATGATACTTCAGGAAAGCTTTTAAATTCATCGGCATGATAAAAAGGTTTTACATCTATACCTTCTGGAGAATTCCAGATTAAAGAGTCATTATAATCGGCTCCTTTTAAATCTAATTGTATTTTTTGTTTCCAAGCTTTTGCTGAAACACCATCAAACTCATTAAACAATGATTTACTCATTCTTTTTTTGTTTTGCTATACTATCTTCGTATTCTATTAAATAAACCTCCTCATTATCTTTTTTCATATGGTATTTCTCACGACCATATTTTTCTAACCCATCATCATTACTTAACTTTTTTATTTCTTTATTATCTTTTTCAATCTCTTTTTTATAATATTTTTTTTCGCCTTCAAGATCTTCAATGTCATTATTTAATTCATTATGGATGAACCATGAATTACTATCAAAAAAAAGCATCCAAACAGAAAACACAATTAATATAAGGAGAAATATATTTTTAAAAGGTTTTAAAAAGCGCTTATATTTATTTTGAGATTTTGACATCTATAATTTTTCATTAATAATGGTTCTTACAATATCTACTGCTACTGTATTATATTTGTTATTTGGAATTATAATATCTGCAAACTCTTTCATGGGTTCAATAAATTGATCATGCATAGGTTTTAAAGTGTTTTGATAACGAGATAATACTTCGTCGATATTTCTTCCACGTTCTGCTATATCACGTTTTAATCTACGAATTAGGCGTTCGTCACTATCTGCATGAACAAATATTTTTATATCGAATAAATCTCTTAATTCTGGATTGGTAAGAATTAGAATGCCTTCTACAATCATAACCTTTCTTGGATGAGTTATAATTGTATCTCCAGTTCTATTATGCTTTACAAAAGAATAAACAGGTTGAAGGATTGGCTTCTTTTTTTTAAGTTTGATTAAGTGCTTTACTAATAATTCAAAATCGATAGATCTTGGATGGTCAAAATTTATCTTTACCCGATCTTCATAATTTAAATGAGAAGTGTCAGAGTAATAAGAATCTTGGGAGATTACACCAACTTCACCTTCTGGTAGTTCGTTTAATATTTGATTTACAACTGTTGTTTTACCACAACCTGTTCCACCAGCAATTCCAATAATAAGCATATTAGTTTTTTTTGATTTAACAAATTTAAGATTATTTCTTCGGAATGATTTTAACAATTCCAATATTTTCTACTCCAGCATAAATATATCCATCTGGTCCTTGTTTAACACTTCTAACACGACCAAGACCTTCAATTAATTTTTCTTCTTTAATAACTTTATTATTCTTTAATTCACAACGATTTAAATATTTAAATTTTAAAGAGCCGACTAATAGATTACCTTTCCAATTTGGATAAATATCGCTAGTAATAAATGCCATCCCGCTTGGTGCAATAGAAGGATCCCAATAATGTAGAGGTTGTTCCATTCCAGGCAATTCTGTATAGTTAGTAAACGAACTACCACTGTAATTAATTCCGTAACTAATTTTTGGCCATCCATAATTTTTTCCAGCTTTAATTATGTTAATTTCATCGCCACCTCTTGGACCATGTTCATGAGTCCATAATTCACTGGTTTCAGGATGTAAAATCATACCTTGAGGATTACGATGTCCATAAGAGTAAATGGCTTTTTTAGCATTATGCTTTTTTACAAAGGGATTATCCTTTGGAATTTTTCCATCGTCATGCAATCTATATATCTTACCGCAATCACGTTCTATATTTTGAGGATTAATATCACGATTACCGCGTTCTCCAATTGAGAAAAATAAATAACCATGATTATCGAATTCTATACGAGAACCAAAATGTTGACCTCGCTTACTATTTGGCGATGCTTTATAAAGAACTTCTTTCTCAACCATAGTATCGCCTTTAATTTTAAATCTCATAATTGCTGTGTTTGCTCCATTGCTTTCACCAGCTGCAGACGCATATGAAATATAAACCCAACCATTAGTTTTATAATCTGGATGAAGTTCAATATCCATTAAACCTCCTTGTCCGAGTACTTTTACTTTGGGCAATCCATTGATAATTGTCTTTTCTCCATTTTTAAAATGGATGAGTTTCCCATTTTTTTCTGTGATTAACATTGATTGATTTGGAAGAAAGACAAATCCCCAAGGGATTGATAATTTTGAAACTATGATTT